>OIZG01001881.1_pt1 | contig 11176 bp, 7 predicted proteins | sample 1588561 | NCBI WGS metagenome assembly OIZG01 (sample SAMN03283267) | human gut metagenome | biome: human-associated habitat; material: feces | host: Homo sapiens | place: USA | collected 2013 | reverse complement strand
TGGTGGCGTTCGCCACTGCGGTCGCCGGGGTCACGGACGGGCCGGTCGGGCCTGTGGCGCCTGCTGCGCCTGTCTCGCCTCTTGGCCCAGTCGGGCCAGTTGGGCCAGTCGGGCCGGTCGGACCCGTCAGGCCAGTGGGCCCCGTCGGGCCTGCGGGACCTATCGCACCCGTGAGACCCACGGCGCCGGTGGGGCCGGTCGGGCCCGTCGGACCCGTCGCACCCGTCAAGCCAGTGGGCCCCGTGAGGCCTGCGGGACCTGTCGCACCCGTCAGACCCACGGCGCCGGTGGGGCCGGTCGGACCCGTCGGACCCGTCAGGCCAGTGGGCCCCGTCGGGCCTGCGGGACCTGTCGCACCCGTCAGACCCACGGCGCCGGTGGGGCCGGTTGGGCCCGTCGGACCCGTCAGGCCAGTGGGCCCTGTCGGGCCTGCGGGACCCGTCGCACCCGTCAGACCCACGGCGCCGGTGGGGCCGGTTGGGCCCGTCGCCCCCGTCAAGCCAGTGGGCCCCGTCGGGCCGGTGGGGCCTGGATCACCTGTCCCGCCCTGGGGACCCATGGGGCCCGCAGGGCCGGTGGGACCGTCCGGTCCCGGAATCCCCTGAGGGCCGGTCGGTCCAACCGGGCCGGTCGGGCCTGGAATGGGAGGGGGAGTCGGCGGACAGGGTGGAATTGGCGGGCAGGGCGGAACCGGATGGCAGGGGGAGCACACGCAGGGCCGCCGCTCCGGCTGGGCATTGATGCGGTTCATGGCGCACTCTCCGTTGGAATACCCCCCAAGGGGAGGCATACAATATTCTGACACGCGGCATTCTCCTTTTCAGAGCATTTGGCAGAGCGGCTGTCGGGCCGTTTTCTCTGCATCCTATCCTATGTCCTCCCCCCGTCCCCCGTGCCCGGCCAGCAGAGCGCCCCGGGAGGCGGGGCGTTCCTTCATATTGTGTATATGATTTGGAATAGGCCCTCCGGAGCCTCGTACGGAAGGCCCTCACATATAGAATGTTCTAAAACGCCGGGGACAGGACTGTGCGGTACAGTTCTGTCCCCGGCGTTTTTCAGATGGAGCAGGCAGGTTTGCAGCCGGCTGTGATGTCTGGTCCCCCTCAAACTTCATCGCAAAAATTCCAAAGGCTCTTTGCAGCGCCGGAAAGCGTTTTACATTTTTTTGATATTAAGCCAAGTGTCCACAAAAACTCCGGATTTTGAAGTGAGATGCACTTGATCCTGCCGCTGTACAGCTTTTCCACCAAAGGCCGCCCAATTAGGGTCACACCCTGGTTTTCAGCCGTCATTTCCAGCAAAAGGTCCCACTGGGATGTGGTAAACGTGATATTTGGCGTAAACCCCGCCTGCCGGCAATGGGCAAGCACCTGGTCGTGAAACATATAGTCCTTCGAGACCATCAGCATCGGCTCATCCCTAAGCTCGGCAATCTCCACTTCTGTCCGCTCTGCAAGCCGGTGATTCCGCGCCACTGCCAGCACCACATCAGAACGGTAGACGGTCTTTAACCTCATATGCGGATTTTCGTATGGCTCAATCACCACGCCCAGGTCTACCTGATCATTCATGACCAGTGCTTCAATCTTTTTGGAGGTTCCCTCTACAATCTGCAAATCAACCTGCGGATATTTACAGCCGTATTCAAACAGAATCTTTGAAAAAAAAACGCTCCCAACCGACGGTGGAAGCCCAAACCGCAGAGAACCCTTTACCTGTTCCAGCAAAGAAAACAGCTCGGCGGTACGGCTTTGCCAGTAATTCAAAATATCCACCGCATAACAGTAGACGTTTTCCCCTTCGCTGGTCAGGCTCAGCTCGCGGGGATCGCGCTTGAACAGCGTTACACCAAGCTCCGCCTCAAGGGCGCGGATCGATTTGCTCAGTGCAGGCTGGCTGATAAAGAGCTTTTCTGCGGCCTTTGTAAAGCTTTTCTCCTCCACAATACGCACAAAATATTCTAGCTGCATTCGTTTCATACATACTCCCTCAGCCGCCGCAGGCCGTGATGCCGCAAAGCCATGATTCCTCCTACACAAAAAACCATTCGAACAGTCGAGCGAATTGTATTTTTATTATAAAGTACATGACGCCTTTTCGCAAATTTCTTTTCGGAACACGGGATGCGGCAAAGAGTGCCGGGCCACTAGCCAGAGAGAAAAAACAGACTATAATATAGGATAATTTCCAATAAAACGGGGCTAAAGTTCAAAAAACAGCAACATTATTTTAGGCATAACCAAAATTCATGCGGCGATAAAAAAGGTGTATTTTTCAAACCATAGCCCTTCAACTATAATCAAATTGTCGAAGCAGGCAAGACAAAATCCCCATAACCGGACAAATTCCTCAAAAGGCGGTGTGTGGGGCGGGGTTCATTCCCTTCCTCTGCGCCCTGTCCCACGCACCAGACATGGCCCCACGAGAAAGGAGCGTTATCCTGTGAACCAGTATCAGGAATTGTACAAGAAGAAACAAATGAGCGCTGAACAGGCTTTGGAGCTTATTCAGGACGGAGATTCCATGTTTTCCGCTCAGGCTGCGGCGGAGCCCCAGGCCATCCTGTCCAAGCTACAGCATTTGAAGGAGACGGGGGTAAAAGGCACTACTTTGAACTCCTGCCTTCCCATTCAGTATTATGATGCGATGAAGGACCCCGAGATGGCAGGTATCATGAGCCACAACGGCTGGTTCTTTACCGCCGGGCTCCGGGACGCGCAGAAAAAGAAGCTGGTCAGCGCCGTTCCTCAGAGCTCCACCTCCGTTCTGCGAAAGTCTCTACAGCGCCTGCAGGCCGAGGGCCGCCGGCCCGTGGTGCTGGCCACGGTCTCCCCCATGGACTCCCACGGCTACTTTTCCCTCTCGGTCAGCGCAATCTATGAGCGGGACCTGATCGATCAGGGTGCGCTGGTTCTGCTGGAGGTCAACCCCAACTTTCCGCGCACCTTTGGTGATACACAGGTACATATTTCCGAGGTGGATGCCCTTGTGGAGTCCGACCGCCCTATCCCCACCAAGTCCCTGGTGCCCTACACCGAGGTAGACAAAAAAATTGGCGCCTTTGTGGCCTCTCTTGTAGAGGACGGCTCCACCATCCAGCTCGGTATCGGCAACATCCCAAACGCCGTGGCAAATGAGCTGAGGAGCAAGAGGCATCTGGGAATCCACACGGAAATGTTTACCGAGACCATGGTGGATCTCATTGAGTGCGGCGCGGTGGACAACTCCCAGAAGGGCTTTATGAACGGTTTTTCCGTGTGCTCCTTCACCATGGGCAGCCAGAGGCTCTATGACTTCGTCCACAACAACCCCTCCGTGCTCTTTAAATCCTCCACCTTCTCAAACGATCCCTACACCATTGCCAGAAACAACAAGTTTGTCTCCGTCAACGCAAGCCTGGAGATCGACCTCACCGGACAGTGCGCCTCTGAAACCGTCGGCAACCTTCAGTGGTCCGGCACCGGAGGGCAGTCTGAGACGGTACAGGGCGCGCAGATGTCCCCGGGCGGGAAATCCATCATTGCAATGCATTCCACCTATTCGGCCACAGATGCAGACGGCAAAGAGGTGCTGCACTCAAAAATTGTCCCCTTCCTGGCGCGGGGCGCCGCGGTCACCACTTCCAGAAACGACACCGACTACGTGGTCACGGAGTATGGTATCGCCTGGCTGCGGGGACTGAATATCAGGGAGCGGGTTGAGGCCCTGGTCAAAATTGCCCACCCGGACTTCCGGGACTGGCTGAGAGAAGAGGCCGAACGGAATATGATTTGGTAAATTGGGACGGGCCAGAGTACCTCCGGAGCTTGTCCGCCCTTTAAATTCCATTATTATTCTTTAATGGAAATATAGTGCTTTTACTGTCCTGACCTAGCGTTAAGCGAGCGCCTCCCAGTACGGAATCATTGGATAAGAAAGAGAGGAAAACGTATGGAGATCATCAGCGTAATTGGCATGGTTCTTGGCGTTGCAGTCCTGATCTATTTGACCTTTAAGGGTGTCAACGGCTTTGTGGCATCCCTGGTCGGCTCGGTTATCGTGATTGTAAGCAGCGGGCTCCCGTTCTGGGGGACTCTGACCGGCACCTACGCGGCCTCCCTCGGAAGTACCTTCGGCTCGTACCTGTTTCTGTTCACCATTGGTTCGGCTTACAGCGAGCTGATGAAAAAGAGCGGCGCCGCCGAGTCTATCGCAAATTTTCTGTTCGCCTTCCTCGGCGTGAAAGCCACCGTCGCCGGAACCCTGATTATTACCTTCCTTTTGGCCTATGGCGGTGTAAATGCATTTATTATTATTTTTGCCGTCTATCCCGTGGCTGTGCCCATGTTCCGCAAAGCCAATGTCTCAAAACTCCTGATGCCCGCCATCTTCCTGTATGGAGCCGTGGTTCTGAATGTCGTTACCCCGGGCGCCCCCTCTATGCTGTGCATCGCATTGTCCGAAAAGCTGGGCGTCACCACCTTTGCGGCCCCCACGATGGCAATTGTGCTCCTTGTAGTGGCTTTCGGCTTCGGCATTTTCTACTTCACCTGGGCCTCCAACTCCCTGCGTGCCCGTGGAATTGGCTTTGTAGCCTCTGAGAGCGATGCCGAACTCATCGCCGGAAGCACCAGCGGTAAGGAACTGCCCCCCATTCACCTGGCTATTCTGCCCTATATTGTCATTATTGTGCTTAAGCTGGTGCTGGCCAACTCCATGAGCGCCTCTGACGGCATCAACACCGCCATGGGCGTGGGCGCTATTGTTCTAATTATTACCAATTATAAGTATCTCAAGGGCCACATTGTTCAGGACCTGGTTACAGGCTTTACCTCCAGCATCAATCCCCTGCTGCTGACCGCCGCGCTGATGGGCTTTGCGTCCGTCGTCAATGCCTGCGCCGGTTTCCAGTACTTCATGAACTTTGCGATGATGCTCGCCGACAAAATGAACCCCTACATCTCCGCCGTCATCGTAACCAACGTATTTTCCGGTATTACCGGCGCCTCCCTCAGCGGCACCCAGATCTTCTGCAGCACCATGGCCGACCAGTTCATGTCCCTGGGCACCGTCAATCCCCAGGCGCTCTACAAGGTCGTCGGCATGGCCGCGATGGGCATGGACACGCTGCCCCACTGTCCCACCTTCGTTATGGAGGCCCAGGTCTGCGGCGTGACCACCAAGGAGTCCTACCCTCACGTACTGGTCATGACCGTGATCACCCCCATCGCCCTGGCGCTGATCGCTGCAACAATGGCAATCATCGGGCTGATCTGATCACTCAGAGTCCACATAAAACGGACCGGTCCGAACGGGTCAGCACCGCGCAATCGGATGCCGACCCGTTCCGCTTTTGCCTTCAGGAAAACAGCCATTCTATGTTACAGAAAGGGAACGAAACGATATGGCAAAGATATTAACCGCCCGCCAAGCGGTAGACACCTATTTTTACGATGGGGCAACTGTGACGTTCGGCGGCTTTGCAAACGGTCTGATGCATCCGGAGGAGATTATGGTTGCGCTGGAGGAGGCCGCCAGGAGCAGCGGACACCCGAGAGGGCTGAGGGTCGTGTATGCGTCCGGACAGGGTGACAGCGGCGAGCGGGGGCTTAACCACCTGGCTGTAGACGGGATGTGCACAACGGTGATCGGCGGACACTGGGGCTTGGCGCCCAAGCTGGGAGGGCTGGCGGCGGAGAATAAGCTGGCGGCCTACAACCTCCCCCAGGGTGTCATCTCCGGGCTGTTCCGGGAGATCGCCGCGAAGCGGCCCGGCGTGATCACCCATGTCGGCCTGGACACCTTTGTGGACCCCCGCCTGGAGGGCGGAAAGATGAACCGCGCCGCCCATGAAGCGGGCGATATGGTCAAGCTGATTGAGCTGGAGGGCGAGGAAAAGCTCTTTTATCCCGCCTTCCCCATTGATATCGCAGTTATCCGCGCGACCTATGCCGACGAGCGCGGCAACTGTACCTTTGAGCGGGAGGGTGTCTACGCCGAGGCCCTGGCCCAGGCGCAGGCCGCCCATAACTCCGGCGGCAGGGTCATTGTCCAGGTGGAGAAGGTGGTCTCCTACGGCTGCCTGGACGCACGGCTCATCCGCCTCCCCGGTATCTATGTGGATGCGCTTGTGGTGGCCCGGCCGGAGAACCACATGCAGACCTTCGGCACCCAGTATGACCCCGCCTTTTCCGGAGAGATCCGCACCCCTCTGAATGCTCTGTCCCCGCTGCCGATGGGTGCGCGGAAGATCATTGCCCGGCGGGCGGCCATGGAACTGACCCCCTGTGCAGTAACCAATCTGGGCATCGGCATGCCGGAGGGCGTAGCCTCTGTGGCGGCAGAGGAGGGGCTGGAGAGCATGGTGCTCACAACCGAGGTGGGTGCCGTCGGCGGCGTCCCGGCCGGCGGCATGGATTTTGGCGCCGCCACCAATGTGGACTGCATTCTGGAGCAGCCGGTTCAATTCGACTTTTATGACGGGGGCGGACTGGATACGGCATTTCTCGGCCTGGCCCAAATGGACGGGGACGGGAATGTGAACGTCAGCAAATTTGGCCCGAAGATCGCCGGATGCGGCGGCTTCATCAACATTACACAGAACGCCAAGAAGGTGGTCTACTGCGGTACCTTCACCGCCGGCGGCCTGGAGGTCTCAGCCGCAGACGGTACGCTGAAGCTCCTCCGGGAGGGCAAGGTCAAAAAGCTGGTCAGGCAGGTGGAGCAGGTGACCTTTGCGGGCCGCTACGCAATCAAGCATAACCAGCCCGTCCTCTATATTACCGAGCGGGCGGTGTTTGCCCTCACACCGGAGGGCGTCGCGCTCAAAGAGGTCGCCCCGGGCGTGGACATCCAGCGCGATATCCTTGACCAGATGGAGTTCACACCAGTCATCACAGATGTAACGACTATGGACAGCCGCATCTTCCGGGAGGAGCGAATGGGGCTTGCGCAGCAGAACCCCAGCTCAAGCGGAACAACGCAGGAACAGGAGGTCAAACAATGCTTATTCGGGAAATGAAGCTGGGCGACAGCGCCAGCGTGACCAAGACCGTGACCGAGACGGACGTATACCTGTTTGCCGGCATCACCAGCGATCTCAATCCCGCCCACACCAACGAGGTTTCCGCCAGCCAGACCCAGTTCGGCGGCCGGATTGCCCACGGCATCCTGGGGGCCGGTTTTATCTCCGCAGTGCTGGGCATGAAGCTGCCGGGGCCCGGCACCATCTATCTGGGCCAGGAGCTGAAATTCACCAAGCCGGTCTATATCGGGGACACCGTCACGGCGACCTGTACCGTCCAGGAACTGTTTCCGGAAAAGAATATCGTCAAGCTGGACACCGTATGCACCAACCAGCACGGAGACGTGGTGATCAAAGGCGTGGCTACCGCCATGCCGCCGAAGGAAGCGTAGCATACAAAGTAAAATGGGAGCCTGGCGCCGCACGTTGCGCGCCAGGCTCCCATGCTGTTTTGACTTCGGAGGCGGCGTACCTCACATACCACCTCCGCGGATTTTGGCCAGCACCGCCACACACTCCACATGCTCCGTATGGGGAAAGAGATCCACCGGCTGGAGCAGCCGGGCCCTCCACCCCCATCCGGCCAGCAGGCGGAGATCCCGCCGCTGCGTCTCCGGGTTGCAGGAGATGTAGACGATCCGCTCCGGCCCCATCCGGTCCACCGCACCCAGGAACTCCGGGGTGCTCCCGGCCCGGGGCGGGTCCAGGAACACCACGTCCGCCCGCTCGCCCCGGGCGGCCATGCCCTGGAGGTAGGCCGTGGCGTCGGCGCAGAGGAAGCGGGCGTTTTCAATGTGGTTGCGCCGGGCGTTGGCGATGGCGTCGTCCACCGCCTGGGGCACCACCTCGGCCCCCCACACCATGCCCGCCTTCCGGGCCATGACCAGGCTGATGGTGCCGATGCCGCAGTAGAGATCCAGCACCGTCTCCGCCCCGGTGAGGCCGGCGAACTCCAGGGCCTTGCCGTAGAGCACCTCGGTCTGGGCCGGGTTGACCTGATAAAAGGAGGGGACGGACAGCCGGAAGGTGAGGCCGCACAGGGTGTCGGACAGGAAGTCCTCCCCCCACAGGGTGCGGTAGGAGTCCCCCAGAATCACGTTGTTGTGCTTCTCGTTCACCCCCAGCACGATTCCGGCCAGGTTGGGCTCGGCCCGGCGCAGGGCGCGCACCAGCTCGACCTCCCGGGGGACGCCCCGGCCATTGACCAGCAGGCAGCACAGGCTGCGGCCGGCCCGGTTGGTGCGCACATACACGTGGCGCACCAGGCCGGTGAAGGTGCGCTCATTGTAGGCGGGGATGGAGTACTCCGCCATCCACTCCTTCACGGCCCCCCGCAGGCGGGCGGCCGCCTCCCCCTGGAGCAGGCAGTCGTCCACGTCGATTACGTCATGGCTCCGGGGGCGGTAGAAGCCGATGCGGGGGCCCTTGGCCACCGGGAACTGGGCCTTGTTGCGGTAGCGGTCTACCTGCTCCGCCCCCAGGATGGCGGAGACGTGGATCTCCGCCCCGCCCAGGCGGCGCAGGGCGTCCTCCACCCGGATGCGCTTGGCCTCCAGCTCCTCGGCGTAGTTCATGTGCCGGAACTGGCAGCCTCCGCACTTGGTGTAGTGCAGGCACCGGGGGAAGATACGGGCGGGGGAGGGGTTGACCACCTCCTCCACCCGGCCCCAGAGGGCGCTGCGGCCCACATGGGTAAGGCGCACGTCGCAGGCCTCTCCCCGGATGCCGCCTTGGACAAAGACCACCATCCCGTCCAGCCGGGCCACCCCGGCGCCGTCGCTGGCGTAGCCGTCGATCACCAGGCGGCAGAGCTGCCCCTCCCGGGGCTTGCCGTTATCCATTTACACTCACGTCCTTCATGGCGCCATAGGTCAGCACCGCAGAGAGCGGGCTGTTCATGGCGGGCAGGGCGCCGCCCTGGAGCCAGAACACATACCCCTCCGCCGTACAGTAAAAGTTGTCCACCTGCACCGCGGCGGTGATGGCGTCCCGGGTGAGCGTCCCCTGCTCCACCGCCGCGGCCAGCTCGCTCCGCTGGTCCAACAGGGCGTCCACCACCCGCGCCCGTACGGCGTCGGCGTCGGTGAAGAAGTCGGTGAAGTCCAGCTTTTCCCCCGTCACGGCGTCAAACTGCTCACTGAGCAGAAAGACGGCGGGATGGGCCTCCCCCTCGCTGGACACATACAGGTCCCGGCAGACGCTGATCACCTTCTCGTCGGCGTAGGCGATCTGGTAGGTCATCTCCTGGGTGGTAGGGTAGAAGGGGAACCCCGCCGCCTTGGACACGTCGTAGTCGGCCACCGCCATCTCATAGGCCTCCTCTGCCTCCAGCATCCGGCTGGCCCCCTCGGCCTTGTACCACTCGTTGATGGCCGTCCCGGCGGGGCAGGCGTCGGTGTTCTGTATCAGCGGGAGGGTGAAGGAGGCGGTGAGCACCGTGGCGCCGTCGCCGGAGGTAAAGGTCTTGGCAAAGACCTGATCCCCCCACTTGGGAGCGGCAGGCGCCGGCGTGGGAGTGGGGGTGGGCACCGGCGTGGATGTCTGGATGGGGGTGGGTACCGGGGTCTCCTCCGGCATCTTGTCCCCGCCGCAGGCCGTCAGGGACAGGGTCAGCGCCGCGGCCAACAGGCCGGACAGCACAATCCGTTTTTTCATATTACGCTCCTTTACACTGGGTGATGGGAACAACATTATTGTACCATCTGCCTGCCGGGCCGTAAATGGAAAAAAGCAATTTGTAACCTTCCGTATTTTTTTGGTATAATGGACGAATCACAGCGGGAGGCGCGGCGGCCTGGACAACAACTATGGGCCCGGTGCCCTCATCTACGCCCCCTGCGTGCTGGCGCCGCAGGCGCGAAGGAAAACCGCAAAACGCTGGGTTTGTTCATAATTTCCCCTTTTTTATTGACATGGGATATGATATACTAGGAAACTGAATTAGCATCCAAGTCCTGGGAGCCGAGGCGCCGGGGACAGGAACAAGAAAGGTGAACAAGACGCATGGGACTGTTGAAAAAGCTCTTTGGCACCAGCTCCGAGAAGGAGCTCCGCGCCATCAAACCCATCGTGGACAAGATTGAAGCCCTGGACGGGGAGTACTCCAAGCTCACCGACGAGCAGCTCAAGGCCAAGACCCCCGAATTCAAGCAGCGCATCGCCAATGGCGAGAGCCTGGACGACATCCTGCCCGAGGCCTTCGCCGCCTGCCGGGAGGCGGCCTGGCGCGTGCTGGGCATGAAGCCCTACCGGGTGCAGCTCATCGGCGGCATCATCCTCCACCAGGGCCGCATCGCCGAGATGAAGACCGGCGAGGGCAAGACCCTGGTGGCCACCCTGCCCGCCTACCTCAACGCCCTGGCGGGAGAGGGCGTGCACATCGTCACCGTCAACGACTACCTGGCCAAGCGCGACAGCGAGTGGATGGGCAAGGTCTACCGCTTCCTGGGCCTCACCGTGGGCCTGGTGATCCACGACATCCAGCCCAAGGACCGCAAGGCCTCCTACGCCGCCGACATCACCTACGGCACCAACAACGAGTTCGGCTTCGACTACCTGCGGGACAACATGGCCATCTACGCCACCGAGATGGTGCAGCGGGGCCACGCCTTCGCCATCGTGGACGAGGTGGACTCCATCCTCATCGACGAGGCCCGCACCCCCCTCATTATCTCCGGCCAGGGGGACAAGTCCACCCAGCTCTACACCGTGGTGGACGCCTTTGTGGCCAAGCTCAAGGGCCAGCGGGTGGCCAGCGTGGACACCAAGGAGGAGGAGGACCCCGATCTGGACGCCGACTACGTGGTGGACGAGAAGGCCCGCACCGTCACCCTCACCGCCCGGGGCATCGCCAAGGCCGAGCAGCAGTTCCAGGTGGCCAACCTGGCCGATCCGGAAAACACCACCCTGTCCCACCACATCAACCAGGCCATCCGGGCCCGGGGCCTGATGCGCCGGGACATCGACTACGTGGTCAAGGACGGCGAGGTCATCATCGTGGACGAGTTCACCGGCCGCCTCATGTACGGCCGCCGGTACTCCGAGGGCCTGCACCAGGCCATTGAGGCCAAGGAGGGCGTCACCGTGGCCCGGGAGTCCAAGACCCTGGCCACCATCACCTTCCAGAACTACTTCCGCCTGTACGGCAAGCTCTCCGGCATGACCGGCACCGCC
>OIZG01001876.1_pt1 | contig 11204 bp, 16 predicted proteins | sample 1588561 | NCBI WGS metagenome assembly OIZG01 (sample SAMN03283267) | human gut metagenome | biome: human-associated habitat; material: feces | host: Homo sapiens | place: USA | collected 2013 | reverse complement strand
GAGCAGGGCGAGACCCGAAGAGGATTTAAACAGTCGCCGCACGGCTTTTGCGTGGGCAGAAAGATCATCTTCTTCCGTGCAGCCCGCAATGAGGTCGGCTTCAACGAGAAGCTGCAGATCCTTGCCGTCGATCTTGTCGTAGCAGTGGTGCAGAACAATCATCTTGGTGATGCGTGGCAGATCTTCTTCCGCGTAGCCACAAGCCGTCAGAAATTTTCGCGCCAACGCAGGTGCTTCCTTGCGCTGATTCGCGGGGCAGCCGTCATCGTACTTTTCCTTGCAAAATTTGATCGCGATATCGTGCAAAATCGCCGCCGCGCGCAGATTTTCCTGCTCGTGGGTGGGAAGATTTTCCAATTCACCCAGCATTTTCGCAAGGCCGTATACCTTTAAAATGTGCTGTGTGCGGCGCAGGTGCCCGTTCTCATACAGGAGCGCGTCATATAAAAGCTTCGCTTCGTTCGGCATGCAATCCCCTCCGTTTCAAGGTCATCATACCATGGCTTTGACATTTGTGCAAGAGTCCGCTATACTAAATTAAAACGCGACAGATCACGGAGAACCTACATGCTCACCTATTCTTTCTCAAAAATCGGCTCCGAAAGCCTTTATATGTACCTGTATAAGTGCATCCGTGAGGACATTCTGACGGGCAAGATCATGCCCGGCACTAAATTGCCCTCTAAGCGCAGCTTTGCGGAAAACCTCGGTGTCAGCGTCATCACAGTCGAAAACGCCTATGCGCAGCTTGTCTCGGAGGGGTACGTCTACGCCTTGCCGAAAAAAGGCTTCTTTGCCGCCAATCTGGAAAAAAGCACCGCGCCGCAGAAAAAAGAGAGTCCCCGCACACAAATGCCCGTACCGCCGAAATATTTTGCGGATTTTTCCAGCAGCCGCACCGACCCGCAGAATTTCCCGTTTGCCACATGGGCGAAGCTCATGCGCGAGATCATCTCGGAAAAAAGCGCCGAGCTTATGGTAAACGCCCCGTGCGGCGGCGTGTTCGAGCTAAGGTGCGCCATCGCCGAGCATCTTAGGGAGTTTCGCGGCATCGATGCCGACCCGAACTGCATCGTCGTCGGCGCCGGAACGGAGTACCTCTACGGGCTTCTCATCCAGCTTTTGGGGTTCGATAAGGTCTACGCGCTCGAAGATCCCGGCTACCGCAAAATTGCGCAGGTGTACGAGAGCTACGGCGTGCAGTACCGTTTCACGCCGATGGATAAAGAGGGGATAGACCCCAAAGCGCTCGAAAAAAGCGGCGCGGATATTCTGCACATTTCGCCGTCGCACCACTTCCCGACGGGCATCGTCACGCCCATCGCACGGCGTTACACGCTTCTCGATTGGGCCGCGCAGAGCGAAAACCGTTACATCATAGAGGACGATTACGATTCCGAGTTCCGCCTTACCGGCAAGCCTATCCCGGCGCTGCAAAGCATCGATTCCGCCGACCGCGTCATTTACATGAATACGTTTTCAAAAAGCCTTGCCAGCACCATCCGCATCAGCTACATGGTGCTGCCCACAGCGCTCGCCGAAGCATTTTACAAGAATCTTGGGTTCTACGCGTGCACGGTTTCGAACCTCGAGCAGTACACGCTCGCAAAATTCATTTCCGAGGGCTATTTTGAAAAGCACATCAACCGCATGCGCATCCGTTATAAGCAAAAAAAAGATCTCATCTTAAAAGAGATGAAGCGCTGCGGTTTGTTAAAGCTTGCAAAAATTGATGCCGAAGACGCCGGTCTGCATTTTCTCCTGCGTGTCTGCGGACCTGTGCCCGCCGAAAAGATCACCCGCCGCGCGGCGGAAAACGGCGTGCGCGTCACCGGGCTTTCGGCGTATTACCATACAGCGCCCGTAAACCCGCAGACCGCATTCGTCATCAGCTACTCCGAAATTCCCGACGCCTGCATTACCGAAGCCGTCAACCGCTTAGCTAAAGCCGTTACGGCTGCGGTGATGGGGGAGAGATGATAAAACCCCGCTGCCCGCAAAGATAAGATTTTGTCTTTATGGGCGGTGGGGTTAGTGATATATTTCGCTTTGCAAAATATGAAATGCGTGCTGCCGTATTTGTGAAGTTTTCCGCGTATGCAGAAAGTGAAAGGAACTTCGCTCTTAACGCGCGCAGCGCAGCTCACTGCGAAGCAATTTCACGATAACTGAAGGTTGTTAGTTTACTCGCCGTAAGGCGAATTTCGTTGAAAAAAGACCATTGTCATTCGACAATGGTCTTTTTGGTGCAGGTAACAGGACTTGAACCCGTAATATATACACGCAAAACCCGCATAAACTCTATATATTTTGAAACATGTGTTGCTTTTTGTGTTGCATTTTGCTTTTATCCGTAAGATTTTGTGAATCGGTCAACGATTTTTGCGTTAAAGTCCTTTTGCTCATCGGATAAAACGTGCTCGTAGATTTTGTCAAGGACATCGCGGTTTTCCCACCCTCCGCGCTGCATGATATAGAGATCTGGCACGCCCATAGCGTGCAGGACGGAAGCGGAATGGTGGCGCAGGTCGTGAAAGCGGTATGGTTTACCCAACACGCGCAGGCAGAGCGTGCGGAAGAGATTTGATATTGTAATAGGCGAGTACGGGCATACGCGCTCATTATCTATGCTGCGCAGCTCATCAACAATAAATTTCGGCAACTCCACAAAGCGAGTTCCGGCGGTTGTTTTGGTAGACTTGATAACATACTCATGATTATCGTCACAGACCATAGCCTTGTTGACCATGACGCCGTTATCATGCACGTCGCTTTGCGTCAGCGCGCATATTTCGGAGCGGCGCAGGGTGCCCACCGCGGCCAGCAAAATGGCTTGGTGCATATTAGTGCCCTCGGCTGCTTCCAGCAATGCCTTTACTTCCGCTTCGGTGGGGATGGTGATCCTTGTCTTTTGCTTTTGCGGCAAGCCCGTGGAGAGTTGGAAAGAGGGATAATATACGCCCAGCACGGCAGATAAAAGCCCATGGGCATTGCGCACGGTCTTTGGCGCATGATTTGCCGCAAACTGGTTTATAGAGCGCTGCACGGCCTCCTGCGTAATGTCGCGCAGCTTTAGCGGCATAATGTCTTGCAGGTCATTCCGAGCGCTTCGGCGGTACTCGCGTATCGTAGAGGGCGAGAGCACGTTGGTTTTGCTGTCGATATAGCGCGTGTATGCCTCTTTCAAGGTCATGTCTCCGGCGGATGCGGTGCGCTGCTTGCCGTCCAGTTTGTATTCTGCCGCCATGTATTCGGCTTCTTTTTTTGTTGTGGCGGTAAATGATTTGTAAATTCGCTTTCCGGTGGCTGGGTCCGTGTAATCGTATAGATTCACGCGCCAGTTACCGGAGGGCAGTTTTTTAGCTTTTGCCATGATGTATCCTCCTTAAAAAGGGCATAAAAATGCCCGGGTGTATTGATTTACCCGGGGAGAAGTGATACAATATAGCTTGTAACCACAATATTGTAACCCGGTCCGCCGGGTGCAGCCTCGCTGGTGCTACCAACACCGGCGGGGCTTTTTTTATTTTACCAACATTTGGAACAAGGCTTCCGTCCTCTCTTAATTGCGTCATCAAGCGTAGTCGGAATAGGGTCTTTCATATTTCCACAGTCTGGCGTGGAATGGTACTTGTTCCCATTTCTGCTGAGCCATACCGTTTCAGACTGCGTTTCAGGCTCTTCGGCGTATTCCGAGGTACTTTCCGAATCGTCCGTAGGTTCTGGCGTAGCGGTCGGCTCTGGAGTTGGTTTGGGTGTGGGGGAAGGCTCCGGCGTGGGGGCAGCCTCCACGGAAACTGTGATTTTATCCGATTTTATCACCTTGTCGGTGGTTTGTGCATAAAGCGTTGCCGTGCCGGGTGCAAGCGCATCGATGGAAAAGTACACCTTTTCGTCAGCGGTGTTGACAAACCGGAAAGCCACAACGGAAGAGTTCGAGCTGACAAACTCGATGCTGTCGACCGGAAAGTTATCTTTGCCAGAAACCGTCAGGTAATCCTCTACAGATTCCCCAGCTTTGAGGCTGTAGCTGTCCTCAACAGTGTAGTGGAGGTCGAGCTTTGAAATGCCGCTGTCTGACTTTTTTGCCGTTAGATTCACAATCAAGCTGATTCCCAAAAATCCAACGATAATCCAAATCCAAACGGGGACTTTCTTTTTTTGATTTCGGCCAGAGGGAGGTGCATAGTGCCCGCCACTCCGCATCTCAGGGACAGGTCTTGCGTAAGGATTTCCGACAGGCTGCGGAGAAACTGGTTGCCCACTTTCCGCAGGGCGCTGATTTTGATTGTACTCCATAATATTTTCCTCATTTCATATAACCCAATCCGGGTCTAAAACGCTGATGACTTTACCGATGCAGCGCGTGTCCCCGTCCACGGGGATGTCCTCGTAGTTCGTGTTGCAGCTTTCAAGATACGTCTCGCGATAGATTTTCACGAAGCGCTCACCATGATGGATAAAGACACCGGCTTCGCCCGGATCGACAGCGGGCTGCCTGCGAACCAGAATCCGATCGCTGTCTTTGATCTGCGGCTCCATCGAATCGCCATGCACGCGCATGATATAGTCGGCCTTGGCCGTCCATGCGTTTCGTCTGACTGGGACTTGCTCGGCCGTCTCGTCATCTGCAAAATCTCCCGTGCCCGCTGATGCGGGCTGTAGAGGATATGGCAAGTAAATGACATCGGACATTGGTGTACTTTGTGTTTGTTCAGCACAACGCGCTAACTCGTTACTGACTACACTTAGCACTTGTTTTTGCCCCCATTTATCCAGAGCAGAAAAATCGCTCAACAGCTTTCTTTCTTTCAGAGAGATTTCCGAGGAAGACCGAAGCGTTTTAACACAGTCTTGAAATAAATAGTTTGCGTCAACATGCAGTGCGTTTATAAGGGCATACAGCACCGGTTCTTTCGGGTGGCTGGTGCCTTTTTCATAGTTGGTAATTGCTGACCCTGTAACACCTACGAGCGCACCTAATTCCTCTTGAGTTAATCCGGCACGTTCTCTTGCCTCTTTTATTCGCTTTCCTATGCCCAACAGAATCACCTCCTTGCCCGTTGGGTTTCTTTGTCTATATTAAAACATAAAAATGTTGATTAGTCAAGAAAAAAGGTTCAAGAAACTTTAGAAAAAGCTCTTGACAATTCAAGAAATTTGAGTTAAGATATAGTCAAGCTAAAGAAACTTGAGGAAAAGAGGTGGTTAAATGTATACATCCGTTATCGCAGAGAATACCAAGCGCATCATTTCGGAAAAGGGTATGAAACACAAAGCGATTGCAGCAAAAATTGGTATGAGTGAAAAGCAATTCAGCGACCTTCTAAATAGTCGAAAAATTATCAGAGATACAGATATTGAAGCGCTGTCGGTTGCCCTGAATGTGACGCCCAATGAACTCTTCCATAGGAGTGGCGCTTAAATGGCTATCTGCTCGGAATCTCCCAGCCTTACCACATGCCGCCCACCAACTGATCCTCCCCTGAAAACCATGGATGTACACTCCTTTCGTCCAAACAAACATAGATACTGCATAATTTTTGCTTTGGGCGGCAGGTGGTAGGGCTGGGGACAAAAACATAAATAAAGAAAGAGGTGGTAAACAGTGCCAAGATTAAAACCATCGCCCGCAGAACAGCGGCGGCAGACGTTTCGATCGATTATGCGCTATAACGCCGACCGCATGGGCCTTACGACCGACGAGAAGACCGCGAAATACTTGGGTATATCCCCGCAGCTTTACAGCTACCGTATGCGCCACCTTTCGGCGTGGTCGTATGAAGACTTGTGCAACATCTTTAAAAAACTGCGTTTTTCGCAAAGCGACATCGAGACGCTGTTCAAAAATTAGAGGAAAGGAGGCAACAACATGATTTTAGTTTTGTGCGGCAGTATTGCCGCCGGATGCGCGATCATCACGCTGGCCTACGGCGCGGAGAAAATCCTCGAAAGAGCCGTAAAGCCGCCGAGGAGAAGAAAAAGAGCCGCCCGCCCCGGTGCGGAGATCATCGACATTGGCAAATACCGCAGCTGGCGCGACGCCGTGCGCGTGTATGAGACAGTGACAACGGATAGAGAGGAAAGACAAGCGTGAAAGTTTATAAGGGTACAGACAAAAACATGCAATGCCTAGGCAAACAATACGTGCTCGGCAAAAAAGAGGTCGATGACGGTGCGATCCGCTGCGGGGATAAAGGCTATCACTCGTGCGAAGCTCCGTTTGATGTGCTGCGGCATTATCCTAATATCAACGGCAATCGTTTTTTTGAGGCAGAAGCGGGTGGCGAAATTGATAAGGCAAAAAATGATGATACCAAATTAGCATCATCAGAATTGACACTCAAAAGCGAAATCGATTTTGCTGGGCTGGTCAAGGCGCAAATAGAGTATACCCGCAAAAAAGCCGAAAGCGGAACCACAGGCGGAGACGAGAGCAACCTCGCAGGCGGCAGATGGAGCAACCTAACAGGCGGCAGATGGAGCAACCTCGCAGGAGGAGACGATAGCAACCTCGCAGGCGGCAGATGGAGCAACCTCGCAGGCGGCAGATGTAGCAACCTCGTAGGCGGAGACTGTAGCAACCTCGTAGGCGGAGACAGTAGCAACCTCTCAGGCGGCAACAGGAGCAACCTCGCAGGAGGAGACGATAGCAACCTCTCAGGCGGAGACTGTAGCAACCTCGCAGGCGGAGACTCATCATTGATTGTTGGCCAAAACAGGTGTAACGCAAAAGGCGGGCTCCACTCCGTGATTGTTTTAACGAAGTGGAAATACGATGATAACGGCAATTATGTACCCATAGCCGTAAAATCAGAAATTGTTGACGGCGTGCGGATCAAAGCTAATACGTGGTATAAGCTCAAAAACGGCGAGTTTGTCGAGGTAGACACATGAGAGCAAAAAAAAAGTGCCCCGGACTGCGGGAACAGTCACAGGGGCACAAAGACAAATTTACCGCTATTAGTTTAGCAGAAACGGGAGGAAAAGTCAATGGTAAAGTATAAGCAGGTCATGCAGGTGAGCCTTTGCGGCAACATCGAGCGCGGCGCGTTTGATGCTGTTACCGTAAATGGCGGTGACGTAATGGAGATTGTGGGTAAGCATTTGCGCGAAGAGGGCATTGAGCGCGGTAAAATCCGCATTACGGTGCTCGAAGAAATTCCAGAGGAGGTGGAAGCAAATGAAACTGTATGAGTATGCGGAGCAATACGAGGCTTTAAAGCAGATGGCGGAGGATGAAAGCATCCCTCTCGAAGCGATCGAAGACACGTTTCAAAGCATCGACGACGAGTTTGAAACAAAAGTGGACAGCATCGCGTGCATCATCAAAGATGAGCTGGCAATGGCAGAAGCAATCGAAAAAGAGATCGACGCGCTGACCGCGCGGATGAAGCGCCATAAAATAACAGTGGATCGGCTTAAAACCTACACCATGGAGCAGATGCAGGCGGTAGGAAAAAGCAAAATCGAAACGGCGCGCAACGTGGTTTCCGTAGCAAAAAAATCCCCGGCGCTTGAGATCGAAAACTCCGATGACTTTATCGCATGGGCTACGCTCGCTCATGAAGAGTTCATCCGCCAGAAAGCGCCGGAGATCAACAAAGTTGCCGTGCGTGACGCGCTAAAAGCGGGCGAGGAACTCCCGGGGGCTAAATTAGTAGCCGGGTACAGACTGGCGGTGCGCTGATGGGTAACATGGATATTTACAACGCCGTGAGCACTGTGCCGGGCAGCGCGCAAAAGCGGATCACCGGCGGACGGCTCAACGGCATGACGGACATCAACCCTATGTGGCGCATACGAGAGCTGACAGAGCTATTCGGACCGTGCGGCATCGGCTGGAAATACAAGATCGTGCGCGAGTGGCTTGAGACCGCCAGCACCGGCGAGGTGGGGGCGTTTGTGGACATCGAGCTGCAATATAGGATCACGCCGGATGCGGACTGGTCGGAGCCTATTCCTGGCACGGGCGGCTCAAAGTTTGTGGCGGCGGAAAAGGGTAATAATCTACGTGCATCCGATGAGTGCTACAAAATGGCGCTTACAGACGCGATCTCCGTAGCTTGCAAAGCTTTAGGATTCGGCGCGGACGTTTACTGGGAGGCAGGACGTACAAAATACAACACCGCCCCGTCGGAGCAGGACGAAGAATACACCTGCGCACAGTGCGGCAAGACGATCCGCGACGGCAAGAAAAAAGACGGCAGCGCTTGGAAAGCGGGCGATATTGCGTTGTACGCGCAAAAACGGTATGATCGACAGCTTTGCTTTGAGTGCTTGGGAAAAGAGATCAAAGCCGAAAAGGCGGCGGAGAAAGCTGGTGGCCTGAATGGTACAATTTGATTTTACATCCGCCCGTGTGAATGAAGACGGAGAGCTTTGCCTCAAAGTCATCAACACACCCGCCGCAAGACAGTTTGTGCTTGGTATGCGCGAGCGTATGTATACGTGCGAGGTAAAAGAGTACCGGCAAAAGCGCAGTTTAGATGCAAATGCCTATTTTTGGGTGCTTTGCGATAAGCTTGCAGAGGCGACGAACCAACCGAAAGAGCTGATTTACCGCGAAGCGGTGCGAAACATCGGCGGAAACTGCGATACGGTGTGCGTGATAAATTCCGCCGTGAACAAGCTGCGGCAGATGTGGCAGCACAATGGGCTCGGTTGGGTAACGGATGTACTGCCCAGCAAAGTGCGGGGCTGCACGAATGTGATTGTATACTACGGATCCAGTACATACGACAGAGCGCAGATGGCGCGTTTGATCGATAATATTGTACAGGACTGCCGGGCAGTGGGCGTGGAAACGCTCCCGCCGGACAAGCTGGAAGCCCTGAAAGATGAGTGGGCAAGATGATTGGTGAGTGCTTTATTTGTGGTTACTATGGTGTGGTCGAGCGGCACCATATATTCGGCGGTGCGCTGCGCAAGAAAAGCGAGCGCTACGGATTGGTCGTTACGCTGTGCCATAGCTGTCACAATGAGCCGCCCTACGGGGTACACCACAACGCCAAGGCGATGCAAAAACTGCACGAATACGGGCAGCGTAAAGCCATGGCGGAAAACGGTTGGAATATCGATGATTTCCGCCGAGAGTTTTATAAAAACTACCTTTAAGGTTGTTCTTCCGTCCGCGAAAGCGGGTTGCTGATCCGTCTTAAAGGGTATGTTTCAAAATTTGAGAGGTGAGGGCAAATGCCAAACACAGATGTAGGTATCCCTTACTTTCCTTTGCAAACGAGCCTCGACGAAAAGTTCGAGCTGCTCGAAGCCGAGTTTGGCGTGCAGGGTTTTGCCGTTGTGATAAAGCTGTATCAAAGGATATACAGCCGCGGATACTACTGCGAATGGACACCGGAGGTTGAGCTCCTGTTCGCCCGCGCGTGCGGGTTGGGTTGTTGCCCCGTCTCCGAGATAATTAAATGTGCGACCCGCAGAGGTATTTTTGATGCTGATTTGTTGGACAAATACAACGTGCTTACCTCTAAAGGCATACAGATGAGATATTTTGAGGCAGTCCGCCGCCGTAAAACGGTGGAAGCTGTGAAAGAATACCTCTTGCTGCCGCACAACCTTTTACCGCCAAATGTAAGCATTTCAAGCTTAAATGTTAACATTTCGGGCGTAAATGTTGACAGAAAACAACAAAGGAGAGTAAAGGAGAGTAAAGGAGAGGAGAGTAAAGTAAAGGAGTATGCGCAGAGCGCGGACGAGTCCGCCTCAGCGCCGGCATACCGACTGATACTCCATGACGGCTCTTATTATCCGATAAGCAAAGAGGACATAAGCAAATGGGCTGCTCTATATCCGGCAGTAGATATAGAGCAAGAAATACGTAAAATGATCGGATGGAGCGAGGCGAACCCGCAAAACCGTAAGACAAAGCGCGGCGCATTGGCGTTTATCAACCGTTGGTTGGCGCGCGAGCAGGACAAAGGAGGGGCAAGGCATGGAGAGCTTCCGCGAAATGATACCGGCGTCAATCCGTACGAAAAGTACGGCGGTACGCTCGTTTGATGACTACCGCCAGCGTCAAATTGATGTGCTAAATGCACTGCCGGGCGATCTGCCTGGCATGGACTGCCCGGAGTGCAAAAACAAAGGCGTGATCTATGCGCTCGAAGACGGTTATGAGGTAGCAAAAGAGTGCAGATGTATGGCGGTGCGCAGATCGTGGCAGCGGATAGAGAAAAGCGGTCTCAAAGATATCATGAACCGATACACTTTTAAATCCTACGAAATCCGCGAACCGTGGCAGGAACAGATCATGCGCAGCGCGTGCGATTATTGCCGGAACCCTGAAGGATGGTTTTTTGTCGGCGGGCAGGTTGGCGCGGGAAAAACGCATATTTGCACCGCCATTGTAGGCAAGCTGCTCCAAAACGGAAAATCGGCAATCTATGCGCCGTGGAAGAGAATTGCGGCGGAGTTAAAAGCCTGCCTCAATGAGCCCGAATATACTGCACGTATGGACGAGCTGATGAAAACAGACTGCCTTTACCTCGATGATTTTTTGCGCACAGGCGCGGGCGACAATGGCAAAAAGTCACCGCCGACGCAGGGAGACTTAAACCTTGCATACGAGATCATCAACAACCGATACAACGGGCGCAAGCTGACCGTGATTTCTTCCGAGCTGACCATAGCGGAGATTTTACAGCTCGATGATGCGATCGGATCGCGCATTGCCGAGCGGGCCCGGGCGCATACAAACAACATTAAGCAGGATATATCCCGTAATTACAGATTAGGAGGATTTTGAAATGAGTGCAAGCAATGGCGTACATATTATGGGGCGTATCACAAGAGACTTGGAGCTGCGGTATACGCAAAGCGGCACCGCTGTGTGCCCGTTTTGCGTGGCGGTAACACGCAGCTTTAAGGGCGCTAACGGCGAGTACCAGTCGGATTTTATTGATTGTGTGGCGTGGCGAAACTCAGCGGAGTTTATCACAAAATATTTTAGCAAAGGTGCGATGATCGCGCTTGACGGCGAGCTCCAAACACGCAACTACACGGACAAGGACGGCAACAAACGGAAGGCGACTGAGTTGCTTGTGAGCAGCGCCGCTTTCACGGGCGAAAAACACGAAGCTACTGCAAAACCGACACCAACGGAAGATGATTACAGCGCTATTTCTGACGATGATTTACCATTCTGAGGAGGGCACATGAAAATCAAATTTATAATACCGGGCGAACCG
>OIZG01001872.1_pt1 | contig 11216 bp, 4 predicted proteins | sample 1588561 | NCBI WGS metagenome assembly OIZG01 (sample SAMN03283267) | human gut metagenome | biome: human-associated habitat; material: feces | host: Homo sapiens | place: USA | collected 2013 | reverse complement strand
CAAATAAAGAAGATGTTCTTCATACTTTATTAGGTTTTAATTATTAAAAGTTATATTTTACTGTTTGCAAATGTAATCTCTTTATATATAACGATTGGCCGAAGTTGTTCAGGCTTTGTTCAAAAATGTTTTTTTGATATTAGTTTTGTTGAATCATATACTATTTATGTTCAAAAGAACTGTTTATGACTTGAAAATAGGTCTTTTGTATGTCATAATGTAACCTCCTCGTACATATATAGAGGAAGGCTTTTGTACATTTTTAGTTGTTGGTTTGGACGTTTTTTAGTCCAAAGTGATTTTTGGAAACAGGTGGAATAGGGGAGATTATGAAGTCCGGAATCTGTCCTTGGGGATAGATAAAAACTTCTTCTCCTTTCTTTAAATCGATTTGGTATGTGCCGTTGTTGGTAGTTTGTACAGTAAACGCCCGTTTCCCTTTGAATATGGGATTAACAATGTCGGTAGTTACGATACATGGTTCTCCTGCAAGACTTTTGATGTGGATAAACAGTGTTTTCCCATTCTTTCTGTTAGCAGAAACTTTGAATGCTCCTTCTGTGCGTAAACTGGAGAAGCAGACATCTTTCCAAACGTCCGGCAGTGCAGGGAAAATACGGAGTTTCCCTCCCCAACTTTGTATTAACATATCATGTATACATTGTGCGCCTGATAGTGGCGTCTCGATAACCGGGCCGCTTTCTTTATACATGGTGGTCGAACTAAGGAACTTGCCAAATAATTTATTTAGATAGGATAGAGCCTCGTTTCCTTTTCCAATAGCGGAAGATATAGAAGATGCACCTGTACATGAGTAGCCTAAAAGAGCTTTCGGCTTACTTTGCCAAAAGGCTAATGATTTCTCTATAAGTCGGGTATTGTTTGGTTGCTCCTTATTAATAAGGTATAAAGGATAGATGGAAAGCAAGTGTGAATAATGCCTGTGGGAGAAAGCATAAGGTGTGTCTTTTCCAATAAGTAACCCGTTTTCATCCATCGGATACGGAGTGAGATTATCCAAAACATCTTTCCAGGTTGAAATTAGTGGATCTTGAATCTGCAATCGCTGTGCTGACTCCAATAAGGTCTGACAACCCCAATATAATAGTGCGAGGTCAAAGTTACAGTCTTCCGTTACACCATATTCGGGAGAATAAGTTTCAGGTAGATGATATTTGCCGTCTTCTCCTTTTTGGATAAAATGAAGATAGTAATTGATGGCCCCTTTTAATAACGGGAACAATTTGTTACGCAAAACTTCATCATCCATTTTATGACGATAAATAAGCCAAAGATTATGGCAGGCCCAAGGAAGAAGTCCCACTTGCGCTTTTCCTTTACCGGGAATTCCTACAGTGGTCGTCATGCATTCCAGATTTGAAGCAACACCTATGCCCAATGAGTTGTGACGATATGCGGCAGGTATGTTCAAGCGTAGTTGGTCAATGTGATTATAGAGTGCATTCTCTAGAGATGCGGCTAAATCCAAATGGTCGGAAGCATTCAGTGCCCAGTAGGTGAGTTGCACGTTGAGGTTCCACCAAGCATTTGGCCACGGTGTTTCAGATAACCACGGACCGGTGTTATCTATTAATGCCCGGTCGCCACGAGTAGCTGAGGCTAGTTTATACATTTGAATCCAGTAGAAATTTTCTTTCTTTGCATCCGGTAAGCTGATGAAACTAGCGGGATAATAAGAGTTCCACCATTGCCGATGAGCATTTTGAAGTGCTGCATAACCTTTACGTATGGCTTGGCGTATTTCTGCTTTACAAATCTTTTTTGAAGTACTTTGTGGATAAGTGTGTGTAAGATTTATCCATAAGATTCTTTCTTGTGGAGACGTTTTTGTCTCTTGCCATCCTACGGTTGTTTCTCCTCCTGCCAATAATTCTTGTATAGATAAGTTTATCTCATTTTCTTTGCTGTTAGTAGGGGAAGGATTGAGTTTGTAACCTTCGGGGATCTTATTCGTTTTTCCTTTGCTTTTGAATAATAGATAACGCGGGCTGTTAGCTTCAGCAGCTATCCATTCCCATCGAAAGTCATGTTCATCTCCTTCGGTAGTTGCTTTAACTACGATGATCATATCATCAGCATGAACGAAAGTTTGTAGATGGATAATTCCTTTCGTAGTGGTGATTTCAGTTGAAGCCTCTGCGTTCCAAAGATCAAGACGCATCTTGCCGCTGATTATTTCTCCTTTAGGGTGTAAAGCAAAATGCCCGGTAAGTAGTCGGGGAATTCCGAATACATCTCTTTTTGCACGATGATCGTGTACATCACAGTTTCCTGTTTCCAGGCGTATATAGTTTTTATTCGGTTCTTTGTAGATCATTAGTCCCAATCTGCCGTTACCTAGATAGGCTGAGTCATACCAATATTCCGGTAATCTTTCCCATATCATATCCTGCTGACTCATAAATTGAGGCCAATTTATATTCTGCTTGATATCCATAGAATAAATATCCGCACTACGAAGGCAGATTAAAAGCAGAAGGATACAGTTATAGTATCTGTGTTGAATATTCATAGTGCCATTTTTGTGTTTTATAAGGTTAACGAGAGATTTACAGGTTGCTAACAAACATAGAAATAAAAATAATAAGTTCCAACTAATTGCTTGAATATATTTTTGCATAACTTTTAGTGTTTGAGTTGAAAGCTTAGTGGATATACCTGATTACCGATAGTCACTTCAATAGAAACATGGTTTGAGTTTGACGGGTCATCAGTAAATTTTGCACTGATCTTTTGATTGGAAACCTTACTGACCGGATATAGTATGGTAATGTATCGCACGGGGATACTTCTTTGTTTCTTCATAACAAGTGAATAGGCTTTTCTTGTTGAGTATTTTCTGTCGGTCTGATAAGATATCCGTCCATCAAAAGGCTTTAGGGTGATGGCCTGATTTCCAAAGCTTCGGATTAATAAGTTATTGTTTTCAAAGGTAGTATGTGCGCCTGCCTCTTGACTGTCCAGAATAACATTATTTACAGATGTTTCATCGCAAAGATGGAAATATAACTTAGCATAACCGGTTGCTGTGCCAAATCCTTCATCTACCAATACGAAAAATTCGGTCGGTTGTTTTACATAAAAAACAGCACGGCGGTGTTTGAAATCATTGTATCCTTGATTTTCGGTAACTATGAGTTGTTGGTCGGCATTTTCTTCTTTTAGTAGTAACTTGCCTTCTGCCTTGCTGATATTTTCGGCACCGATATCTTCGTGATCTTCAGATTTTCCCAGTACCATTGTATTGTGCGCTTTGGTCTGCCGAAACCATCTGCGTAGTTTCATTACTTCTGCATCATCCTCTTTCATATATGAACATACTCCGGAGTCCGGAAAGAAATTACGACCGTTATGATATAACTCGAATGTTCCGTTATCAAGTTGGTTATGGCTTGAGTCTTGTAACTTGGAAGATATGTTATTGCTAAGTATCAGCATTGTAGACTCTGGTGTCCAACCGTTGCGCAATACATAAAATCCGGAATCTTCGAATGTTTTGATTCTGCTGTCGGGAAGAGTGCCTTCATTACCATACGTTTGCATATACTTTAATTCAGAATCTTCCGGAAACATTGCCGCATACTTCACAAAGTTTTTGTTTAATACACTGCGTGTTTTTATCCATGAATCATTGAATGCGGGACTGCACTGTTTGCTTCCTTTCTTAAAATAACTTGGGTATGTGAAGTGCATGACAATTTTGGTGGCTTTCAAAAGCGTTTCATCGAGCTGTGGTGAGAGCAGATTGTCCGGCAATTTATTCAGTTGGATAAGCCGTTTGAGATCATAAAGTCCGTCTACTATGCCTATATGATAATGAAGAGAGAGATCGTTAGTCATTCCATCTTCCAAAAATAACTTTGTAGTTTGATCATTTATAATCTCACATCCTATTTTCTGCCATTGTGGGGCATTCTTAAGTTCCGGAAACAATGTTCCGGCAAATACCAATGCTACTGCCTGGCTTAGTAGAATATTGTTTTCTCCGGAATATTTGTACATGGATAGATAATCGGCATGTTCAGCAAAATGTATGAGGAAAAAGGAAAGCCATTCCGGAGTGAAATGAGAGGAGGATTTGAAATACTCGAAAGATTCTGTTTGCCCCATAATACGTGTGGACATTTGGAGCTGGTGCCATTGGAATTTGTCCGGTTTCCCATTCGGCTTTGGATTTTTGAGTATCCAATCTGTATATACTTCTTTCCATGAAAGCATATATTTTTCATTCTTGGATTTTTGATAGGCTTTGCCCTGCATCGGTATCCAATTATGGCGATGTAACTGCTTTTGATATTCATTATCAGCACCTTCGGGAGCAAATTGCCAATTAATCGTTTGGTCGTTACTTTTCAGTGAATATGGAATTTTCCGGTCTTTGTCTTCCAAGTAATTGTCATTGACGTAAAAACGATATTCGTCTATGGCATAATCGGCATAACCTTGCTCCGTGTCATTAAGAGTAGCAGTCAGATTAGGGTTTTCAATGGCCGTTCTGCTTCTGTAGTAGGTAAGTAACTTTTGCATTGCTGCATCATTCTCACCGCTTTTATATAAAGATTTTATTTCTTCTAATCCCGGATAATCAAGATTGAGAATATCAAATAAATGTTCTTCGTCCTCTTCCTGAGGAGGGGTTGGCTCGTCTTTTGGAGGAAGATTATTATTATTTTCCTGAATGTCGTTGTCAGTGCACGCTATAAACGTGGCGATAAGAAATAACAATATGTGGATACCTAATTTATTACTGAAGCTCATAGTATTAATTATTAGTTTACGCAATTTCTGAGTACTGATTTATTTCTCTGCAAATATATGGAGTAAAGTAGCCTGATTATGGATAATTTTATTGAATAGTATTTCAATTTTGTGCAATGTTCCTGTTTGATACGTGGAAAAGGCCGTTGCATTTTGTAAAATTGTGCTGTAGTATTAATAATCTCGTCTACTTGTATTATGCAAAACATCTTGGTCTTTTGATAAGTTCGCCTGATAGAGTTAATGAGTTGGAGTTGAGTAATCAACTGGTTGCTGTTGTGTAACCATATGGAAAGACAAGTGTAACTTATCGGTTACACAACTGTAATGCACTAATGAAAAAATGCACTTTTCTCTTGGAAAAAAGCGAAAACATCCTGTTGTTTTTTGTAAACTTATTCTATTTTACCCCTGTTTTTGGACTTAAACCTTTGATAATGAGGATTGCAACATTTTTGTATTTCCCCCTATAATACTTAGAATAACTACAAAAATGTCACAGGCGATGAAAGAGAGGTTCATATTGCTGTTTTACAATAAAAAATCTTCTATATTCTCCGGAGTAATTTATTATAAGAGACTTCAGAGCCTATTTGAAAAGCCAGTGCTTGAAGGAGTTTTACAATCTTGTCTGCCTTTTTGATGTGTTCCCAATCTAAAATATCTTTATATAGGTAGCTGTCTGATAGTAGCTTCAGAATTTCACTTTCCGAACTGGGATGTGTAACTACATTCCCATTTTCTTCCGGTAAGAGGCTCATTTACTTTATTGGCTAAGTCGAACGAGGAACTCATGAATGGTTTGTTGTAATGCTCTTTCTATCATATTGCTTCCTCCATTTATCTGAGAACAAATTTCGAGCATTTTTGGATTCGGACTTATCCTTTTGTCCTCTTAATGTATTCTGTCGGAAGGTATCCAAAATATTTCTTGAAACTTGTAGCAAAGTAAGACGGGGTATTGAATCCTACCATTGTACTGACTTCCGCTACGGTATAACGTCCGTCTTTCAATAGTTTGGCAGCTTCGTTGAAACGAATCTTACGTATAAAGTCGATCGTGGATTCGCCGGTAATCGCTTTCAGTTTCAAGTGCAGGTTGGAGCGGCTCATGTTCATTTCTCTGGCAAACTCATCGGTGGAGAACTCGATATTGTCCATATTCTTTTCTACAATACTTACGGCACGTTTAAGCAAAGCCTCGTCCATGGCATTAAACGTGATCTTTTCGGGTTCTACTTCCAAAGACTTGGAATAACGTTCAAGCATACGTCTGCGTGTACGCATCATATTTTGTATCTTCGTGGTCAGGATCGAAAGAGAGAAAGGTTTGGGGATGTAGTCGTCCGCACCCATTTGCAGACCTTCCATCTGGTCTTTTGTTTCGCTTTTGGCTGATAACATAATTACCGGAATGTGACAGGTCGGAATGTTCTGTTTCACATTTTTGCATAACTTGATACCATCCATAACAGGCATCATCACATCAGTCACGATAATATCTACCTCATTTCCTTTCAATTTCTCCAATGCTTCTTCGCCATTTCCTGCCTCTAATATATTGAACAGTTCGGCAAGCCCGCTACTTAGATAGTGCCGGATTTCATTGTTGTCTTCTACGATGAGAATGGTTCCTCGCTTTTTGTCACCGGATTCTATAGCTTCATTCTCCACCTTTTCCGTGTCGATGAAATACATTTCTTTGGAATTGGTGGAATATACCTGTTCCTCCTCGCTCTTATTGCCGTTAGCAGCCAGTTCGGAGGGCTTGTAGATACTTATATCCTGTGGCAGATAGACGGAGAACGTACTTCCTTTTCCTTCTTCGCTATCCAGTTCGATATGTCCGTGATGTAGTTCGACCAGACGTTGTATCAATGAAAGTCCGATACCACTTCCTACATGTTCACTTTCGATCTGGTAGAAACGCTCGAATATTTTTCCCTGTTTATTGATAGGAATACCGATACCGGTATCACTGACTTGCAACACTAGATAATTATTTTCTTCCTTCAACGTGACAGTAATGCTTTGTCCGCTTTCTGTATATTTGAAAGCATTCGAAAGCAGGTTGTTTACTATCAATTCCAGATAATTAGGATCAAAAAGTACCTCTTTATCTTCCAGATCGGAGTGGAGAGTATAAGTTATCTTTTTGTGGCGTGCCAGTTTATCATAAAACAAAAAATTTTCTTGTATCAGTTGGTAAGCGTTCGCTTTCTTGGCTTTTAATTCGAATACTCCGAGTTCGGCACGGCGATAATCCATCAACTGATTGACAAGGTGTAGCAGACGATTAGCGTTTCGTTGGATATATTCCAATTGGTTTCGTGTCCAACGATCGCTTATCTTATTGATGATATCCTGCAGAGGAGCCAGGATAAGAGTCAATGGGGTACGAAGTTCATGGGAGATATTGATGAAGAAACGCATTTTCATCTGGTTGATTTCCTCCTGATGTTCTTTGTCTCTGCGTTCTATTTCCAGTTCAGCTTCCATGCTTTTGCGCATCCAGAAGAAACGGAAAACGAAAGTGATGAAGCCGATAAAAGTGGCTAGAAAAAGAAGAATAGCCCACCATGTTTTATACCATATCGGAAGTACGATAATCTCGAGTACAGTTGGGATAGTGTTCCATTTACCGTCACTATTGGCGGCTTTTACCATGAAATGATAAGTCCCTTGTGGCAGATTAGAGTAGGAAACACTACGTTTGTCTGTCAGATAATACCATTCTTTATCGTATCCTTCCAGCTTGTAAGCGAAAGTATTATGTTGTCCTGAAATATAATTGGATACGACGAACTCAATGGTGAAAGCTGTTTGCCAGGATTTCAGTGTGATACTTTCAGTTTCACTGATGTTTTTAGTCAATATGCCTGTTTCATCGTCCGGACGGACCGTTTTATTAAATAGCTGTAGCTTGGTTATTACTACCGGCGGAGTGTATGGATTGTCCAGCAACAATTCCGGACGGAAAGTAGTGATACCATTGATACCACCAAAGTACATTTGCCCGTTGGAAGTGCGGCAGTAGGAGGAAGAGTTGAATTGATTACTTTGTAATCCATCCGATTCTGTAAAGTTACGGAACTTTTCCGTTTCCGGATTGAAACAGGAAATACCACGATTGGTACTCAGCCAAAGTCGTCCGAAAGTATCTTCCAGTATGCCGTAGACCACATTATTGGGCAGTCCATTAATTGTTGTGTATCGTTTGATTGTTTTTTCTTCCTCATTAAAGCAATAGACTCCTTCACGTGTGCCTATCCAAATAATACCATTGGAAGCCTCGTAAATGCAATTGGTAAATAACTTTGTAACTGATGATTCAGGTAGTATCGTAACTTTCTGTATTTCCGGTCCTTCCTGTTGAAAGACTGATATACCCTCTTCACCGCCAATCCAAAGTCGTTTGTGGGAATCCCTGAATAAGATTGTGATTCGTTGAGAAGTGAAAGGCGTGCCGTCTTTCTCTTTTTCTATGGTTGTAAAACTGCGTTCTTTCGGATTGAAACGGACTAAAGCGCTGAGTGTTCCCAATAAGAGATTACCGTCTTTGTCGGGAAGGATGGCATATACATTCTCATTGATAAGCTGGCTGTTCAGCTGATTAAAACTTTCCATCCGTCCACTGTTACGGTGGAGGACGTTCAATCCTCCGGCGTGTGTACCTATATATACCAATGATTTTTCTTCATCCACATATACAGCTTTGATATTGTTGGAACCGATACCGATTTCACGCTCGTTTTCTTGCAAGGCGTAATGGGTGAAATGTTGTGTCTTGGTGTTGTATAGATTCAATCCGCCGTCATTGGTTCCTATCCACAGATTCTTGTCCTTGTCTTCTACAATACAGCTTACTACATTGTCACTCAATGAGTTCTTATATGGGATGCGCTGTATATTCTTGAATCGGTTTCGGATGGGATGGTAATAGTTGAGACCGCCAAAGTAGGTGCCAAGCCACATTCCTCCCTGTGAATCCATAAAAATACTTCGGACGGAACGTTGCGAAAGGCTGCCGCTTTCTACCGGACTGCTGCTATATGAAACGAACGAGTCACTGGCTTCGTGATAAATATTCAAATCATTGAAAGTTCCTATCCATAGACGGTTTTGTGAATCCAATGCCAGAGAACGTATGTAATTGGAACTTATACTTTTCGGATCGGAGGAGGAATGGAGGTATGTCTTTAGTTCTTTAGTTTTCGGATTGAGCAATAATAAGCCTGCCCCTTCGGTAGCTATCCATATTCGGGTGGGAGATTGCTGTAAAATAGCCTGAATCCGCTTGGTATCCAATATAGGAGTCACTTTCTCCAGATTTTTTTGAGTGACGGAATAACTGTAAAGCCCGTCTTCCATCGTACCGATATAGATTATGTCACCATGCCGGTAAAGAGCGGAAGCTATGATTTTGTGCATGGCAGTACTGAAAGCATCTTCTACAAACTTGGATTCTTTGCTGTCGAACATGATCAGACCTTCCTGTGTGCTTATCAACAATTGCTCAGGAGAGATTTCTGCGATGCCGTTGACCTGTTGCCGTTTGCCTTTTTTTTCATAGAAAAAGTTCTTGAATTGGTCTTTTTCTTCATCATAATAAGATAGACCGTCTCGTGTTCCTATCCAAACCCGTCCCTGACTATCGGTCTTGACAATTCTTGAAATGTCATTGGCAATGCTGTTAGGATCATCTTCATTGTGTTGATAAACCGTGAATGCGTATCCATCATATTTGTTTACCCCATCATAAGTGGCAAACCACATATTGCCCCGTTTGTCCTGATCGATGGCGAATACAGTGCTTTGTGACAATCCTTCATTGATGGAGATGTAAGAGAAGTTGATAGGTTCCGGTATTTCCGAAAAAGCGGAATGGGTACCTAAACACAGAAATAGCAAGCAAATGACTATATTTTTAAGGTTGCTCATTATTAGGTCATAAGATTAATAATGGCTTCAAAGGTAGTAAAATCTTTTATATACGGTATAATGAAAGATAGAAAAAATAAACCCGGAAATGATTCCAGGCTTATTTGTATGATTTAAAAATCTTATTATTTTTCTAAATTTCCGATTTCGTCCAGATTCTTTTGAATATCTTCATCCGTCAATGAATAGTTGACCAAATCACCTGCCAGATACTTGTCGTATGAAGCCATATCGATCAGGCCGTGTCCGGAAAGGTTGAACAGGATAACTTTTTCTTCCCCTGTTTCCTTACATTGGTCAGCTTCACGAATAGCAGCTGCAATGGCGTGGCAGGATTCGGGAGCCGGAATGATACCTTCTGCTTGTGCGAACAGGCAACCGGCTTCGAATGATTCCAACTGTTGGATATCTACCGCTTCCATCAATTTGTCTTTGAGCAATTGTGAAACAATCACACCTGCGCCATGATAACGAAGACCACCGGCATGGATATGTGCCGGAGCAAAATTATGTCCTAATGTAAACATCGGAAGGAGCGGAGTATATCCGGCTTCGTCACCGAAGTCATATTGGAATTTACCGCGTGTCAGTTTAGGGCATGAAGCGGGTTCGGCTGCCACGAAACGGGTTTTCTTTCCTTCCAGTATGTTATGACGCATGAACGGGAAAGAGATACCACCAAAGTTGGAACCTCCTCCGAAACACCCGATTACGATATCCGGGTATTCACCTGCCATCTCCATTTGTTTTTCGGCTTCCAGACCGATGATTGTCTGGTGAAGGGTGACGTGGCTAAGTACCGACCCAAGCGTGTATTTACAGTTGGGAGTCATTTGTGCCAGTTCGATAGCTTCGGAAATAGCTGTTCCTAATGAACCTTGATAGTTGGGGTGGGCAGTCAGAATATCTTTACCGGCACGGGTAGACATGGATGGAGAAGGAGTAACCTGTGCTCCGAACGTCTGCATGATGCTACGGCGGTAGGGCTTTTGCTCATAACTGATCTTTACTTGATAAACGGCCGCTTCCAAACCGAAGACTTTTGCCGCGTAAGAAAGAGCTGCTCCCCATTGTCCGGCACCTGTTTCGGTAGTGATATTGGTTACGCCTTCCTGCTTGCAATAGTATGCTTGTGCCAATGCGGAATTCAATTTGTGAGAACCGATGGGACTTACACTTTCGTTTTTGAAATAGATATGAGCCGGAGTACCGAGTACTTTTTCCAATCCGTATGCACGGACTAACGGTGTGCTGCGGTAATATTTGTACATTTCGCGTACTTCCTCCGGTATTTCAATCCAAGCATCGGTCTGATTCAATTCCTGTCGGCATAACTCTTCCGCAAAGATAGGATAGAGATCTTCTGCTTTCAGTGGTTGTTTAGTTTTCGGGTGCAACGGTGGCATTGGCTTGTTTACCATATCAGCCTGAATGTTGTACCAGTAATGTGGAATTTCTTCTTCCGGTAGGATATACCGTTTTCTTTTGTCACTCAT
>OIZG01001869.1_pt1 | contig 11233 bp, 8 predicted proteins | sample 1588561 | NCBI WGS metagenome assembly OIZG01 (sample SAMN03283267) | human gut metagenome | biome: human-associated habitat; material: feces | host: Homo sapiens | place: USA | collected 2013 | reverse complement strand
CCTCCTCTTTCACGTCACCTTGCTCGCTTAGGGGCGTTTTCGCTGACTTATGCTCAACCTACGATAATTCCAAACTGGGTGAGTTACTCACTGTAACGGGTGGCGATGGCAGCTTGTACCATGCCGGCGCTCATGAGGTAGGTCACCAGGAAGTAGCCGCCGTAGGCTGCCAGGAAGATTGCACAGGTGAGGCCCACGGTGCCACCGATGCTCATATCTCCGAATATGCTCACCAGCTCGATGATCACCTTAAGTGCCACAAAGGAGTGCGCCAGGCCCACTGCCAGCGGGAACAGGAAGAATACCGCTTGCTGCGCCATCACCGAATGGCGGATCTGGCGGTCGTCACAGCCGATCTGTGCCAGCACACGATAGCTGCGGCTGCCGTCGGCCACATTGGAGAGCTGCTGGATCGACAGTATCGCCGCGCACGCAACGACCAGTACAAAGCCAATGTAGATGGCCAAATAGCTAATCATGCCGTTCATCTGCGCCGCCTGCGTGTACATCTCGGAACGCATGATGAAGACTCCCCACGACCCCGGCTCCTTGCCGTCAACGAGCAGATTGTCGAGCAAGGTGTATTTGATGTTCTCGTCTGCCTCGGTCGTATCCATACCCTGTTTGTAATTAACGAGCAGATTACTGGAATACGGTTGCAGATTAAGCTGGGACAGCAGCTCATCGGCTACGACCACGGTACCGGGATTGCTGCCCATCGCCGAGTTGGCGATGGCCGCCGTGTCCTCGTCCGACTTATCGGTTGCGGGCTTGAGCTCATGCCCGCCCAAGGTGAGGGCATGGCCGCCGGCCATATATTTGGTGTACAGGTCGCCCAGCTCACCGCCCATATCACACGTAAGCAAGTACTGGTCGCGGCCAATGCTCACCGGCTCCTCGCCCATCATCTGGCGCAGTTTGTTGTACTGGCTCGCCGGCGTCACATACAGACCCATCGCATCGGCGTTGCTTCCCTCGAGCGCCTTGGGAAGCTTTTCTCCCATAGCCTTGCACATCTCACCCGCCACCACCGAGGGGCCCGAGCCGCCAAGCGGGTAACTCAGATACGAATCGATCTGCACATGCTCACCGGCAACATCGGCGATATTGACCTTCTTGCCGGTCTCGTCGTTGTTGTCCGCCGACTTGCCCTTAATACCGTCTGCAACGTTATCGGGATCTTTACGATCGCCATGCCATGCAGCGTACAAATCGACCGTTGCATCGGCCAGCACCATGCGATCGGCCTCAGACGGATTGACATACTCCTTGTAGTAGTCGAGCGTATCGGGCGTGTAATAGACATACGTCTGAGACACGTCAACAGGGTTATAGCGCTCCAGGTTTTCGTTCATCACATTGGCAATCGACATACCGCACGTCACCGAGGTGATGGCCAAAAACAGGAGCATCGCGATGACGCCCATCGAAAAGCACACCGTGTTGACCTTGGCCGCAAGCTGGCGCACGGTAAACATGTTGAGGCCGCGCCAATACACGCTGCGCAGGCTCTGCAGCAGCTTGATGAGCATGCCCGAGAGTCCCCAGAACAGGGCAAAGGTGCCCACGGTAACCATAGCGGTCGTAATACCAAACTGGTTCATAGCCTCTTGCAGCTTGCTGTCCGTCGCGGTTAGCGGGAACCCATCACGTAGCAGACGGTAATAGGCCACGCCCACAAGCACCACGCCCACGGCAAAGATGGCAATCGCGATCCAGGGGTTGCGCGTCTTGATGCTCTCGTTGCGACGCTCGGCACCCATAAGCTCGATGAGTTTGGTACGACGCACGGCGCGAAGGTTCAGCAGTAGCGTGAGCACAAACATTACGAGCATGCAGGCAAGGGTCAGATTGAACGCATGCACCGAGAAAAAGAAGTGGAAATTGGCGATCTGTGTCTTAAAAAGCGAGGCCGTAAAGAACGTCATGAGCTGGGAGAGTCCCACACCCAGCACAATGCCGGCGACAAAGGCCACGACCGAGACAATCACGGTCTCGAGCGCCATGATCGTGGCGACGCGCCCACGCCCCATGCCGAGCACCTGGTACAGGCCAAACTCCTTCTTGCGGCGTTTCATGATGAAGTTATTGGCATACACCATCAAAAAGGCCATGACACCGGCCAAAAAGTACGTCAGGTCGCCGAGCATGCTGCCCATTACCTGCGCCAAGCCCTTTTCATCGATTCCGGCGATGTCGACCTGCATCGAGATGGTGTTAAAGGCGTAGAAAACCGTAACGCCCAGGGTGAGCGTCAAAAGGTAGACGAGGTAGTCGCGGCCGGCACGGCGGACGTTGCCCCAAGCGAGTTTACAGAGCATCGGAGCCCTCACCGCCCATCATGGCAACGACCTCCATAATGCGGTCGAAGAACTCTCGGCGGTCGGTGTCGCCGCGGCGCAGCTCGGTGAAGATCTTGCCGTCGCGGATAAACAGCACACGGCTCGTGTAGCTGGCGGCAAAGCTGTCGTGCGTGACCATGAGCACCGTGGCGCGTAGGCGGCGGTTAAGGGCCTCCAAGCTCTCGAGCAGCAGACGAGCGCTTTTAGAATCGAGGGCGCCGGTGGGCTCGTCGGCCATGATCATGGTGGGGTCGGTGACGAGCGCGCGACAGGCGGCAACGCGCTGCTGCTGGCCACCGGACATCTGGTAGGGATATTTGTCGAGCACCTGGCTCACGGACAGGCGCGCTGCCACATCCTGCACGCGAGTCGAAATCTCTGCCGAGTTTGTGCGGGCGATAGTGAGCGGCAGGGCGATGTTCTCGCGTGCCGTGAGCGTATCGAGCAGGTTAGAATCCTGGAAGATAAAGCCGAGCTCCTCGCGGCGGAACTGCGAAAGCTTAGCCTGCTTCATGCGTGTTACGTCCTGCCCGTTGATGCGGATCGTGCCACTTGTGGCGCTATCGATGGTCGACACGCAGTTGAGCAACGTCGACTTGCCCGAGCCCGAGGCGCCCATGATGCCAACGAATTCGCCGCGGTTGACGGTAAAGCTGACGTCGTTGAGCGCGCAGGTCACGTTGCCCAACGCGCCGTATACCTTTTCGAGATGCGCGACCTCCAGTACCGGGGTCGCCATGTGCGTGGTTTGCATACCGAGTCCTTTCTTGCGATTAGTCTACGGCATCTATAGTCGCAAGAAGACGAGTCAGCTACCATCGATATGGCTTACGCTTGCCTTACCGTTGTGTAAGGTACGGGTAGCTAGCCTGCCACGTGTTGATATCGAGAGAGGACTCCTGTTGAAGACTGTTCATGTTGCCGCTGGGATCATTCGCAAGGAAGGATCCGACGAGCTACTGGCCGTGCAGCGCGGCTATGGCGACATGCAGGGACTTTGGGAGTTCCCCGGTGGCAAGCTCATGCGCGGCGAGACGCCCGAAGACGCCGTGCGCCGCGAACTCATGGAAGAGCTGCAGGTAAAAGTCACCAACCTGCGCGATTTCTATACCGTTGAGTATGACTACCCCGATTTTCATCTCTCCATGGAGTGCTACTACTGCTCGCTCGCCGATGAATCCGATGAGCCTCAGAAGCACGACCGCCAGCTCGATATCCGCTGGATTCCACGCACCTCGCTTGCCACGGTGGAATGGATGCCCGCCGACAAGGGGCTCATTGATGCCCTGATTGAGCTGAAGGAAGACCGGCTTGAGGCCAACAGCACTGCCAACGACGCCGAGGCCACCGCGACCGACAAGCCCGCCACCAAGCCCAAGCGCGCACCTAAGCGCCGCAGCAAAAAGCGTCCCAAGCCCGGTCTGCTCGACGGCATCGACACCTCGGACCTCTCCGCTGACGAGCGCGAACTGGTCCGCCGTCGCGCCGCCATCAAAAAGTCCATGAAAGGCAACAAACGCGCCAACACCAAGCCCGAGCTGCTCGTACGACAGCGCCTGCGCGAAGCGGGCCTTACGGGTTATCGCTTGGAATGGAAGGTTCCCGGCAAGCCCGACATCGCCTTCCCCGGCCGCAAGATCGCCATCTTCGTCAACGGTTGCTTTTGGCACCGCTGTCCCAAATGCAACCCTAGCCAGCCCAAGCGCAACGTTGAGTTTTGGGAAGCAAAGTTTCGCCGCAACGTCGAGCGCGACCGCGCTGCCGTGACAGCACTCACTCAAATGGGCTGGACACCCATAACCATCTGGGAATGCGAGCTCAAAAAAGACCGCATCGACGCCACGATGGAAAAGGTCATCGAGCAGGTGCGCGCCGCAGAGCCGCAGCGCTAGGAACGAGCCGTCCACACGCCCCACACAGGCAAGTCACATCCGCGCCACAAACCTTAGAAAGCCCTTAAGCTCAAAACCTTTCAAGAGTGTTACTCAATACCTATGACCTGCGGTTTCATGGTTACATCAAACCTCATTAAGCCTTTCTTTAGCGCTTCTTTGCAGCAGCCGCGGCATAATACTGCCAACGCACGGGACCTAGCAGCACACCCGTGCGCAATCTTTTGGTGGACATCGAGGAGGCCGCATAAGCATGCATTCTTCCAATGACGCAGCACAGCAGCCATCCCTAAAACATGCAGACCTTTTCTCCTTCCCCCCGACACAGAGAGACGGCCTCCTCGACTCCCCCACCACAAAAACCAAGCGCTCAGCCGATCAGAGCCTCAACTTACGAGCATCCTTCGAAAAGCTCCAAGCATCCCTAGACAAGGCGTTCCCCGAACAGGCAAGAGCAATCTAAGCCCATCGCGCTTTATACTGATGCCATGCGAAACATGGATCACATAGAATTGCACCGCGGAGGACGCGAGGAAGCGTTTCCCGAGACCGCCGAAGACTGGCCCTATATTGCCGAACGCGCAGAATTCGCTCGCTATCCGGGCAATTCCGTCCCCTGGCACTGGCATTCCGAAGTTGAGCTTTTCTACATGGAGCAGGGAGCGATTGACTATCGAACGCGCGCGGCTCATGAGCACGTACGCTTTGAGGAAGGGTCCGCCGGCTTTATCAACGGCGGCGTTTTGCACAGCACGCTGCAATCACCCAATTCGGCGCCAGCCATTCAAATGCTGCATATCTTTCAGCCGTCGATGCTCGGCGATCCCGCGGGACGTCTCCAAAAGCGCTATATCAATCCTTTGCTGCAATGTCGAGGCGTCGATGTGCTCAAATGGTCGCCCACCAACCCCGACGATATGCCCTTTATCGATTTGCTAAAGAGTTCCTTTAACCACGACCTTCAACGGCCGCAGAACGAGATGGCGCTTCGGAATAGCTTGTCAGAGCTCTGGATTCAGATTTACGCCAAGGCCGAACCGCTCTTTTCCTCCGACAACGCCTCTTGGATGACTAACCGCGACGTACAGTTCAAGGCAATCCTGGACTATATCCGCGCAAACTATGCAGCCGCTATAGATGTGCCCCAGATGGCATCTGCAGCCGGCGTAAGCGAAAGAGAGTGTTACCGCATTATCGAAGCTTGCGCAGGAACGACCCCGGCGGCATATCTGCGCGCATACCGCGTAAACCGTGCTTGCGAACTTTTTGCACACACCACGCGAACGGTCCAGACAGTCGCGCGCCAATGCGGCTTTGCGACAGCAAGCCATCTTGGCCAGGTATTTAAAGAACAAATGGGATGCACTCCTTCGAGCTATCGAGCAGCGAGGCAGAATCTCGATAGTACCAGGCAGAAATCCCGCTAGCCCTTCTTCTGTCACTGCATCAAACTTGCAGGCAAACAACGGATAGGAGCTACTATATGAAGTACTTTGACTATATCGTGTTTGACGTTGATGGGACATTGGCAGATACAGAAGAAAGCGTGCTGTCATCGCTTGGCCAGATTGTCCAAGAAGAAACCGGCAAAACGCTCCCCCGACACGAGCTTGAATTTGCCCTCGGCATACCCGGCAAGAACGCCCTTGAGAAACTTGGGATCTACTCACAGGCAACGCTGGATCGCTGGTGCCAAGTTGCCGCCAGCTTTAAAAGCACCATCAGCGTGTTTCCCGGCTTGCGCGAAGTTATCGCAACACTCTCCGACAACGGCTGCAAACTTGGCATCGTCTCCTCACGTGCGCGCGACGAATACGCAGAAGAAATTGCACCCCTTGGCTTCGATAAGTATTTTGAGCACATCATCCTTGTCGAAGACACAACCGAACATAAACCCGCACCCGCTCCCATGCTCGAATATCTCCGGCGTACGGGCGCGAATCCTGGCAACGTCGTCTACGTTGGCGACACCGTCTACGACGAACAATGCGCAACTTCGGCAGGGGTCAGTTTTGCCAGAGCGGCATGGGATCACACCAAGACATCCCAAACGCCACCTACAACCTCAAAACCCCCAACGACCTGCTAACCCTAACAAACAAGTAACCCCCGCGCCCCACCCTTTCAGCCCCAACGCCACAAGGGCGACGACCTCGAGTAGGTCAACCTGGGAGGGACGAGGGCTTAGCTCCCCAATCTTTCCGCAGGGGGCAAAAAGCCTCGCCGCACGAAGTGCGCAGCGAGGCTTTTTGCATGCCCGAGGACGATTGGGGAACTAAGCCCTCGTCCCTCCCCGGGATATGTAGCGAGTCGGAGTACCCTTGCTGTTACTCTGCTTTGCCCACGGAGTTGAGGTTGGTCATGCGGATCTTAACCAGCTCGGTGATCTCACGCATGCCCTCCTTGGCCGGCTTCTTGGGGTCGAAGCAGGCGGGGTTCTCGGCCATGTAGGCCATGAAGCCCTTGGTGTAGGCCTGACGCAGCTCGGTGGCGTAGTTAACCTTGCAGATGCCGTTCTTCACAGCCTCGGCAACCTGCTCATCGGGCACACCGGAGGTGCCGTGCAGAACCAGCGGCACGTCGACGGCGTCGCGGATGGCCTTGACCACGGACTGCTCGATGTGCGGATCGCTCGTGTACACACCGTGGCTGGTGCCAACGCCAATTGCGAGGGAGGTGCAGCCGGTGCGCTCGACGAACTCCTTGGCCTCGGCCGGATCGGTGTAGGGGCTCTCGCCCTCAACCGCGGGACCGTCGTCCTCCTTGCCGCCAACCTTGCCGAGCTCAGCCTCGACGGGCACGCCCATGGCGCGGCCAGCGTCGGCGACGGACTTGGTCAGGGCGATGTTGTCCTCGAAGGACTCGTGCGAACCGTCGATCATGACAGAGGTGTAGCCCGTGCGGAAAGCCTGCATGCAGCGGTCATAGCCATCGCCGTGATCGAGGTGCAGAGCGACGGGCACGGAAGCGCGCTCGGCGGCAGCCTTGACCATGCCGTAGAAGTAGTCCAGACCAGCGGTCTTGATGGTGCCCGGGGTGGTCTGCATGATGACGGGGGACTTGGTCTCCTCGGCAGCGGCCAGAACGGCCATAACAAACTCGAGGTTCTCGACGTTGAAAGCGCCAACAGCGTAGTGGCCGGCCTGAGCGTCCTTGAGCATCTTTTCGGTGGTAACAAGTGCCATGAGCGTTTGCTCCTCTCCCTCGCCCGCATCTGGACATCGGACGTAGTTGTTCACAAGGCGTTTTACCTTGCGTTTTGCTGCGCTCATTGTATGAAATTCGACGGATTCGCACGTGCGGAATATCAAGTGCGCGCAGGTCAAAACGATTATTTTTGAAAAGCAAACGGAAGAGATTGGAGTCGAGCGAACGTGCTCGATATTGAGTTTTGAGCGTTGAATGTCTTTCTTTTATAGAAAAGATAAGTAATCGAAAGGCGTTTTCTTACTCAAAAAGAAAATGAACGAAAATAGACTCAACACAATTCCTGCAAATTTAAGTTGAGGATGGAGCAGCCATGGCCCATGCAACAACCCGAGCTTTCGCCGAAGAGCGTCGTGCCGCCATCATGGAGATGCTCGAACATAACGCCTCGGTGCAGGTGGCAGAAATCGCACAGACCTTTGGCGTGTCCTCCGTTACCGCCCGCGCCGACCTGGACGCGCTCGCCGAGTCCGGCAAGCTGCGCCGCACGCATGGTGGCGCCGTGTCGCTCCAGAAGCGGCTGACCGTATCCACCCAGGATCGCCGTATTAACGTCAATGTCGCCGCCAAACAAGCCATCGCACAAAGCGCCATTGAACTCGTCGGCAATGGTGACACCCTGCTCGTCGACTCGGGCACCACGGCGCTCGAGTTCGTCCGGCTCCTCGATCAGCGCGACGGTATTACCGTCATCACGGCAGACATTACCATTGCCGATTACATCGACGAGAGCATGCCCTCGGTCGACGTCGTCATGCTGGGCGGAGCACTGCGCAAAGGCCATCGTTATCTGTACGGACCGCTCACTATGCAGGCGCTCCAAATGGTCCATGCCGATCTGGCCGTCATGTGCCCCGGCGCCTTTGTCCCCAGCTGCGGCTTTACGACCGACTTTCCCCAGATGGCCGAGACCAAAACGGCTATGGTCGGTGCCGCCCGTCAAAGCGTCGCCCTCATGGACGCCAGCAAGGTTAACGGACGCGGCATGTACCGTTTTGCCGAGCTTGCCGACGTTGACACCATCGTGATGGACCGCGACCCCGATCACACCGTCGCCACCTCAATCACCGAGGTCACCGACATCGACGCCCCAACCCTCATCATCGCCACCACCTAAAACCAAAAACCACCACAAAGGGGACAGTCACCTTTGTGGTGGTTTGAGCGACACGGCGGTTCGCTCCGCCAGTTTGTCTCAATCTGTAACAACTAGGCCCTTAAAAGCCGGCTAACTGTTACAGATAGAGATAATCCCGCTCGACCCCCGCCCTTAATCTAAACCTGTAACACTTAGAGACGATTTAGACGCCCAGATGTTACAGATTGAGACAATCGGATCCCGAAATGGAAAAACCACCACAAAGGTGCCTGTCCCCTTTGTGGTGGTTTTGACGGTAGAAGCGAGCCGTTGTTACTTGGACAGCTCGTCAGCAAGGGCCTCGATCTGAGCGCGCGAGGCGTCGTTGAGCGTACCCAGCACGGTCACCTTGTTTTGCGCCATGGTGATGTCCTTCATGCCCCCGAGCTCCTTGGTCATAACCTTGGCAGCGGTGGGCGCCCAGGAGCCGGCCTCAACGAGCGCCACCGTACGGTTCTGATAGGCGTGCTCGGCAAGCGTGTGGATAAAGGTGCTCATGAACGGGAAGATCTCGCCCTGATAGGTGATGGAGGCGAGTACCAGACGGTCATAGCGGAACGCATCCTCAACGGCCTCGGCCATGTCGTCGCGAGCCAGGTCAAAGACGGAAACCTTCTGGCCGCGAGCCTCGAGCGCAGATGCAAGCTCCTCAACGGCAGCCTTCAGATGGCCATACACGCTCGCATAGGCGATCGTGATGCCCTCGTCCTCGGGCTGATAGCTCGACCAGGTGTTATAGGTGTCGAGGTAATAGCCCAGGTTCTCGGTCAGTACGGGGCCGTGGAGCGGACAGATGATCTGGATGTCCAGATCGGCGGCCTTCTTGAGCACGGTCTGCACGAATTTGCCGAACTTACCGACGATGCCAAAGTAGTAGCGGCGCGCTTCGCAAGCCCAGCCTTCCGGGTCCTCGATGTCGTTGGCGCCGAACTTGCCAAAGCCGTCGGCACTAAAGAGCACCTTGTCGGTGGACTCGTAGGAGAAGATCACCTCGGGCCAGTGCACGTTGGGGGCGCCGATAAACGTTAGGCTGTGGCCACCCAGGTCGAGCACGTCGCCCTCTTTGACGACCATCTTACGCTCGGGGTAGTCGGTGCCAAAGTAGTTGACCATCATGCGGAAGGCGCCCATGCTGGCCACAATCTGTGCCTGGGGATAGCGCTCCATAAAGGCGGCGATACCGGCGGAGTGATCGGGCTCCATGTGATGGATAACCAGGTAGTCGGGCGTACGTCCATCGAGCGCGGCCTCGAGGTTGCCGAGCCACTCGTCAACAAAACCACCATCGACCGAATCGGCGACAGCGATCTTTTCGCCCAAGATAACGTAGCTGTTGTATGCCATACCGTTCTCGGACACATCGTACTGGCCCTCGAACAGGTCAATGTCGTGATCGTCGACGCCAACGTAGCGGATATCCTTGGTGATCTCCATCAGGCAAAGCCTCCTAGATAGACAAAATAACCCGTCTATCATAGCACTCGGCAGCATTCCAACTGTTATCTGCCGGCATCCTTACCGATTGTTATTGAAATACGATAAATCGCCGTTTACCTGCGCAAACTATGAGCGTGGTATCGCCGTGCTATGTCGAATAATGAGCTGGCCGGGAATACGAATGGCAACGGTTTTGCCCGCCGTACCCGCCTCGGGAACCGCATGCTCGAATACCTCGCGTCCGCGCTGATGTAGATCGAATCGAACGGTCGTGAGCTCGTTGTGTGCCACAAAATCATCGAGCGAATCGTCGACGCCCACCACGCTCACGTCCTCGGGCACGCGCAGACCGCTATCGCGCAGCGCTGCAATCGCGCCATTTGCCATCTGGTCGTTTGCCGCGTAAATCGCCGTCATGGTGCGATCGTGCTCGGCCAGGTACCTGCCGGCCTCGTAGCCGCTGTTGGCAGACCAGTCGCCCTCGAGCGGCTCTGCCGGCTCGATGTGTTTACGCTCGAGTGCATCCTGCCAACCGGCGCGACGAAATTGCTCGTCGACCGAGAATGACGGGCCGCCAATATAGCGAATCTGCTCGTGCCCTAGCTCAAACAGGTGATCCATAAGCAATAGCGAGCAGCCGTAATGGTCGGAATCGACCGTGGTCACCCGCGGGTGCGCGTACATGGTAACGATGACCGTGCCAATGCCCGGCAGTGGATCAAACGTCTCAAAATCGGGCGCCATGCGACTCATGCCGATAATGATGCCGTCCACCGGCAATGCGGCCATACGACGCGTGGCCTCGGCAAGCGAAAACTCCTCGGTCTTGGACATCTCGACCAGCGTGATGGCGCAATTATGCTCGCGAGCAGCGCTGGCGATGCCGTCGATCATTGAGAGGTTGCCGAACTTGGTGACATCGTTGACGCACAGGCCGACCGAATGATAACGGCCGTCGCGCAGCGAGCGACCGGCATAACTCGGACGAAAGCCGAGCTTTTGCATAGCGGCCTGCACGCGCTGGCGCGTCTGCTCGTTAACGTTAGGCAAGCCGTTGGCGACGCGCGAAACCGTCTGCTGCGAAACGCCGGCAGCGCGGGCGACGTCGGCCATGGAGACCGGACGCGAACTGGTATCGTTGGACGGGCGCCTTGCCACAGGATCACCTTCACCCTTGCGAGATCTGAATAGCGTGAATGCCGGCCCGGGCAGAAATA
>OIZG01001844.1_pt1 | contig 11392 bp, 10 predicted proteins | sample 1588561 | NCBI WGS metagenome assembly OIZG01 (sample SAMN03283267) | human gut metagenome | biome: human-associated habitat; material: feces | host: Homo sapiens | place: USA | collected 2013 | reverse complement strand
GAAAAAGCAACATCCAAAAATGGCAACTTATGAAAAGCAAAAGTCCTCGAAATCATACGATTTCGAGGACTTTTGTGTTTTGTTGCCGAAAAAGATGCAGATACGTAAGCCTGCACCCAACCCACAATCGAAGCCCAGCACCTGTGCAGGTTCAACTTGGAGAGGATAATCTGCGGCTTGAATTTGCATCGACGTGTCCTGATTCCCCCCACAGATGCATCATCGAGTAAAACTCACAGAGTAGGGAAATCAGAAGAACTATACCTAACGGCTTTTAAAACAGAAGGAACTTGCGAATTTATACATTTGCACACATTATGAACCTTACTGTGCTACCAACTTTGCAACACTTTTTAGCAGACATTGATGCTTTTTATCCAGATGGTTTTTCCTTTTCTCAAAGATATTCTTTACCAGTTGCTCAATATCATGATCTGATGTTCTTGGTATCAGGCCATTTTCTAAAATATATTCTGTCGTTTTGCTAACTGCACTATCTTCATTGACGGTATGTAAAGAGGAGAATCCCTCTACTAAATCCTTGATTGCGCGGGTCTGCGATTTTCCGGATTTCATGAGAAAGGTTCCTCTTAAAACAAATGCATCCTTTTTTAGTGACGGAATATCTTTAGCAAACTCAATGAGTTTGTTAAATTTTTGCATCTTTATCTTTGGACGCATCTCTGACAATGCGTCTGTTTTCAACTGTAAGAATTTCATTTGGTCATCAAATTCTTGCCGTTTGGTGATATGTTCAATTTGATTTTCACGTATTTCTTCAATTTCACTATTATAACTATTAAGCAGTCTTCGATAATCATGATATTGTTTATAGCTCTCCTGGACTTCTTCAATCGTATACTGAATCTTTTTTGCTGTTATCATTCGCTCACTATATTCTATATAGTCAAAGTCTTGAGGATAAAAACAAACAATATTATAACCGTTAGCCTGTGTGCTCTTAAAATAGATGCCACGATACCCTAACCTCTTAATAATATCAGAGAATAACTGCGTCAAACGATATTTATATTGAATTTCGCTGTGAATCGGTTGAGTTAGAATATGATACATCATTAACTCATATTCATCTTGATAATTAGGATCAGGAATCAATTGTAGATACTTTCCGTCTTTAATGCATTTGAACTGTGCAATACTGCAAACCTGTTGCACTTCAAGATGAATCTCAGCGACACATGTTTCCCTATCTGATGTCAAATATAGGTAAGAATATCCGTCGCGATTAAAACGTCCCCCCCTTGTTTGGATAGGTGGTGGTGCCTCAATTTGGCTTCCGTAATATGGATAGGCGATTACTGTATTAAAATCATCAATTGCCGCCGGTATCTCAAGGAACCCTTTACGTCCACGATAGAATGTTTCTCCAGATTTAATTGTATAGCTGCATAGGTTGAGATTTTCAACTTGCTTATAATATTTGTTGAATACTTCATCCGGATTCTGCTGTTCCATATCTTTAATAATCTTTTTTTCCAGATTTTCCTGACTCAAATAATTATCTTTCATATTTCTCCCTACTCTTTTAACTAATAACTAATTATTGTTTTCCTGATTCCCAAGCACAAGCGCGGTGGTGTATGGCCGTTTCTCCAGATAGTCCAGTCCTGCATCATCCCGTGGGTCACCGTGCCAGATCCCGCCAAAATCTCCACAGACCAGAACCAAATCCTCCTTGGTCATGTGTTCCTGCTCGTAGAAGATGTCCGGGCGGAAGCGGCGGAAATCTCCGTGTGTATCCCCTAGTAATGAATATTTCCATAAGTAGTTGCTCCTTGTTTCCATTTTAGCACATGGCCTGCTCGATCTCTACATCACTGTATCGGAATTTGATTCGAATCGTTTCCGCGTCGACTACGGTGATCCGCTCAACCAACTGCCGAACGATCCCGTCATCATACTGTTGGAAGCCACTGAGGTGTTCCTCCAGGTAAGCTGCTAACTCTGCCATACGTGAGTCCTCGTTGATTCTGTTGGCTGCCTCCTTCTTCGCTGCATCAATCCGTGTCTGCAGGTGCTGCTTTTCTTCCAACAGGGCCTTGAGCTGCTCTGTTAGTGTCAGGTCATCCATGTGGGCCAATACCTGATCCAACAGTGTATTCTGCCGTGTGGTAAGTGCTTCCATGCTGCGTTCTAATTCCATCAAGTTGTTCCCGTCCCCTTCCGGAGTACATAGCATTCGGAGCGTCTCTGCAAGTTCATCCTGCAGGCCATCGTTTGCTTCGACTACCCGGTTAAGCACCGTGAGGATCGCGGTATGCAGCTTGTCCTCTGCCATGGAAGGCGAGTTATGGCAGTATTTTTTCCCGAATTCTAGCCGGGAGACGCACCGCCAGACGATCCGTTTGACGCCGTTCCTGGCCCAGGTACACCGCTTATAGGGGGAACCACACTCACCACAGACCAGCCGCTCACTGAGCGCATACTTGGCGGAATATTTGCCCTGTTCTGTTTTTCCGCTTTTCTGCAGAATCTTTCGCTTGCTGGTCCGCCGTGCCATCTCCTCCTGTACCCGCTGGTAGATGTCCCGCGGGATAATGCAGGGTGGTTGTCCTTGATGTAATACTGCGGCAACTCGCCGGTATTCTTCTTGACCTTCTTGCTGATGCAGTCTGTGGTGAATGTCTTTTGCAGCAGGGCGTCTCCCGCATACTTTTCATTGGTGAGGATGTTATGCACGATCTGATGGGACCATGCCTTGACACCCTTTGCGGTGGCGATCCCATCCTGGGTAAGTTCTCTCTGAATCTGGCCCTCACTGCAGCTTTCCAGGTACCGGCGGTAGATTCGCCGTACCACCTCGGCCTCCTCCGGTACGATCTCCGGCTTACCGTCCGCTCCTCTTTGGTAGCCCAGCATGGATCTGTAGTGGAAGTTGACCTTTCCTTCTTTCATTGCCATACGGATGCCCAGCTGGATATTGGAGCTGAGTGATTCACTCTCGGCCTGGGCAAATCCGCTGAACAGAGTGATGAGGAACTCGCTGGACTCTGTCAGCGTATTGATATTTTCCTTTTCGAAGATGACCCCGATCCCCCTGGCCTTCAGCATCCGCACCGTCTCCAGGCAGTCTACGGTGTTCCGGGCGAAGCGGGAGAGAGATTTTGTCAGGATGAGGTCGATCCCGCCCCGCTTGCAGGCGGTGATCATCCGGTTGAACTCTTTGCGCTTCTTCATACTGGTCTCGGTGATCCCATCGTCCGCGAAGATCCCGGCCAGTTCCCAATCCGGGGATTCCTCAATTTTCTGGGTGTAGTAGGCTTTTTGGGCGGTGTAGCTGTTGATCTGTTCCTCGCTGTCGGTACTGACCCGGCAGTAAGCTGCCACCCGCTGCCTGCCATGGAGTCTCGTCTTGTTGCCTGCTACATTGGACCGTGATGCCGGAATACGGTGGACGGTGCGTTCCAGTGATGATTGTTCCATTTTGCTGTCCTTTCTGTTCCTAATTAGAAGTGTACGGTAATTGCGTTATCCGTTCCGATTATGACATGGGAGACCGTTCGTTCGAAGCGCTCCCAGTCGATTTGGTCGGGCTGCGTTTCCTTGGCAGACAGCTTTCCGGCCCCCACAGACTGCTCACAGAGAGAAAGCAGGAACTCCGATTTCAGCACCACGGGGTTTTCACCCTCGCCGTAGCCCTGCTCCATGTCCATGGCGTTGATGTGGTTGCTGGAGGTGGCGGAGATCTCCACCACCTCGCCGCCCAGCCCTTCCACTAGGGGCCGATATTCCGACTCCGGATCAATGATCAGGATGTCATCCTGGGTAGAGAGGGCCAGGGCGGTAATCTCCCGTTTTGCGGTAAAGGATTTGCCGGAGCCAGACACGCCCAGAACAAATCCGTTGCCGTTGAGGAGCTGCTTGCGATCGGCAATGATGAGATTTTTACTGATGACATTCTGGCCGTAGTAGATGCCGCCCCGGTCCCGGATCTCCTGGGCTTTGAAGGGCATGAGGACGGCCAGGGCCTCGGTGGTAAGGGTGCGCAGGGCATCGATCCGCCGCAGACCCAAGGGGAGGGCGGTGACAAGGCCCGCGTCCTGCTGCCAGTTTAGAGTGGTCAGCTGACACAAATGCTTGCGTGCGATGGACTGGAGGGTCTCTGTGTCGCTGTCCAGCTCCTCCTTGCTGTCGGCCAGATGCACCAGAGTCACCGCGGCGAACATCATCCGCTGATCCCGTGTGGTTAGATCATCCAGCATTTCCCGCGTCTCTTTCCGCTGCTGCTCCAGGTCGTAGGGCACCACCGCGGAGAAGTTGTTGTTGCTGTTCTGCCGCCGCTGCCAGTTGGTGACGTTGGTCTCCACCCGGCGGTTCTGCATCTCACGCACGGCCTCATCGGTGGGGACAGGGATCACGTCGATGGACAGCATCATGGTGCGGTTCAGGCTGGTAAGCTCATTGATCATGGAGTCCTTGATGTAGCTGGCATACTCCTTGAGGAACATGGCCCGGCCATATTTATCGCCCAGGATGAAGTGATCCTTCCGAAACTCCATGCTGTCCGGGCAGATGGTGTCCTTGAAGGAGCGTCCTGTTTTCATGCACTCCCGCAGGTCGATATGGAACCGGGACTCCTCGCCCACCCGGTAAAAATCATGGAGCACACGCAGCCGCTCCACCGCGTCCAACTCCTCGCAGTGGGAATCCAGGTGATTGAGCCGGGTGGTCACATCATTCATGACCCTGTCGAAGAAGGTCCGGGCCTCCTCGGGCGTTTTCTTATGGGTGGAGACGGTGATATATCGCTCCTGCACCATGCTGTTGGAGGAGTCGGTGACCTTGTCAAGCAGCATGGCGTTGTACTCCGAACGGCCTCCGTCCAGATAATCCCCTTGGGGCGGGATTAGGATCTCCCGCTCAAAGTTGCGGCGGTTGAGCCGCTTGTTGTTGATGGTGATTTTGGTGGTAGAGCCGGTGTCCAGGGCATTGAGTAGTTCCGAGTAGCCCAGGAACATGGACGTCTTGTCCTCTTTGGAAGCGATGGCGTAATTGATGTCGGAAAAGCGGATGGTTTTCGAGAATTTCCCGCCGAACTGGAAAAGCCCATCCGGCCAGATCCGGCGGATGGGGATGGTGTACTGAACGGACTTTGGCACCGTAAGGTGCTCCTTGTCCTGCTTCAATGTGTTTTGAAGGGTCTTAATCAAGTCGAATGGCCTCCTTCTATCGATGAATGTTCCATGAGTTGGACATAGAGATCGTTTGAACGGAACAAGAGACGTTTGGGCATAAAAAATTCCGAGCGGATATACGCCATGAGAAAGCGTTCCAGCGTCATGCCGTTATAGGTGAAAAAACCACCCAGGGCGAATGGAAACGCGGCCAGGATACACACCCATCCGATCTCGCCTGTCCCAAGCACCGGGTGCAGGAAAAAGTACACGGCCAGCGCCACCAGAACGGCCAGCAGGGCAAACAAAAATTGCCGCAGGGACAGGCCAAAAAATAGACTTTCCTGATAATTCCGTACCTCTTTATTGATACGTACCTCCAAGGTATCACCTCCTGCATTTTGTTTGGTTTTCATGGACAGACCGTTGCAAAGCCTGTCCGGCTATGGTACCATTTGCTCAACTTAGGAAGGGAGTTGAGCGTATGGCATATCTGATGCTCGGGAGCGTAATGATCTTGCTCTCCATTGTGTTCCGCCTGGCAGCGGTGTTTCGCCTGACTATCCCAATGGTTTATGCGCTGATCGTTCCCACCGTTTTTCATGAATGGTACTATGCCAATCAAACGCTGGCCAACGTCATCTGGTATGCGCTGCTGGCGGTGGTAGTCCTATCCTGGGTAGTTTCCCTGGTTCGGAAGGTTCGGGGCATTCTGCTTCGGCGGAGAGAGGACAAGATGCTGGAGCTTATTGTGCTCAACCGTATGTGGGAAGCCCAAATGCATGGGGAGCCAGAACCGGATGGTGGATATAAGATCCGGGTGGATGACCTGTTTGACGATAATTAACCAAGTCCCATCAATTCCCGGATGATCCGGTCGCTCATCTTGATCGAGCCTACCAGCACCGGCATACCGTCGCCGCTGAGATCCTCGCGGCCGCGGATCAGACGATTTCTTTGAAAGAATGCGCCTTCCTTGCCGACAAGGGCTACGATGTGAAAAGCATCTACAATACCGTGAAAGCGGTCTATGAGGGCGAGGCGTTTATTCCCCTCAATCCACGTGGTACGAAGGTTCTGAAAACGCTTCCTGCCGGCAATCCGGTCTGCGCAGCTGGGCTGGCTATGCACAAGGATGGCAAAACGACCGACAATGGGCGTACCCGCCAGAAATACTGCTGTCCGTTTCGCCAGTCCAAAACCGGTGTTTGCCCTTGCAGCCACAAGAATTGGAACAATGGCAAGAAGAACCGGGGCTGCACGAAATACAAGACCGTTCCAAACGATTACAGGCTTTCCATTGACCGCAGTTGTCTCTATTTTAAACGGACTTACGCCCTGCGGACGGAGTGTGAGCGGTATAATTCCCGCTTCAAATCCACAGGTCAGGAACGGCTGTGGGTGCGTAACGGCGCAAGCGCGGCGAACCTCAATACGCTGGCCCATATCTCCGCTCTAGCTGTTGCGCTGGCCGCCGTTTTGCACGGCTCTCACTCCTACCGTTCTGCCAAACAGCTTCGGCGTTCCGCCTGATCTGCCTTTTCCATACCTTTTGCAGGCGCGGGGTTCACCGTGCTATGGTTTTTGCGCCCTTGAGATGCCCCTAAACTCTTTTGTTTCCTATCTGCCTGTTTGTGGGCTGCTCCTTCTGCCTGTTTTGCTCATCTCTTAAATGGTAGGTAAGTGTAAAATCAGTCGGTGACTTGAGAGAAAAATACCTTCGCCAAGCTGCAAGAGTCTGAAATAGTACACGATACCTGGTTTAGATGCTGTACAACGCACATGGACTGAGCCAAACAGATGAGACATGAGAAGAATCTTTCCTTCTCATAAATTCTCCACGGGAATACAGAATCCCAAAACTTAGTAGAAATGCAGGCCACCATCTCAATGCGCCGAGATGGCAGACATTTTATTCGTTCAGAGATTTAGTGGTTAGCCCGTGCTGGGCAGGGCCGCCCGCATATCTCGGATATGGACATGTCCTGAAAGAGATGATATAATTGCCATATATTCTCATATCTTGCAAAAGGCTAAAAGAAAGACCGGGAGGTGGACATTTTTGGAGCAATTGGAAAAACGATTTGAAGCGGCGCAGTTTCATTTTGAATACATTGCCGAAAAACTCAGAGCCGGAGGTTTCCTAGGGCGGGAGGACTTCTCCAAAACCCTGGAGATCTTGGACGCCCAGAGACAGGCACAGGAGACGTGCCTCCAGCAACTGATGCAGGCCGGACTGCTCTCCCCAGACGAGACGGAGAGTTTGTCTCTCCAGCGGGTTCGTGAGCTGGAGCATGCTTGGGAGGAACGGGTCAGGAAGCAGCAAGACTTACACGTGCTGAAGGATGCCTTCCTCTCCATCCAGACGCTGGATCCCACGTTCTGAGAGGCTTTGAACGCTGAGCATGCGCGCCTAGACGGCCTGAACGACGAGCAACTCTGGGCAATGGATCAGGCGGGGGAGCTGGACTGCTACCGGGACTTCCTTGCATGCGTCCAGGCCTCCCACCTGGAGTACCCTGACGTGGAGCCCCTGTCCGAACGGTTCGGGTGCCAGCTCGCTTTCGCTCTCTTGGGCAGCAAGCTGGTGCTGCCTGCTGCGGCTGGAGCTGGGACCAGCCCAACTCCGGCGACCGCCGTCTCGGAGCTCGTACCCCTGGAGACATCTCTGTCCGAGGATACCCATGCCGAGGGTCCCGTCGCTCAGTCCGAGCCGGGGGCGGCTCCCCTGCTGTACACCTCCACGCTGTTGCCCCCCTTGGTCGACCGCACCCAGTTGGGCGAGTTGGTGGCCAAACGGCAATTCAAACAGCTGAAAGGGGCCAAGGCTTTTCAGCGATTGGCCTCCAACCCATGGAATCTGAGGGGCCTGCTGTTCATTGCCCGTGAGGCCTGGTCCGGCATTTTCTCCCAAGAGCTGCTTACTCTCCGCACACCCAAACAGGTGACTGATCCCGCCCACTATGTGGATCTACTGTTGAAAGAGGGCTATCTGGTCAAGTATTCCCTCAAGGATGCGCCAGAAAGGTGCCTGTACGGGCCGACGGTGGAGGGGACCGAAATTTTCTCGAAAGAAGCCCTGCGGAAGTATTACAAGGCCCGCCCGGCCAAGCAGAGCGAAAGCCAGATTGAAAAGGGAGATACTGCAGACTTCCTCCGTCGATATGAGGCGTTGCGGGTCTTCACTACATCCTGCAAGATTTTCTTCCAGGATGACCACCTACACAGCGACACCCCCAACTGTCATGCTGTGTGCAACGCGGGTCGCAACGGCACTGCCCTGACGCTGTCCCGTAAGGAAGGTGCTCCTCTAGAGTGCATTATCCTCCCATCAGTGCTGTACACCGCGGACGAGACTGCGGAGCGGATCGAGGCGTGGTATGAGGACCTCAAGGAAATAGCTGGACGCGCGGCCGAGGGGGTGAGCGTATTCCTAGCCGTGTACGGCGGTGAATCCTCTGCTCCCTGGGCTGCATCCCTGGGAGAGAAGATTGGCCTACCGTCCAGTGCCCTAATCTACCTCGGAACAATGGGCGAGGATCTTTTCCGGGACCTGGAAGGGCGCGAGGTCTCATTGTCTACTTATCTCAAGGAGCAGTTCTGTGCGCCTGTCCCGGTGGAAAATGCTGCAGAGTCCACGGTTTCCGCCCAGGCTAAAGCGGGTTCAGTGGTGGATGACGCTCCCAGTCTGAACGCGAAGCCCCAGCAGCCCCCGAATGAGATCATAGAGGATTCTGTTCCGGAGGAAGAGGTCTCGAATATTGAGGCCATGGACGAGGCTGTTGGTGAGCCTACAGTCTGTGAGAACCAAGCAACCAATCAACCTGACAGCGGGATATCCATCCAGACGGTCGATGTCCAGGCCTGCTCGGTCCAGGAGAACGCACGACTGCTATTGGACGCCCCCGAGCAAATCGGCCTCGAATCGCTCCTGGGACTGGCCGTTCAGATGATTGCCCAGTCTCCGTCTCGGATTGTCGAGGCTGCAGCTTTGCTCCAGTGCCTGGCCGAGTCCCCCCAGTTTGGCGATCGAACCCAGCGGTTCTACCGAGTATTTCAACAGTGCATCCAGCAGCCCGGCCGCAGCTACCGCTTTAACAGTCAGGAAATCAACGACCAGCAGAGCTATATCGTCCCCATAGAGGGCCTGTCCTGTGCGGATCGCCTACACGGTCTCTATCAGACTATGGTCTTGACCAATCTCCTGTGGGCCATGGCATTCCCATCCACAGCCTATGATCATAGCCTTTACAATAACGCCGAGATGGTGTTGGGCGACGGTTTGGAAAATGTGCTGGGCGAGGCTTTCCCCGCCGTCAGGCACCTCATTGACCTTCTGCGGACGGAACTTAAGGAGCTATCCTTCCAATACGACGGACTCGGTTTCTCTTCCAGCGTTATCAGCAGCTTAGCCAATACTGGCGAGAGGGAACGTTCCCGCCTGGCCCTGAGCCGCAAGGCAGAGGATTTACGTCGTACTCCAACCAGTACAGTACGGATCACAGGCTTGGAGACCTGCCTGAAGCGAATGGTCGGCCCCTCCAGCGAGATCGGCCGTATGATGAGCATCTTGAGCGGAGGACAGGGTCGACGAGGCTTCCCGACTTCAGCGGCAGCTGGAAGAGAATCCCGGGTTGGAAGATCTGGAAATCAGAGACAATTGGCTGAATCAATATATTGATTCTGTCTGGACCGTCCTGTGGCGAGAGGACCCCGAGATCAAGCTGAAGCAGTTGGACAACGATTCTCCGGCCCAGCGGGTATGCAAGAAGGCATTGACCGAACGGCTGCAGGTCATTATTGAGTGGGTGAAGGTTTGTAAAAACAATCAGGGTTCCAGTTTCCCGCGGTTCCGCGACCAGTATGCCCGCATCAGGAACCAGATGAAACTCTCCTTACAGGAACTGGACACCCTGCTGTGTCGGGCCCCGCATTTCGACTGCTGGACGAGGGCCAGCCAGACCGTTCTGAATCTCGGTATCCAGCGGATGTTGGACACCTTAGAGCATACACAGGCGAAGGACAGCGTTCTGTTCTATCAGGATCTGTGGCATACCCCCGAACTGATTTTGGATACCTCTGGAGAGATGATTATCATGCCAGAGCTCTATGCAGTTCCTGGCCTAGAGCCTTGGGTGGCCTGCCTCCGCAGTGTGGTAGCCGAGCCGGAGACACCTCAGCAGATTCTCAGCCAGATCGGCAATTATAAAGATTCGCGCTGGTACCGCAACTTTGGCATCGAGGCTCTGTTATGTCGCCTCCTGGGGCAGACTCCCCCGGACCGGAGCGAGGAATGCCATGCGGCGGGTGCGTCCATGGAAGAAGACATCCGGGAGTTCGAGGGTGGAATCCGTCTGGACCGGGCCTACGGCAGATTACAGGAACATACCGTGGAGACAGCTTTTACCGCACTGCATCGGGTCAAGGAGGTCTACTTAAAGACCCACGACTTTGCTGGATTCCGCCTGTTCATGTCCCATATGCGGCAGTTGCTGGACCGGCAGATTGCCAGACAGACAAGTGCCTACCGCTCCCGCCTGCAGGCACTGGCGCAGCAGACAGAGTATGCCAGTTCTCCATGGCTAGAGGCCATCGAGATGGCGCTGGACGGTGGCTATCTGAGCACGGCGGATACCTATATTAACGCCATGCAGAGCGGTGAGGCTGAACTGCCCAGCAGTGTCAGGAGCGGCCAGCTCGGGAGAGACTTCCTTGCCGAGTTCCATGCGGGCGAGGATGCCTACTATCAGGTCTGCCAACGGCACAGCGGCAATGCCTTGGCCAACTGGGGCAGTAGCGCGCTGGAGAGCATGGACAAGAAGTTCCAGCACTGGAGTTCTCCCAATGAGCGCGCCAATAGTTTGCCTTGGCTGAAAAATTGGGTCAAGCGCAAGAATGCCCCTGATGGACCGGAACAAGTGAGGGGCATTCTCCGTGGCCTGGGCTTCTCTGTGCAGAATGTATCTCGGAGCGATCGCGGGACCCATAGGCTGCACGAGTGCTACCTGGTGGATGCTGATCGGGTATCCACTGGATTGAAGGACTACCCCCATCCAGTCTACAAGTTTGGAACTGAGCTCAGCACTCCAATGAATGTGGTCTGCCTCTACGGTTACCAGGGAGTCTCTACCCTGATCCAGGTCATGACCAACGAGCTTCAGATGGATGGTTCCACTATTGTCCTCATGGATGGATCCCTGACCGCCTCGGACCGGCGGCTCCTGGCCCAGAAGTTTAAGACCGACACCAGCGGTCAG
>OIZG01001841.1_pt1 | contig 11428 bp, 7 predicted proteins | sample 1588561 | NCBI WGS metagenome assembly OIZG01 (sample SAMN03283267) | human gut metagenome | biome: human-associated habitat; material: feces | host: Homo sapiens | place: USA | collected 2013 | reverse complement strand
ATAACTCTTATCTGATTGATGATGAAATGGTGGCATTGGTGGATACGGTAGATATCTGTTATTTTGAAGTCTACTTGCGTAAAATAAAGCAGGTGATTGGCGAACGTCCCATCAATTATTTGATTATAAATCACATGGAACCGGATCATTCCGGCTCTATCCGATTGATAAAGCAACATTACCCGGAAATTATTATTGTGGGTAATAAGCAGACCTTTGGTATGATTGAAGGCTTTTACGGAGTGACTGGCGAACAGTATCTGGTGAAGGATGGGGATTTCTTAGCTTTAGGACATCACAAACTGCGATTTTATATGACTCCGATGGTGCATTGGCCTGAAACGATGATGACCTTTGATGAAACGGAAGGAATTCTTTTCTCCGGTGACGGATTCGGCTGCTTTGGTACATTGGATGGCGGTTTTCTGGATACTGGCATGAATGTAGACAGATATTGGGGAGAAATGGTACGTTATTATTCAAATATTGTAGGTAAATATGGAAGCCCTGTACAAAAGGCTTTGCAAAAACTGGGCGGACTTCCTATTTCTGCTATCTGCTCTACTCACGGACCCGTATGGACAGAGAATATTGCCAAAGTGATTGGTATCTATGACAGACTGAGCCGTTATGATGCGGATGAAGGTGTGGTGATTGTGTACGGAAGTATGTATGGAAATACGGAACAAATGGCTGAGGCTATCGCTGCAGAGCTTTCGGCACAAGGAATCAAAAATATAGTCATGCACAATGTGACGAAGAGCCATCCTTCTTATATCATAGCAGATATTTTCCGTTATAAAGGATTAATCATCGGTTCGCCTACTTACAGCAATCAGCTATTCCCCGAAGTAGATGCGTTGCTTTCAAAGATTCTGTTGCGTGAGGTGAAAGGTCGCTATTTAGGTTACTTCGGTTCCTTTACATGGGCAGGTGCTGCTGTGAAACGTCTGGCTGAATTTGCGGAAAAGAGCAAATTCGAGTTAGTTGGCGATCCTGTGGAGATGAAGCAGGCGATGAGGGATATCACTTATACTCAGTGCGAAAATCTGGCACGAGCAATGGCGGACCGCTTGAAGAAAGACCGATAAAACAGTGAATGAGATATTATTTATTAACTAACCTATAAAACAATCGACTTATGAGATTAATTATTCAACCGGACTATCAGTCTGTATCTCAGTGGGCTGCACATTATGTTGCTGCAAAAATAAAAGCTGCTAACCCAACTCCTGAAAAACCATTTGTATTAGGATGTCCTACCGGTTCTTCCCCACTTGGAATGTATAAGGCTTTGATCGACCTGAATAAGAAGGGTATTGTTTCTTTCCAGAATGTCGTAACGTTCAATATGGATGAGTATGTAGGTTTACCGAAGGAACATCCGGAAAGCTACTATTCTTTTATGTGGAATAACTTCTTCAGCCATATTGACATTAAGCCGGAGAATACAAATATTTTGAACGGTAACGCTCCTGATTTGGATGCGGAATGTGCACGTTATGAAGAGAAAATTAAATCATACGGTGGCATAGACCTGTTTATGGGTGGTATCGGCCCTGACGGGCATATTGCTTTCAACGAACCGGGATCCTCACTGACTTCACGCACTCGTCAGAAAACATTGACAATGGATACAATTATCGCTAACTCCCGTTTCTTTGACAATGATATCAATAAAGTGCCTAAGACCTCATTGACAGTGGGAGTCGGTACTGTGCTTTCTGCAAAGGAAGTGATGATTATCGTTAATGGTCATAACAAGGCACGTGCTTTGTATCATGCGGTAGAAGGCGCTATCACTCAGATGTGGACTATCAGTGCTCTGCAGATGCACGAAAAGGGTATCATCGTTTGTGACGATGCTGCTACGGTAGAACTGAAAGTAGGTACCTATCGTTACTTTAAAGACATTGAATCCGCTCATCTGGATCCAGAGTCTTTGATTTAGTAAGAAGTGGAATATACTCTATAAAAACGGGCTGCAATCAATTCAACGTTGATGCAGCCCGTTTTCTATATGAACAATCAGAGTATGAACAATTATAAATGGTTCAATTCTCCTCTAGCCAGCCTTTTCCCTGACGCACGATTTCCGGTTCGTTTTCTGTGCATTTTACGACAGTTGACGGTTCTATGCCTCCGATACCTCCATCAATAACAAGATCCACGATATCTCCGAACTTTTCGTCTATAAGTTCCGGATCGGTTATATACTCCAAGTCCTCGTTTTCCTCATGAGGCAGGGTGGTAGTCATGATGGGAGCGTCCAGCAGCCGTGCTATCTCTCGGATAATATGATTGTCCGGCATACGGATACCTACTTCCTTTCGGTTACGGAAAATCTTAGGCAACCGATTTGTTCCGTTCAGAATAAAGGTGAATGGTCCCGGAAGGTTATGCTTCATAAGCTTAAATACATTATTGTTGACTTTGGCATATTCGCTGATACTGCTCAAGTCATAGCAGATAATTGACAAATTATTCTTGCGCGGATCTATCTCCTTAATGCGACATATCCGTTCTATCGCACGTTCTTTCAAACCATGACAACCGATAGCATACATCGTGTCGGTGGGATAGATAATAAGTCCGCCATCATTCAGGATATCAATGATTCGTTGTAAATCCTGCGGGTTATTATTTTTATCATATAGCTTCAGAAGCATAACCTTTTTCTCCTTTTTTATTTGAGTTTCTTCTTTAAGAAATCCAGTGCTTTCTCTGCCGCCTTTTCCGTCACTTTCTGCTTGACAGAATCTTTATTGGCGGTAGCGGCTGAATCCAGACCTAGTTTTTGTCCCAGTTTGCTGATAGCCTCGTCGGCTACGGCCTCAACAGCCTGACTTGCCATGCTCTTTGTATCAACACTGACTTTAGGAGAGGTAAACGAGCCTCCGATCTTCAAGTCGAGAGTCATCAGCTTGGAAATGTTACCGGCAGAAGCGGGCAGCTTGATCTTTCCTGTATAATCGATGGTTTGGTCGAGTCCTGTACTACCTGAAAGATTCAAGTTGTAGTCACCCATCTTGATATCAAACGGTTTTGTTTCCACACGTCCGTCTTTGATAGTGAACTCCAGTGTCATATCTTTCACTTTCATTTCCTTCAGACTCGGCTGTTTCACAGCGTCGGCAATCTGGTCAATCGCTTTTACTCCACTCAGACTGAGATCGCGGGTGGAGAGGCTGCCGTCTCCTTGCATTGTGTCCAATACAGGGCTCATAGTTGCGTCCAGATCAGTCAATACATTGATACTGCCGGAGAAATTACCTTTCAGGTTTTCAAAGATAGGAGCCATCTTCTGTATCATATCCAGTTCTTTGTAAGCCTGTGCGAAAACGATATTCGACAGTTTGAATCCGGCTTTCATCTCCGGTTTCTTCACGTTGGCGGTAGAATAATATCCATTCATTACTACATTTCCTCCCATTGTATTCATGGAAAGGTTTTTCATGTCTACCTTACCGTCTTTCACAATGAGTTTGCCATTCATGTTGTTGAAGACCATCTTATCGAACAATACTTCTTTCAGATTAGCGTCCATTTGGAAGTCAATGTTACGGGGGACTTCAAAGATTCCGGTTGAAGTAGCAACCGAGTCTGTAGTGGCGGTATTCGGTGTTGCGGCTGTTCCTTCGGCGGAATCACCCATGAAATCATTCAAATTAAAATGATTGGAGCGAATGTTCAGATTTCCTTTCAAGGTAGTTCCTTTCAGTACATATCCGATATAGTTCTCGAAGCGGCTATCGGCTGTGATATCATTCTTTCCGATATTGACGGTCGTTTCGCTCAACTGAAGATACTTCGGAGTAAAAGTGAAAAGGGATTTCTGGATTTCTACATCCGGCATATCCTTCATCTGAAGTTTCATGCCTGTCAATCCGATCGTACCGGCAGCCTGTATATGTTCATATTGTTCCTTTTCTATATAAGAAAGACGGCCGGACATCTGCATATCGGCATTGATCGTTCCATTCAGCTCCATATCACCGAGTGGATACACTTGTTTGATCATACCTAAATTAAGGATGCCCTTTGCTTCCGCTTTAAAGTCCGGGTCGCTGATTGGAGTTTTCACGTTGGCAGTCAGACTGAACGGATTTCCTGCCAGACGGAAGCTGAACGGATTGATGGTAACGGTAGTCAAGTCAATGTTTCCTCCCGGATTCTGAACATTGGCGCTGATGTTGATTTGATCTACACCAGCCGGTAGAGCCGGATAGCGGAACATGGCATTCTTGACCTGCATATCGATATTGAATGCGGGTACGGTATCTCCCTGCAGAACGCCTTTGGCAGCAGCAGTCAGAGTAGCAGTCCCGTCAGTTTTCAGACTTGAGAACTCAGTAGCATAGATGGCCGGAATCAACGAAAGAATTTCTTTAAACCCGATATCATTCGTATTAAGTTTCAAATCCATGTCGATAGCGGGATCTTGTAGGGCAACCCAGCCGTCAATACCTGCCTGAATGGCATTAAGGCGGATAGTATTATCCTTCAATGTATATTTATTATTGGCTAAGTCGGCGTCTATATCCATTTTAGCGGAAATATTGGCATCTGCCAAGAAAGGAATGCCGTTCATCTTGTAAGTCAAAGATTGGGTTTCCGCTTCCAGTTGCAATGTGGTACGGTCACTTCCCAAATCGCCGGAACAAACGGCATTGAAGTCGCGGATGTCAGCATACATTTTTCCTTGCTGATCGTCATAAACCAAGTTCATGTTTTTGATGACAAACTGTTGTAGCTTCACCTTGAAAGGAGAAGATTCCTCTTCTGCCGTAGGTGTTTCCTCTGTTGCTGTGGTGTCCGGCTTCATGATATCCCAGTTCACTTGCCCGTCCGGCAATACAATAGCGTGCAGCCGGGTATCTTCAATGAAGATTTTAGAAATATCGTAGCCACTATCTCCGAAAAGTGAAAATAGATTGATAGCTGCGGTAACCTCTCCGGCTTGTACGAGAGTATCGTTAGCGAATTCTCCTGTACCTTTCAGCCAGAAATCTTCGAGTGTGACAGAAGCCTGTGGAAAGTTGCGGAACAGGCTAATGTTAAGTCTCTCAAAATCAAATTGTGCATTAAGCATTTTGTTGCCTTCTGTCTTTACGATATCGGCTATCTTACCTTGGAAGGCGAAAGGGAGAAGGAGCATGAGGATGATAATAACTCCTACAGTGATAGCTGCGATTTTCAAACCTTTTTTCATTTACTTTTATTTTAAGAGTTTGACGAATATACAAGAGACAAAACTAATAAAACTTTTTGATAATAAAGGATAAAAGGGGAGTTTTATGATTTCTTTTTCCTTAGTTCTTCCGCAATTCTCCATTGCAGTGCAGCTTCTCCTTCTTTTCCTGCTTTTATCAGTGCATCTCCGAAAAGTTCGTGTGCGCCTGCATGTTCCGGTTTCAGACTGGTGGCTTTATCCAAATCGGCAATAGCCCCTTCCATATTTTCAAGTTTTAGACGGAGTTTTCCCCGGTTATATACAGCTTTGAAGTTGGCGGGATGGAGGCTTACGGCAGTATTGAAGCAGTTTTCCGCGTCAAAATATTCTTTATTATTAAAGAGGGTAATCCCTTTTCGTATCCAGGCGTCCACATAATTGGGATCGAGGCTGAGCGCTTTGTCATAATTGGCAATGGCGGCTCGTGCATCGTGGGCTTGGGTAATACATTCGTTACCCATCAATAAATATTCATGAGCATATTGCCGCAGACGCTCCTGCTGTTCCTGTAATTGTTCCTTGAGTCTCCTATTCTGTTCCTTCAGCGTATTGATGATACCCAGTTTGCGACGGATCAGCCGACGGGGAGCAGGTTTTTCTATATCATAACGGGAATGAATAGCACGGAAGAATTGTTCCAGGCATTCCTCCATGTCTCCTTTGTCGAAAGCACGTGCAGCAGCAACATATTGTACGTCGGCCTGTGCTTGTTTCAAAGCCTTGTCAATAGCCTGACGATTATTAAACCGTCCGGCAAAGTTCACAATCTCGGGCCGGACGAAAACATCTGCCCGGCTGATGGGCTTTTTAAGTTGAATCCCCTCCAGAGAAGTGCACCGGCTGAGTGCCACGTATGCTTGCCCTCCGGCAAATACACCACCTGTGAAATCGATGACTACCCGGCTGAAAGTGAGCCCCTGACTCTTATGAACAGTTATCGCCCAAGCCAGCCGAATAGGATATTGAGTAAAGCTGCCCAATACCTCTTCTTCTATTTCTTTGGTCTTTTCATTGTAACGGTAGCGGATGTTCCGCCATGATTCCCGTTTTACATCACATTCTTTTCCGTCATCGGTGATAACGTATATCGTTTCTTCTTCCTCATCAATTCCGGATATGACACCGATCGTTCCATTCACCCATCGGCGGTCGAAATCGTTTTTGATAAAGATAATCTGGGCACCGGGTTTGAGTACAAGTTCTTGCGAGGTAGGCAGGCTGCTTTCGGGAAAGTCTCCTTCGATAACTCCCTCGAAAGTGATTGGATCTCCCGGCAGTTCCGCCAACTTTTTCTCATTGATAGAGTCTACTGTATCCCGTCTTGTAGCAAGAGTGATGTACATATCGGCCTCCGATTCCTCAATCTGGCTCCCGTATCGGGTATTCAGCAGTTGCAGATCGGCTGCTCCGGCCGTATTCGTACGGATATGGTCGAGAACGCTGACAAAAACAGGATCGGTCTGTCTGTATACTTTCTGAAGCTCGATGGATACCAAGTCTATCTGACCGAATACTCGTGCGGAGAAGAAATAGGGAGTAGGATAGAAGCGGTTCAATATATCCCGTTCATCGTTCTTTACGACCGGTTCTAATTGAAAAACATCACCCACCAATAACAGCTGCTTTCCACCGAAAGGTTCGCGTAAGTTATGGGAATATACACGCAGAATACGGTCGATAGCATCAATAATATCCGCCCGTACCATTGAAATTTCATCGATAATCACCAGTTCTATCTGTTCCAGTAACTTTCGATGCGGTTTCGTATATTTAAAGAATTCGTGGATGCGTCCCCGTTGGAGACTGAGATTCGGGTCGTCCGGTGGCAGTGGATGAAAAGGCAGTTTGAAGAAACTATGCATCGTACTTCCTCCGGCATTGATGGCAGCAATACCTGTCGGAGCAAGTACAACATATTTTTTCTTGGTGTTTTCGCAGACGTAACGCAAGAATGTAGATTTTCCTGTACCCGCCTTTCCGGTTAGAAAAACAGATTGGCGTGTATATTGAATCAGGTTCAAGGCATCTTGAAACTCTGCGTTGTTAGTGTCTACGCTCATGTTGATAAATAGAGTAAATCCCCCTTGTTAAATAATTCCGAAATGTATCATCGCTTTGCTGATACCATCCTCGTCGATCGGAGCCGTTACGTAATCGGCGGCAGCTTTTACGTCCTTTTCAGCTTGCCCCATAGCCACGCCGATAGCAGCATGACGGAGCATGCTGATGTCGTTTCCCCCATCTCCGAATGCCATCGTGTCTTCCAGTCTGATATCAAAATAACGGATTATTTCGTCTATTCCTTTTTGTTTGGTATCTCCTTTGGCGGTTATATCGGCAAAGGCGGGATACCAGCGGCCTATCTCGCAAGTTGGGATTGACGGGCGGATTTCTCTTTCTTCTTCCTCCGTAATGAAAGGAGTCATTTGTATAATCTCCTTGTCGGTCGCTTCTGCAAAAGAGACGGTCGGGATAACATCCACGTGTAGGAAATCATAAAAAATCTTCTTTACCATCTCGTTGGGCTGGCAAACGGAAATATGATGTTCCTCTACAAAAATGCAGGGTACTCCTTTCTTTTCGCAGAAATCTCCCATTGCTTTTACCTCTTCCTGGGGGATGGCGTTCTTATAAATAACTTGTTCTCCGACAAAACAATAGGCTCCGTTCATCGTGATGTATCCATCAATGAGATTCCGCTTCTGTAGCTCGGAGAGATTGTTGATAATGGCTTTCGGACGTCCGGTAGCGATAAATATTTTATGTCCTTTCGTATGGGCGGCTTCCAGAGCCTCGATAGTGGAAGACGGGATACGGTGAGTATGGAAGCTGACCAGTGTACCGTCTATATCAAAAAATAAAGCTTTCGTCATAGATTCCTTTTTGAATTGAAGACAAAAGTACTATTTTTGTCTCATATAACATAAAAACATCATGCAGTATGAACTATAATTTTGATGAAATAATAAACCGTAACGGTACGGATTCCGTAAAATGGGATGGAGTGGAAGGCCGTTGGGGACGCAATGACCTGATTCCTATGTGGGTAGCCGATATGGATTTCCGTACGGCTCCATTTGTGATAGAGGCTTTGAAAAAGCGGTTGGAGCATGAAGTGCTGGGATATACATTCGCCTGTAAGGAATGGGCGGCTTCCATTATCCATTGGTTGAAAGAACGTCACGGATGGTCGGTCACCGAAGAAATGCTGACGTTTACTCCCGGCATTGTTCGCGGGTTGGCTTTTGCTATCCACTGTTTCACGGAAAAAGGAGATAAAGTGATGGTAATGCCGCCTGTCTATCATCCTTTTTTCCTTGTGGCGCAGAAAAATGAACGCGAAGTTGTATTCAGCCCGTTAGTGTTGAGGAACGGACAGTATTACATTGATTTCGACCGTTTCCGCCGGGATGTACAAGGTTGTAAAATACTGATTTTAAGTAATCCTCATAATCCGGGCGGACGAGTATGGACGAAAGAAGAGCTTTCGCAGATTGCTGATATTTGTCAGGAAACCGGTACTTTGGTTATCTCCGACGAGATTCATGCAGACCTGACTTTGCCACCTTATAAACATCCCACTTTTGCTTTGACTTCAGAAAAAGCACGGATGAACTCACTTGTCTTTATGTCTCCGAGCAAGGCTTTCAATATGCCGGGACTGGCAAGCTCTTATGTAATCATCGAAAATGAGGAACTTCTTCGACGTTTCCGTACCTACATGGAAGCGAGTGAGTTTTGTGAAGGCCATCTGTTTGCCTATCTGAGTGTGGCGGCGGCTTATAGCCATGGTACGGAATGGCTGGATCAGGTGATAGCATATATCAAAGGCAATGTAGACTTTACCGAAAACTATTTGCGGGAACATATTCCTGCCGTCAAGATGATTCGTCCGCAGGCTTCCTATCTTATCTTTTTGGATTGCCGGGAACTGGGATTGAACCAAGAGAATTTGAATCGCCTGTTTGTAGAAAGAGCGCATCTGGCACTGAATGACGGAACAACATTCGGCAAGGAGGGCGAAGGCTTTATGCGGTTAAATGTTGCCTGCCCGCGTGCTACATTGGAACAGGCATTAAAGCAATTGGAACGAGCAGTCAATAATGAATAAGAACTTTATCGGATATCTGACTGCCCTTGTCCATTACAGGTGTTCGGCGGTTCTGTCGTCAGAATTTGTCGGATTGGCGTAACTGAACTGGATATTGCTTTGTTCATTTTCTTTCAGTTCCATATCGTTTCTGTTTTTGGCATACAATGTAATGTCAGATAAATTAAAGTTTCTCGTATAACATATTTTTCCGAGACTGTTTGTCGTTGCCTTGATGGCATGGAGATAGAAATTCTCCAGGCGTAAGGAATCGTTCCATCCGGAAGCAGAGATAAATTCATTTACGTTTTCTGCTTTTACATCAGACAGATACACGTTCCGGAAATGTGGATATCCTTTTTCCGGCGGATTAACGGGAGTCAGCATTACTTTCCAATGCTCGGGAATTTCTTTGCCTTCATATTCTTTGGGCAGGATGCTGTAGCTGTAATTGGGATTCCAGTTTAGATCCGCCGTCAGAACCTGTTGCACATTCTTAGCATTGATTCGGGTCATGTAGATGTTTTCGACTGTTCCTCCGCGATTCATGGCACTTTTCAGTCTCAGTACCGTAGAAGTTCCTTCTGCATCCAGATTGTATCCTAATATATTACGGATACTTCCTGAAGTCTCACTTCCGCAAGTGATGAGGCCGGCGCCTTTGCGGGCTATACAGTTACGTATCACAATTTTTTCGGTAGGACGGTTCACCCGCAGGCCATCTGCGTCTCGTCCGGATTTGATGCAGATATTATCGTCATTGCAATCTATGTCGCAATTTTCAACTAATACATGGGTGGATGAGTCGATATCGATGCCATCCGTACTGGGACCGTGTCCTCCGATATTATTATTGATTGTTAATCCGTTGATGGTGCAATGGTCGGAATAAAGAATCTGACATCCCCAGAAACCGGTACGCATTAAAGTGAATCCGCTTAATGTGATATCCGAACTGCGTTCAACGAGGATTCCCCGTACACGTTTACAGTCATAGTCGACAATCCAACGCAGTCCTTTCGCCTCATATTCTTTCCTCATTTCCCAATATTTATCCCAAAATACCTTTCCCCGACAGTCCAGTGTCCCTTCTCCGCTGATAGATGCGTTTTTCTCATCTATGATATTGATAACTGCCGATGGCCATGTCATTTCGATTCCTGCAACTCTTGAACGGAATTCCGGATAATGGTGAATTTGAGGACTGGCCAGTAAAGTCACACCCTTGTCCAAATGGAGGTTTACTCCGCTTTTGATAAAGAGTGCCCCTGTCTGGTAATATCCCGGTTGGAGAGTGACGGTTCCCCCGCCGGAGACGGCACAACTGTCGATTGCTTTTTGTATAGCTGTTGTACTGAGTACAGTACTGTCTGCTACCGCACCTAAAGAATTGGCAGATAGGGTTATATGATTGATAGGCTCTTGCCGACTACCGACACTGTCAGCCCATGATAAATCAGGCTGTTGCGGAAGTTCTCCCCATTGGAAGTCTTTTCCGGTTTGTTTGGCAGGAGTGCATGCGATAAACAGAGGTACTGCTACACATAGGGCAAGTATGTTTTTATTTTTCATATACTATATCAGTTTATATACATATCAGTTACCATCCGGCTTCTCTATCTCTGTAAAAGGTGAATTGTTCCAGTGGAAAGTATCCGGATTGTCCGGGTATGCCGGATTGTATGCCGGATCTATTTTTAGGTGCTTCGCTAGGTTAGGTACGGCTTTCTTCATTCCTTCAATCACACATTGGGCTATCTGATAGGCACCGTAAGGATTAAAATGGGTATTATCGGCAAAATCTTGTTTTTGTCCCGGATAAGCCCCTGCCGGATAGTGTACGAAAGCACGCTTTGACGTTTCTGTTCCCAAAGCTTCATAAAGCGTACGGGTCATTTCGTTGAGGTCGATCAACGGAACATTTTCTTTAGCAGCCAGCCAGCGCATGGCTTCTGGATAATCTTCGTGTGTGTCACGGATATGTCCGGTGGCGTCAAAACTCCGGCGTTGGGTGGGAGTGACCAGTACGGGATATGCTCCCCGCGCACGGGCTTCATCAATAAATGTTTTCAGGCTGGTCATAAAAGAGTAATAAGCTCCTTTGC
>OIZG01001822.1_pt1 | contig 11515 bp, 10 predicted proteins | sample 1588561 | NCBI WGS metagenome assembly OIZG01 (sample SAMN03283267) | human gut metagenome | biome: human-associated habitat; material: feces | host: Homo sapiens | place: USA | collected 2013 | reverse complement strand
AGCAAATAGAGAACAAAGAAAACCTATCCCGAAAAGATAAGGCACATTATTATTTGCTGTTAACAGAAGCACAAGACAAGACTTTTGTTAAGCATGAAACCGACTCGCTGATCACGATCGCGACGGATTATTATGAGGAAACAGACGATCTGGAACGAAAAGCGAAAGCTTGGTTCTATAAGGGGCGGATCAACCAAGACTTAAATCAGCCCCTAAAGGCACAGGAATATTATCTCAAGGCATTGAGAGAAGAGGAACAGATTAAGGACTATGCGTTACTCGGCAGAATCAATAATAATATAGGTATGCTCTATACCTACCAAACGGTTTACGACAAAGCGTTACCCTTTCAGAAAAAGGCCGTTGAGGATTTCCGTATGCTAAAAGACTCAATGGGGCAAGTATTTGCGTTACGGGACTTAGGCCGAACCTTCTTGATGCTGGGATATCAAGACAGTGCGATCATCTGTAACCAAAAAGCGATCGCCTTAATGGGAAAGAACATCCTCCCTTCCGTTTATACGGAATTGGCCGGCCTTTATATAGAAGAACAACGCTTGGAAGAAGCACATGGATTATTACAGACATCTTTACAAAATATAGTGAAACCACAAGCCAAATATCCCGTATACCTAGTGCTTGGTGAACTTTATAAAAAAAACTGTCAAATTGACTCAGCTCGTTTCTACCTACAAGCATGCGCAGATTCCGCACCTTTGCCTAAGACACGTGCCGGAGGACTTTTCCAGTTAAAAGAAATCGCCTTCGCTCAAAAGCAATGGGAGCTAGCAGCTTCATTATCCCATAGATACGAGTCGATACGGGATTCTATAGAAAAGGAAATGCAGGCCGAATCTATCCGGAATGTACAAGCGTTCTATTCATACAATGACATTGAGCGAGACTTATGGGAAGCACGACTTTACGCTTCCCAACAGAAGTTCTTTTATACTTTATCCATAATAGGCTGCCATGTTCTACTAGTAGGAAGCATTTTCACGTTCATCCGTTATAGGCAGGAGCGAAAAAACGCATTACGACGATTAAAAGACAATGAGAAACAAATCCTTAAAAAAGAGCAAGAGATAAAAGACTTGTCCTCTGTCAAGAATAGTTTGCTACATGACATACAGGAACATAAAATAAAAGAACAACAACAGGAGAAATTATCCCATATCAAAGAAAGCCTGGAGCGAGACATTTCCATCCTCAAAACAGAGAATTCCAATTTAAGAAACCAAGAGGAAACAAGGAAGGAGAAGTTAGCGCAATTACAGGTAGGACGATTGTATGACAAGTTTCGCTCCCCCATATCTTGGACTCCAACAAACGACGATTGGAACAAGCTTTTCGTTACGGTAGAAGCGTGTTTCCCCAACTTTGCGATAGGTTTACAAGAGTCTGTTCCCTTGAACGAATCCGAGAAAAAGATCTGCTATCTGATCAAAATAGGGGTAAAGCCGGGAGCGATCGCGATCCTACTCAATTTGGGAAACGCCTCCATTTATCGAAAAAGATTATATGAGAAGTTAACTGGCAAGAAGGGAAATGCCAAAGATCTAGACTGCTATATATCTAATTTATAACACTATACTAGATATCAGCCAAGGAACTAAACAAAAAATGCACAAATCTTTTTTGCATAATTATGCTCTTGTTCGTTTTTTGTTCATTTTTCTGTTGCTTTTTCACTGATCTTTATCAACACAAATCGTAATTACACTACTAATAAAAATAGTAATAGCGTTATGAAAACACATTTGTTAGCCTTATGTATTCTTTTAGGATCATTTCTCTCCATCACATTTGCTTATGGAGATGACATCCCGGCACACGGGAAATGGGATGATGAACGTTATCGCTCCATCCACGTATTACCTCCTACCTTATCTATAGAAGGAAATATTTTGAGTGTTCATTTCACGGAAGCATTAAATGATCTAACGATCCGCATCATGGATCATGCAGGTAATATAATGTATGAGAATATACTTTCCGGAGAAACAGGAGATATTATCAACATTCCATTGGACGGGATAGAAACAGACACATACCAAGCAGTCTTGATTCATAAGTTAGGATGGCTAGTTGGAGAATTCGAGATTAAATAAAGCATATGGCAATCCCTAAAATCATACATCAAGTCTGGGAGGGGCGTACAGAACCATGTATGCCCACCCGCTTACAAATCTTGGCAAGAACTTGGCGAGAGCAGAATCCAGATTGGGAATATCACCTTTGGAACGGAGAGGAAATGGATGAGTTGGTAGAAAAACATTTTCCGGAGTATCTTTCCATGTATAGAAGTTTTCCATACAATGTACAACGTTGGGACACGATTCGCTATATGATATTATATGTATATGGGGGAGTCTATACGGATTTGGATACGGAATGTTTTAAGCCTATCGAGCCATTATTAGAAGACGTGATGATAGGATTTGGCGAAGAGCCCCCGGAGCATAATTTCAACTCAAGTATGTCCACCCTAATAGGAAATGCATTTATGGTTTCTGAGCCAAGATGCGGAGGATGGATAGACATTTTAAAAGAAATTACTGATGCAATGTTACGGGACTATCCAGCACAAAAGGTGATGCATACAACAGGCCCATTGATGATATCACGGATATTTAATACCTTGAAGAAAAGATACAAGGTTACTCTTTTCCCTTATTCAAAAGTAACGCCTGTGACGAAAGATGACATGGGTTCATATATCTATCAGGGAGAGACCGCCTCATTCCATGAAAAAATAAAGGAAGCATATTGTTCTCATTATTTTTTGGTAGCTGGGGTACGAATTTTTCATTTTACAATTAATGAACGATATGAAAGAGTTATTCATTCAATACAAAGGCATACTAAAAGACCTACTCCGTTACGGGGTACTGAAAACAGAGGCTCTAGAGCATACCGGATTGTATAACGGTAAGCTAGGCATGACTATCCTATTTTATGAATACAGTCGTTATAGTGGAGATGCTTTATATGAACAATTCGCGGACGAGATATTAGAATCTATAATGGAGCTTCCGGATGATTTATCTCTTGATTTGTCAGATGGATTATGTGGCATTGGATGGGGAATCACCTATCTATTAAGAGAACGTTTTATTACCGGTGAGATCAAAGATGTATTATCGGATATAGATATAAAGATACAAGAAACAGAAATTTTGAATGACGATACACTAAAAGATTATCATACATATTTAATGTTTAGAAAAGAGTACATAGGAGAAGATGCACAAAGAGATTTGCCATATAGTCCTTATAGAGAGAGCTATATACAGAAAAAAATTTGGGAAACTTGTTTTTCTCAAAATCAATTAGAAATGAATCAATAATTTAATTACCATGAGCTCTAAGCAACAGGACTATACCGAATACACTGTCGATTTATCACAATTGACAAAAGAACGCCCTTTAGGGGTAACGGGTATATTGCGCTGCCAAAACAGTGCGGATTTCCTAGACGCTTGCATAGAGTCCTGTATTGAAGGATTAGATGAGCTGATTGCGGTATATCACAATTGTACAGATGAGACAGCTAATATACTTAAAAGAAAACAGAGCAAATACCCCTACAAGATCAAAATCTTTGAATACCAACCCTATATCTATCCTATAGATTTAACGGATGAACAATTCCAAGAGACCATGAATTTGCCGAAGGATTCAATTCATCTCCTTTCCGGATACACGAATTATGCGATTTCAAAAGTAACCTATCGCTATGCGATCAAGATAGATTCAGATCAGCTATTTTTTTCCGAATCATTCAAAAAATATTGTGATGCCTACCGCACCGAGCAAAAAGTCCGGATCAACCCTTTGGAACAAATTGCTTATAAGCTATATACATCTTACCTGCATAATTTTAAAAAGGACAAAAGTCCAAAAAGAAAATGGCAAGACTGGTTAGCGATAAAGATGGTTCCTTTCTATTTTTCCTATTTGAAAAAAAGAATCAAGCAAGATAAAATATTGGTATCCCTCTCTGGTATCAATGTGTTACAAAAAAACGGAGAATGGCTTACTTTTTTAGGAGACGAAAAGATAGACACAACCTACCGGGACATTCTATGCCCATTCAACGGAGTGCGAGATCTTTTCTTTTTCGAGGTCTCTGAAGAAATGACCTACCAAGCTTGTTATTTGCCAAAAGCTCCCGGCTACAATCAAGTTCTGGAAGTAATGTTTCACAATAAAAAGCTATTTGATGGTGGTCTGATATGGTTTCATTTACGTCCATGTCTTCAAAAGCACACTGAAACTTATCAATATTGGTATGAAAAAGCAAAGGATCGCTTCATTTCTCTAGAAAAATTCAAGAAATGTAATTATTCAAAGCTGAAAAGAAGGAAAAATTTATTCATACGTTCACGCTTTGAATCCATGTTTTCTTATTTCTATTCTGCGCAACGTCATTCAATTCCTTGGCGCACATTGGAAAATTGGAGACAAGAGGAGTCTCAAGAAAAGATGAGTTCGCTGGATTTGGGAAAATACAAAATCGAGTTTGATACAATCATACAAGAATATATAAGAACTGCTATTCAAGAATATGAGGTCCGGGATACCCTAAGACTCATGCTTGGCAACCATTCCATAAAAAACGCATTGTTCGTATATATACTGTCTTTCATTTCGAAAGAACAAATGGATTATATACGTTCCCGTATCGCCGGAAAATCTATCGAGGAGTCTATTCACAACATCTCTAATTTCTTGAATCATTTTGAATGGATAGAAAAGAAAAGGAATACCACAAATAACTTTAATATAGATAATCATCTTTGGACAAAGCTTTTATCTCCATATAAAAGATGTTGCTTGGTTTACCTAGTGGACAAGGAAGAATTGGCTCATATATCGACTTTTTTACAAAAAGAAGAGATTCCAATTCTATTATTATCTGAATATGAGATTCCAGATGATACAGAACTACCGGAAACAGTTACAGCTGTACAAGTTGAATTTTCCGAACAAAAGGTATTTGAGAATGATAGCATTGAACAAAATTTTCCTAGACTGTTCTTATACGCAAATACGTTTGAGACGATTTTACGAATCTTAAACCCAAGTAAGGTTGTTTGTTTGACATCAAGCAAAACTTATCAAAAAGAATTATTGCTAGGCTTTGCAAAAGATTTAAATACTAAAATTGAGTGTTGGTAAGATGAATACAGAAAAAGACATATTATTACGAAGAATAGCGAATCATCTGATTTTGCATTCAATCGACATAGAGGATATTGGTTTATTCCATGGAAAGATGGGAGTTGTGCTATTCTTTGCGCACTACGCAAGATATACAGACTCAGCTATATATGATGACTTTGCAGGGGAACTGCTCGAAGAAATCTGCGAGAATATTCCAGAGACATTGCCTATAAATCTGGAGACTGGATTATGTGGAATCGGCTGGGGAATCGAATATCTAATTCAAAATGGGTTCATGGAAGGGGATTCCAATGAAATCCTTACAGAAATCGATAAAAAAGTCATGGAGCGGGATTTACGAAGAATAAAAGATCTTAGTTTGGAGACAGGACTAATGGGAATATCTAGTTATATAAATATACGAATTAACAACGCAGATATAACAGCAATTCATACAAATTTCGATGATCTATTTTTATTAGAATGGAATCTTATTTGTAATAATAAGATAATATTGGATAAAAAACAAGCTATATTGCAAATTATAGGATCATTTCCCAAAAATGAGGATATCCATTCATGGGAACTTGGTCTACATCAAGGAAGTTCAGGATATGGACTTAGATGGATATTAGAAGAAACACCAGTCTATTCTGGCTAATTTCATATTTATAAACAATTTAAATTTATCGTTATGAAACAAGTACGTAAATTGAAACTTTCTCAACTCAGCAAAAATGAGTTAGAAAAAAAAGAGCTAAAAAAACTCAAAGGCGGTGGATGCTGCATTTGCGGAGGTGGAGGCGGCTCAGCTAATGCTAGCGCAAATCATTCAGGAGATCTTTATTCTCCGGGTGGTGGATATGGATGGGGTTACTAACCTTTTCTGAAGTAAGATAAGATTTTTCTGTTATAAGATGTATCTTATAGCGGATATCTGTCACTTTAAAGAACTTCTTATTTCTTTAATAAGAAATAAGAAGTTCTTACTTCCACTAAGATAGATATTGAATGTCAATTAACTATTATACCAATTTCAATATGTGCGAAATGCTAGTGATATCAAAAGCTAATTAAATAATAAATTATGATACAACCAGTTATATCAAAATCCGGATATACATATATTTATAGTTCATATATAAATAGCATATTATTGTCTCCCTCTGAAAATGAATATGTTGATATAGATATGGACAAGAATGCATATGAATATTATAAACAAAAAGATTTCTTCTTGAGAGAGAATAATTTTTTCGAGAAAAAAATCCCCAATATGGAGATTGAATATGATACATCTTGTATAGAATCAGAGTTAGCAAACCTAAATCAATTACTTATTGAGGTAACGGATGAATGTAATTTATCTTGCAAATACTGTAGTTATGGAGACTTATATTCAAATCAAGATGAACGCAATAGAGGCAAACAAGAATTTAATAATGTTAAAATTCTAATTGACTATTTAATATCACTATGGAAATCATATCGTAATATATCATTCAATAATACCATAAACATAGGATTTTTTGGAGGAGAACCTTTAGTCAATATGATATTAATTGAAAAAATAATTAACTACTTAAATGCAGTGAAGATAAAGGGGATAACATTTGTATATAATTTAACGACAAATGCGATATTATTGCCTAAATATATGAATTATCTTGTCGAGAATGATGTGCATTTATTGATAAGCATTGATGGATCCAAACAGAATAATATATATCGGGTAAAAAAGGAAGGGAAAGAGTCTTTCGATATTGTATTTGCTAATATCAAAAAATTAAAAGATAATCATCCTAATTATTTTGATTCCAATGTAAATTTCAACTCTGTATTGCACGATAAAAACTCTGTTGATCAAATTTATAGCTACATAAAGACTAACTTTGACAAAACACCTTATATATCTGAATTGAATAGAAATGGAATTGCTGAAGACAAGAAAGAAGAATTTAATAGAATGTTTCATTCTAAAGAAGACAGCATAAAGCAAGCGGTAAACTGTGGAAGTAGCTATTTGAAGGAGATTGCAGATGATTCCCATATTGTGCAATTAGATATTTTCATGCAATCGTATTTTGGCAATACTTACAAAACCATCCCAGACCTATTTTTCCAAGATAAAGATATCAAATATTTTCCAACAAGCACCTGTGTACCTTTTTCTAAAAAGATATTTTTGACAGTACAAGGGAAAATATTACCTTGCGAGAAGGTTGGACAACAGTATCCGCTAGGCTATGTGAGAGATGGTAAAATAAATTTGGATAGCAAGGAAGTTAAACAACTGTATTTGAAACTTTATACTCCTATAGTTGATAAATGCAAAAAATGCTTGTTGTGGAAAAATTGTGAGATCTGCGTGTTTTATTTACCCAAAGATGAGGAAGGTCAAACCGTATGTCCTTATTATCTTGGAAATGAAGATGTCAATCGATATTTTTCCACCTACATATACGCTTTAGAAAAGCATCCTGATTTATTAGATAGAATAGAAAACGAAATATTAATAGATTGAACATGGAAAATTATACTCATTGGTTCTATTTAGAATCTTACACATTTCTTTTTTACAGTAAAAATCAATATGTAATATACAATACATTAAATTCAACTTATATTGATTGTTCCCTATATGGAAAGACAATAAATACAGTCTTATCAATTCTTCATAATACAAATAAAACCTATTGTGTAGGTATTTATGAGTATCAATTAAGAGATTCGCAATTTACAGAATTCATAAAAAAGATAAGGAATACATTTTCAGGTGATATAATCAAAAACATTAGAGGTATTCCACCTTTTATCTCTAAGCCTATTTTACGGATTCTTCATCATCCTAATAATCCAAAGACAAAAGAATACAATTTACTGGGAGAAAATGCACTATTTCATCTCCATGAAGTGACCTTTTATTTAGAAAATCAAGGTTTTGATTTAAATCCAATGTATAAAGATTGCTATAAGCAATTCTTATATCCCACATATACAGAAAAACAAAAATTATCACATGCAAAATATCTAGAGATAATAGAACAATTATCTATTTGTCAAATAGATAAAATAAATATCATACCGGCTACAATAGAAAAAAAAGAGCTTTTTTCCTATCTGTTATCACTCTCCCGCCAGTACAGTATTAAAACACAGATAATATTACCATATAAAAAATACAACAAAGAAGATTTGAAACAATTGTTAACAAATCCGCAATTTTCAATAATGATAATGGTTCATTTACCTGTAGATTATGAAGAGTTAAATAGTTATATAAACTTATTTAATGAATATAATATCACTTGGAGTCTAATCGCTTCTAATAAGAATGACGTTATTTTTTTATCTAAAAACAACCTCGGGAAATTCACAAATGTTGATTATATACCTTGGTATACAGGAGATAATATGGATTTCTTCAAAGAATATATTTATAATGATTTTAAAGATATTATAGAACAAAAAAACACAAAACAGCATATTTTCAGAAAACAAATACTGAATGATAATCTTTTTGGCAAATTAACCATTTTCCCTACAGGAGAAGTGTATTCTAACGTAAACTTTCCTACGATTGGAAATATTCAAGATCAAAAATTGTCTGAAATTGTTTATTCTGAAATAGAAAACTATTTTAAACCTTGGTTCTTTACAAGAGATTATGTTTCATGCAAAAACTGCGTAAACAAGTATCTATGTCCTTCTATATCTAATTATGAAATAGTAGCCAATGAATATAATATGTGTTATTTAAATCAATAAGGTCATGAATAGAATCATATATTACGTATCGATCACGTTACTAACGATTGTTTCCTCATGCGGAAATAAAGAGACAAATGTATCCAGAAAGTTGACCTTGGATAATTGCCCAGTCATAGCACAGGTTATTAATCTGCAAGGAGATCCGGTGACTAATTTAGACTTTTCTTCCGTAAAGGATACATTCAATTTATCGCTAAGCTCCTTGCTTTCTTCCTTTCAAGTTATTCGCCTAGAAAACTCGGAAGACGCATTGACCGCCGCAGGGCAAGATACCCATATAGCCGTGAGTGACCATTATATTTTTGTGAAATCTTTTAGGGCAGGCTCTTCATGTAAGCTCTATAACCGTAATGGGGATTTCATCAGAAAGATCTCCTCCCAAGGACAAGGGCCGGATGAATATAACCTATTTATTTATGATCAGTATTTAGATGAAAGTAATAATAAAATCTATCTAATGGAGATTCGTGCCTCTAAGATATTAGTGTTTGACTTCGACGGGCAGCCACAAAAACACATTCCTCTGGCCTATATAACCCATAAAGGCCGGTTCGTCATCAATGCCGAGAAAAAAACAGTAACCGTCATGTGCATACCTTTTCAGGGAACTCCCACCGCATTGATCTGGACGCAGGATTTCGAAGGCAATATCATCCAAGAATATCCGGTCTCCGACCAATTCATGTTGATCCCAAGCACTTACGATTATGAGGTACGGGAATCCTTGAATACCACCGCTTCCGACTTCTATCTTCATAATTGTATAGCCTCGCAAGACACACTTTATCATTATGACATAGACTCGAATACGCTACACCCTGTTTTTACGATGCATACGGGTCATGAGCCGATCTGCCATTATTTCACGGAGCTGCCCAATCACTTTCTAGTCACTTGGTATACACAGACCTCATGGAATAATGAGTTACCCCGTTTCCCGAAAATCCTAGTAGACAAACAAAGCCTTAAAGGTTGTTTCGTGAATTTGAAATGGAATATGCTAGGGAATATAGATGGGCCTACCAATCCGTCCTTCAATCGAGGTTATTTCACTGCGATCATGGAACCTTACGCATTAAAAGAGCAATTGGAAAAGGTTCTGACTTCCACTCAAAAATTATTCCCAGAAGTATTGAGTAAAGTGAAGAAGTTGAATAATCAAATTACTGATGATGACAATTGTATCGTTTTTATAGGGAAGTTGAAAACAAAATAAAATAGGACAAGCATATGATACAGATTATTCTTGTTAATGAAGAATCCAGAGCATCCCAATATGGAATTGGCACATATATAAAGCAACTTTGTTTAATTCTTTCACAGAAGCAAGGGATTCATCTTAGCGTGATATGTTGTCGTTCAACAAAAAATGATTTTTATATAGAACGCAAAGGAGATATAGATTATTATCATATACCTGATACGATACAAAATAATGATCCAGAAATTAGAATAAAAACTTATTATAAGAATATATGGTATCTAATATTTCCTTACTTTAGCTCGCATAGTAAAGAGAATATCATATTACATATCAATTATTATCAGCACATTCATCTGTTAAATACATTTCGTGCTTTTTTTCTAAAGGACGATGTTGCTTTACTATTCATTATATGGATTGGTGCTTTAAAATAAAAGGAAATTATTCTTATTTAAAAAGTATTCTTTACAAAGAATTAGACAGTATCAAAAATCCTTTGGAAAAAAATATCAAAGAAATATGCGAAAAAGAAAAAAATGTATTTGAACAAGTTGATAAGATTATTTGCTTGTCAAATAGTACACAAAATCTATTGAGTAAAATATATGATTTACCTATAAACAAATTTTGTATTTTATATAATGGTCTTAAAGATGAATCTATATTATTGAATAGCGATAAACGATTGAATCTTAAAAAGAATTTCCTTTTTAGTAAAGAAGAAAAAATTATTCTTTTTGTTGGTCGTTTAGATGAAATAAAAGGGCTGGGAGAATTAATTTTTACTTTCAAAAAACTACTGCAAATTGACCCTTATTGCCATTTAGTTATTGTAGGAGATGGGTTTTATTCTTACTATTTAAATTCTTGCAATCCAACATGGAATAAGATTACATTTACTGGAAAACTAAATAAAGAAGACTTATACAAATTATACCAAATCGCAGATATTGGTGTATTACCATCATTCCATGAACAATGTAGTTATGTGGCAATTGAAATGATGATGTATGGGATACCTCTTGTTGCAAGTACATCTACAGGTTTATCAGAAATGATAGAGGATGGAGTCTCAGGATATCATATACCAATCATTGAATATGAGAATCACACAGATTTAAATACCTATGAATTACAATCTAAACTTTTAATATTATTAAAAGATTCTTCTATGCGAAAAGAAATGGCTAAAAATTCTCGTCTACGCTATGAGAGATATTATACGTCTGAAATATTTAGTTCTTGTATGCAAGAATTTTATAATAGATTTGTTTTGTGATTTTAGAGTTCCCTATATATCGTCAACTAGACGCAAAGGACTGTGGTCCTAGCTGCCTCCGTATGATCGCCAAGTTCTATGGTCGTGTGTAC
>OIZG01001817.1_pt1 | contig 11535 bp, 4 predicted proteins | sample 1588561 | NCBI WGS metagenome assembly OIZG01 (sample SAMN03283267) | human gut metagenome | biome: human-associated habitat; material: feces | host: Homo sapiens | place: USA | collected 2013 | reverse complement strand
CTACACTGCGGAAAAACACCGCTCACAAAGCGGACGCCAACTTGCTAAAACACAGACCACCCTCTTCTCGTGGTCCCGGCGTCGATGCCCGGGATAGGCGTCAGGACCGCAAGCAACATCCCGCTCGGCATCGGCGGCGACATCGCCAACTTCAAAAGCGCGGCCCACCTGGCCGCCTACGCCGGCATCGCTCCGGCCACCGGCCAGTCCGGCACCAGCATCAAGGGCGAGAGACCCTCCAGACGGGGCAACAAACGCCTCAAGAACGCGCTGTGGCAGTCCTCGTTCGTCGCGTCCGCCAAACACCCGCCGTCCATCGCCTACTACAAGCGCAAACGCGAACAGGGCAAGCGCCACAACGCCGCCGTCATCTGCCTCGCGCGCCGCCGATGCGACGTGATCTACAGCATGCTCAAAAACGGCGTCCTCTACCAGGAACCAGTCCTCGTAGCCTGAACCGGGCCACACGGGAAAGGACGCCGGACGCCACCGGCAGGGCGAAGCGCGCCCACGACAGCCAGCCGGAATCCCGACACGTCAACTCCCCAAGGAGTTGACAAAAACATAGGAACACCCCCCTATTGCAAAAAACTCTCACTGACTCAACGTCAGTGAGAGTTTTTTGCAAATGAGGGGTCAGATACGGCGCTTGCGCCAGATGGTCAGGGCGATACCGGCGGCGGCGAGGACCACCACGGTACCAGCCACGCCGAAGACGGCGGCACCAGTGTCGGAGATGACGGCACCCGGCTTCTTGCCATCAGCGGAGACCTTCACGAGGGCCTTGCGGGCCTCGGTCAGGTGACGAATCGCATCCTGGACCTCGGTGGAGGTGGCGTTCTCCTTGGCGAGCACCTTCTTCGCTTGGGCCAGCGCATCGGCGTAAGCCTTCCACGAATCGGCGGTGTAATCGTCCTGGTTCAGATTCTCGGCTTCGGCCTTGGCAATGGCATCTTCGAGCTGCTTGAGCTCTTCCTCAGTGGCCAGATCGGGATCCGGAGTCGGCGTCTCGTCGGCAACGACCTTCACGGTGAACGTGGCGGTCTTGGTCGAATCGGCCACAGACTGCACGGTCACGGTCATCTTGTCGGAGGCCTTCGAGGAGTCGAAGCCGAGCAGCTCGTACTCATCGGCGGCGAGCTCGCGGGTGGCGGAGCCGCCGTTGCCATCGGCCACGGTCGCGATGACGACCAGACCGGCAGTGTCGAGCGCTTCACCGACCTTGTACTCGGCCTTGGCGGGCTGCGCGGTCACGGCGATGGAGAGGATCGTGCCTGCGGCCGGGTGCTCTGGCTCGGGCTGGCTCTCCTCCAACGCATTCTGCGCGTCGGTCAGGGCCTTGGCGGCGGCATCGACATCAGCCTGAGACAGGCCGGAGTCAAGGAAGGTCTGCTTGGCCGTCTTGGCTGCGGCGAGCGCATCCTCGAATGCCTTCCAGCTGGCCTCGGTGTAAGCAGAGCCATCGGTGCCGAGCTTGTCGGCCGCTCCAATCGCGCCATCAAGCGCCGTCGTATCGGCCATCTCAATGGACACGCCTTCGTCGGTCGGGTGAATGGTCTGCATCAGGCCGTCCGCGTCGAAGGTGATCTCGTCGATGGCGGTCTCACGGTGGTAACCAAGGCCGGAGGTGAACACGCCGAGCGGCGTGTAGTGGCGATGGTAGGCCATGAGCCAACGGTCGTTGCCGTCCGCGTCGGTCACATGCACGTCGGACTGGTGCGCGGCACCTTGCAGGTTCTTGGAGGAATCCTTCTGCAGCAGCACACCCTTGTAGGTGATGGTGCCGTCGATGGAATCGGAGACGCCGTACCTCACATGGTAGTTCGGGGAGTTGGCATCGTCGCATGACCAGGTCCAGTGGTACTTGCCGTCGCGGTAGGCGACGACCACGGACTCGCGGAAGTCGTTCAGACCGTTGAGCTTCTTCACCGTACCGGCCTTGATGCTCACCATGTCGTCGTTGAGTTCGGCGATGGCGGGCGAACCGTTGCCGTACAGGATGTACGACTTGCCGGTGTTCGGGTCGGTGAAGATGGACGGGTCGATGGCCTGTCCAACGGTGACGCCTTCCATCGTGCGAGTGACCAGCGGCTGATCGGCGGCCTTGAACGGACCGGCCGGATTGTCGGCCACGGCCACGCCGATGGCGGACTGACCGTTCGGCAACTTCGCGCAGTAGTAGAAGTAGTACTTGCCGTTCTTCTTCTCGATGGTCGGTGCCCACGCGGAGCCCACGGACCACGGGGAGATGGCGGTGTTCTCATCGCCATCGGTGGTCGACTGGTGGTCCTTGTTGACATCGAGGATCACGCCCTCGTCGGTCCAGTTCACCAAGTCGGTGGAGCTGAACGCATGGAAGTAATTGCCGCTCCAGCCGGAGAAGCCGTCGGTGGTCGGGTAAATCCAGAACTTGCCGTCGAAGTAGTCGATGTCCGGGTCGGCGTACTGGCCGGGCAGCACCGGGTTGTTGCCCACGGTGACCTTCTTCAGCGTCCAGGTTTCCGTATTACCGTCACCCAAATCGACAACCAAAGTACGGTCCTTAGTCAGGTCGGCCGTACCACCATTGGTGAACGCCTGACCATCAAGGGTGAGCTTGATGGAGTCGTCGCCACGGTTGACGGTCACCTTGACGGGCACCTTGGCCGCGTCGCCACGGCGGTTGAGCACGGTGGTGACGGTCTTCGCGGACCAGTCGAGGGTGGAACGCACCTGAGAGTGGTCGTCAGTGCCACGCAGCGAGTTCGGGTCAGACGGCACAGTGCCCACAGAAATACCCTGCAGAGCAATCGGGCTGGTCTTCTCGACCTCCTGAGCAGTGAGCGCGCGGTTCCACACGTTCACATTGTCGAACGAACCCTTGAAGTATGGGTCGTTGTAGAAGGACTTGCCCAAGTAGGCCAGCAGATCGTTACCCAAATCGGTGACCTTGTTCTTGGTCGCCTTGTTCTGAGCCACCTGCGCACCGTCAGAGTACACGGTCATCACGTTGTCGTCCAACGTGACCGTGACACGATGCCATGCGCCGTTGCCAGACAACGTAGCGTTAGCCGCGTCCTCCGCACCATACGAGTTGGTGGTGATGCGGCTGGCGAGCTCGCCGGAGTTGTTGTACTTCAGGAAGTAGTACTTGGTGGAGTTCTGGCCGAAAGCGAACGTGAACTGGTTTTTATTGATCTCCGACTTGACATCCATCTGCACAGTCAGCTTGTTACGGCCATCGAACAGGCCCTTCGGGAACTCGGCGTAGGTGCCGTCAGAGCCGTCGAGCTTAAGCACCTTGCCCTTTTCGGCATCCTCGGAGACCTTGGCGTTGCCGTTGAAGGTCAAGTCGTTGCTGTTCTCAGTGGTGTCGGTACCCTTGCTGTCTTCGAAGTCATACTCGGCAATCGGACCGGAGCCGTCTTCATCGGGTGTGACTGGCTCGGTGTCCTTGTTCTTATCGAATGCCTTCAGGATTGCGTTGTACTCGGTTTCAGTGACAGGCAGGATGGTGCCGTGACGCTTCTTGAGCGAACCGAAGTTCACATCAGAGGCAAAGCCCCAATCAGCCTTATCAGTGCTGCCTAAATCGGCAGAACGGTATGGGGTGTAACCCTTACCGGCTGAGTACTGGTCCCACATCAGACCGTAGAGCATCTTCTTGCCCGCATCACTGGTCTGCACGTCATCTTCATTGTAGAAGAACAGCTCCGGGCCTTCCAGCTGCGCACCGGTCAGACCGGTACCAGTCAGGTCACCGAATGTACCGACAAGCGTCCACTGGTTCGGATCACTGTCAGTGTTGTAGTAACCATTCGCAATTGTGTCACCAGTGGTGAGCGTTGTGGCATACGGATCCTTGCTACGCTCAACACCGAGGTACGTGTCACCGGACACACGATAGTAATAGCCGTCATCGGCCTTAATCATCGTGGTATCGATAACGGACTTGACTCGGTCGATCCACTTGACAGGCGTCGTGAAGTTCACGAAATCACGCGTGGTGGAGTAGTACATATTGGTGCGATCGCCGGACTTGTTGTCCGCGTCGGAAGCAGTGGCCCAGTACACCATGTACTGCTTGTTCACATCATCCCAGTAGGCTTCCGGAGCCCAAGCCATGCCGGCTCCCGGAATCTGAGAGGCAACGTCAACGGCGCGCGGTTCGCTCCAGTTGACGAAGTCATGCGACTCCCACACGATTAGGTTGGTGCTGCCATTGGTGGTAGCGGTGGCCGCGCCCCAACCGCCACGGTTATGGATGCTCAGCTCGGTAGCGATGAGGTAGACGGTGTCGCCTTCCGGAGAGCGGACCAGATACGGGTCGCGCACGCCGTTGTCCTTACCACGAGAGTTGCCGGTCTGGCTGTTGTTCCAGCTGAGTACCGGATCGCCGGACTCGCGGGTGTCATGCCAGCTCAGGCCATCCTTGCTGGTGGCGAAGTACATCTGCTCGTCGGTAGCGCTACCTTCGGTGCCGGTGAAGTGCGCAAACAGATAGTCCGTGGTCTTCGGCTGTTCGACGGCGGCCTTGACGGTCAGCTCGAATTCCTTGGTTTCCGTGTTGCCGTCAGCATCGGTAATGGTGGCAGTGAGCGTCACCTTGGTGTCGGTTTTCTGACGAGCAACGACACCAGCTGCGATGTCACCATCTGCCGCATCGGTAATGACCTTTGCGTTGCTGGATTTCCACGTAATCGCGGAACCGTTAACCGAGCCCTTGGCCGGAAGTGTGATGTTGGAATACACATCAGTGCTGCCGTTGTTAATGGTCAGCGCATTAGCGTCGGCCTTGGCGGCATCGGACTTCGTGGAATCGTAGGCTTCCTTGATTTGGTCAGCAGTATGCGCAGAGCCGTAAATCTTGAGGTTGTCAAGTGCGCCGGTATAGTATTCGCCATTCACCCAGTTGGCCTTGCCGATCTGCAGCACGCCGCCGTCTGCGCCGAGAATATCGGTGAGCTGAGCGAAGCTCGCGCCATCAGCTGGGGCTACGGTTGCGGCCTGCTCACCGTCAATGTACAGCGTGGAAGCGGCCTCGTCGATGACCAAATCGACGTGACGCCACTGGCTGGCGAGACCATCCTTGCTCACATTGCCGGTGGTGTCGCGCTTACCAGCGTTGTTGTAACGCTCAACGTTCACCGAAGTGGTGCGATCCATCACGCCGAGGTAATGCTCTTGCTGATAGGTCTGCGCATTCGTATTCGGTGCCGCAAATACCGACCAGCCCTGATTGGTGCTGGCGGACTTGGAATCGTACGAAATCGTGACCGCATCCAGGCCCTTGAGCACGGCAGAATCGTCCGACTTAGTCACATTCAGCCAGAATCCAGAACCGAGCCGAACTGCAGCAGTGCCGTCCTTGCTGGTAGCCACTGCGGCAGCACCGTTGATGGTCGCCTTGGTGCCGGTGGTGTCATCGACAATAGTGCCAGTAGCGCCTGCAGCGACGTTGTCGAAATCAAGACTGGCGAGCAGATCGCTGTCTGCCGCTGCCTTGGCATTTGATTTCAGGGCTGCTGCCAGCGCCCGCTGCGCGGCCGATGAATCGGTGGGATCCGATTCAACCGCATTTGCTGCTGGCGCCAACGCCATCAGCATCGGGACAGCTGCAAGAGCTGCCACCGCTTTCTTCCACTTACCCATGTGTCTCCTCTGATTGTGGGTTTTGGTTTTTGCGCTGAGTTATGGATCGAAGTTATTGATCAACGGTGTTCAGCTTCCTGAACAGGAAACAAACATCGATTTTGTTATCAAATTGTTATCGTGCGACGGTCGGCCGCTCCTTTATCGGCCTAGTTTCGCGCCTTTTTCGCACCGACGAAGCTGCTTCGTTTGCCAGCGCGAACTGTGTTCTCATGCATCCGCGCAACGCCCCGCCCCCTCAAACGACACCGTTTTGAGGGACCGGGGCAACGCGAAGCCGCATTTTTGGTTATAAGTACTTGCAAGTTTAATATGAGCGTTCACTCTTTGTGGAGCGAGGGCCCCAATCATCCGTCTTCGGCACTCGGCTCCCCTCACCCAGGGGAGCCGAGTGCGACGCCAATCAGGACTGGCGCTTGCGCAGGGCGTAGGCTCCGGCAGCGGCGACAAGCAGCGCCGCGGCGGTGAGGCTTACGCCGAGGACGGCGGAACCGGTGTCACTGATCTTGTCGCTCGGCTTGGAGGCGGGCTTTTGGGCACCGTCGTCCTTGCCGTCGGTCTTGCCGGAGTCGCCGGACTTCTTGACCAGCTTGTCGGCGGCGGACTGGAGCTGCGACAGCGCCTTGTCCACTTCCTGCTGGTCGGTGGAGTTCTGCAACACCTGCTGCGCATTGGCGAGCGCGGCGGCGAAGGCATCCCAACCAGACTGGTAATCAGCCTTGTTATAGCCCTTCACCTTATCGACAAGCGCCTGCAACTTGGACTCGTCAAGGGAACCCTCAGTGGGAACGTCTGGCTCAGCAGGCTTCAGGGCACTCATGGCCGACTCCAACTGTTGGGCTGCGGCATCGACATCCTTCTGCAGAGCTGCGTCATCGTTCAGAACCGTACGGACCGCACCAAGGGCCGCTTCCAACGACTCCCAAGAAGTCGCCTCATAGTCAGATGCCTTCGATCCCTCTGCCTTGGCAACCAAATCGCTTAGCGCCGTCTTGTCAGCGCCGATCTTCCGCAACTGGCACGCGGGCAAGATGGCTTCCCGGCTATCGGCTGAATCATCGGGGTTGCTTCCCGCAAGCGTGAGGGTCTTGCTGGTTCCCGATGCGATGAACATGCCAGTGACGTATTGTCCGGTTCCGCCAGCGGCTTTTTGACTGTTCTGTTCAAGCTTCACCATGCCACCAAGATCGGCGATATTCGTGGTTTTGCCGGGATTGTAGTTCTTGCCACTCGTCGCGATGCGGCAATCATTGGTCCAGAGCTGAATCTCATAACGCTCACCCGGAGTCAGATTATTAAGCGTCAGCACAATGCCGGCACGCTCCCCGGCAGAGTTCGGAATGGTTCACGAAGCATCACCATTCGATTCGTTGAACCATGCGCTTCCCAGCAAGTCCCCGTATTCCTTGGTCAGCGAAGCGCAAGCCCCAGTACCACAAGAGGTATAACCATTCCACGCCCCAATTTGATTATCGGAAGCGTGGCGATATCCGTAGTCCGTGTAGGTTACGGTATCTCCGTTCCCCAGCGTATATGGAAAGGAGTTAGAGAAAGCCTCTCCCGCGAACGTCACACCGTTGAATTCATGAGATGCGGTGTCTCCACCCATATTGAGGATGGGTGCCCCTAGTTGGCAGGCAGGAGGGTTCCTCTCAGTCCGCTACGAGGACAGTCCGTCCGCAATTGCGGACGGACTGAGGCCGACTTTCCGCCCGTGGGACTGTCGGCCTTCGTTCACCTACAAACGCCTCTGGCGCTTGCGCTGGAGGGTCAGGGCGATGCCGGCGGCAGCGAGCGCCACGGCCACACCACTCAGACCGAGCACGGCCGCACCGGTCTTGGATAGACCGACCTTGTTACCCGTCTTATCGTCCACAGCACCAGTGTCAACGCTCGAGCCGTCGCCCGGCTTAGTCGAATCGCTCGAGCCATCGCCCGAATCGGAACCGTCGACCTTCACCAACGCGGCCTGCGCCTTGTTCAACGCGGCGGTTGCGTCGTCGACGTCCTTCTGCGAAGCGTTCTCGTCGGCATAAACCTTCTCGGCGGAGGCCAACGCTGCGGCGAACGCCTTCCACGAGGCGGCGGTGTAGTCGGACTCGCGCAGCTGCTTGGCGGACGCGAGCGCCTTGGACAGGTCGGTCTTGTCGACCGTAACCGTGTCGTCAGCCACCTTCACTGTCACGGAAACGGTCTTGGAGGCCAGCTCCTCGGAAGAGCTCATGTCAAACACCGGCATACCGTCGGCGGCCCAGTGCACACGGCGCACGAACATGTCGCGGCCGGTAGCATTCACGGATCCGAGATTCTTCGTAGCATAGGCGTGGAACACGTAGACCTGGTTGCCGTCCTCGTCCTCGCTCCACATGCCGTGACCGGTGCCAAGCTGCATCTCGCCGTTGAACGGACCGGACTTCTGAATCGGGTAGTTGAGCGCCGTCCAGCTGGCCGGGTCGGTCAGGTCGGAGCCGGCGGCATCAGCCACGGCCAAACCGGTGGTGTAGGTCTTGCCTACGCCGGAACCGGAGAACATGAGGTACAGCTTGCCGTCGCGCAGGGTCACGTTCGGACCTTCGGCTATGGCGGCGTTCCACGCGTACTCCGGGGTGACGATGCGCACCGGGGAGCTGGTCACATGGGCCGGGTCCTTCGGGTCCATCTTGGCAATGTAGGTGGCGCCGAGCTGCTGCCAGGCGTAGTAGGACCTGCCGTCGGCATCCTGGAAATAGGTCATGTCGAGCGACATGCCCACTCCGCCGGACGCGGTGGCCGCGAGCTGCTTGTTACCGTTGAGCAGCGAGGCGTCATTGCGGTAGATCGGTGTCGGCACAGTCCAGTTATCGGGGTCGGTCGGATCGAGGTCGTGACCGTCGACATCCTGCTTGAGCTGCATGTACACCGACTTGCCGTTGGACCATGTGTTGCCGTATCCGGCCATGAACAGAATCGTGAGCCTACCATCGATCTCATGAATTTCTGGAGCCCAGAAGCTGTGCATGATGGCATTACCCTCGGAGTCCTTGTCGCCAGCCTTGAGCAGCGACACCTCCTTGTTGTTGTAGCCGTTCGACTGAATCAGGGCATTCGGGTTGCCCGGCTCGTCGGCGAGACCGGAAATCGTGTCGGCCATGCGGAACGGCATGTGGGGCGAACCATGCTGCCAAGTGACGTCACCTTGGATGTCGTTGGAAGCGATCATCAGGAACTTGGTTTCGGTGGCTTCCTTACCGTCGACCTCATGCGTCCACTGCCACTTATACACCGATGGATCGGCGCGGTCCTCGGCGAACGGAATCTGGTATTCGGTCTGCTTGACGGTGCCGGTGACAGTGTAATCACCCACCTTCGTCAGATCTATGCCCTCAGTGTTCCATGAGGAAATCGGCAGGGAGCCGGTAGAACCGTCGGAGTAAGTGAGGTCCACGTTCTTCGGCAGTTGCGCGGTCACCTCATCGATTGAGGTGCCCTTCTTGACGGTGATGTCAGTGAGATTGCTCGTGCCGGTGTTCTCAGAGCGGCCGTAACGGGTGTTGAGCGCCTTCACCGTGGCCTCGTCCACCGCGATGGTGGCACCGGAGCGGAAGTTCGCGATGCCCTGCACACCGTCGGCGGCGAGTACGCCGGACTTGGCGATGGAACCGTACAGTACGCTACCGTGCTTGGATGTGGAGCCCTTGAGCGAATCGAACGTGGTGTACTTGGCCACGCCGTTGTCATCGGCCCAGCCGACGACATACTGCTTGGCGGCGGTGTCGTACACGGCGTACGGAGCGTTGACGCCGTTGGTCTCGCCAAGATCGATGATGGAACCGGAGTTCTCCTGTTCGCTATAGGTGAGCAGGTCTTCGGAAGTGGCGATGAGCACGCTGGACTTCGCGGTGGAATCACCGGTGGCGGTGCCACGGTTAGTGCGCACGGAAATCACACCATAGGTGCCGTCGGCCATGCGGAACAGGCTCGGATCCTTGAGACTGCGATAGTCATTGCCGTCAAGGTTCTCGTTGAGCTTCTGCGCCTTCGGCGAACGTGCGAAGAAGATACCATAGTTCTCGTTGTACGGGGTGTACGAACCGTCAGCGTTCTGCAACGCGAGGTGCATGCTGTAGGCGACGTCGCCGTTGTTGGCCTCATTCTCGCCGGTGGCGTTGCGATCGTAGGCGGCGATGGTCGCGGACTTCGCGGCGGGCAGCACCTTTACGGTGAAGGCCTTGGCAATGGGCTCGATGCCGGCGAGACCGTTCTTGGAGAACTCGACGGTGATGGTACCGGTCGTGGCCTCGTCGCCATCGATGGTGATCTTGCCATCCTCGACGGCTACGTCCTTAGTGGACGTAACCGTGGCGGTAGTGCCATTCACAGCCGCCGGGAGGGCGTCTCCGGAACGCACGACGGACGGGATCACGTAGCCGGCCGCGGCTTCCTTGAGCTGTTCAGCGGCAGTTTTCGTGGTCGGGTTGACCGTGACCGTGAATTCCTTCGTAGCGGTCTGGCCACGGACTGTGACGGCGGCGGTCAGCGTGACAGTCTTGGCTGCCTCGCCCTTGGCGGGCTGGTTGACTGTGCCGTCAGTCGCGATGACGCTGCTATCGGAGGACGCCCACGTCACGCCGTTCGCAGTGGGCAGCGAAATGAACGGATCGTCGACCGTCGTGGGGATGATGATGCCGTTCAGCACGGAACCGGTGAGTTCACTGGCATGAATTGAGGCATCGGCAGTGCTGATCGCGGCGACCTGATCGGCGGTGAGCGCGGCATCGTATACGCGGAAGTTCGAGACCGCGCCCTTGAACAGGTTGTCGGGCCACGGCGAACGGCCGATGGTGTTGAGCGACTGGTCCTTGACGCTGGACAGTTTGGCCGGCACGGTGCCGGATGCCACCTGCGTGCCGTCGATGTACAGTTTCGCGGCGGTGCCATCAATGGTGGCGGTCACCGACAACCATTGGTCGGCCTTGGCCACGCAGGAGCTGGACTGCACGAGCGTCTCCGTACCGCCCGATTTCAGGCCGACGAGCGGGTTACGCGAACTGCCGCAGTTGAGCGTGGCGAAGAAATACTCCGTATCGGAGCTGTCGTTACCGATGTTCCACAGGAAATGGAAAGCATTGAGCATGCTGGAATCCGCTTTGACCTCCAACTGCACCGTGGCGGCGTCCTTGCCGGACAGCAGATTCGAGGGCAACTTGACCCAGTCGCCGGTGCCGGTCTTGGCACCGCCGGAAAGGGTGAGGGCATCATCGGCCCAAAGCGAGTCGGCGGAGTTCTGTACTTCGGCCGCGCCAAGCGTAGCGTTCGGCGCACTGTTGGCCACGGTCTTGCCGTCACTTGGCTTCGTGGTGAAGTCGTAGGCGGCGATGAGATTATCGGTCGGAACGGTATCGGCCGCGACCGCCGTGGTCGCACCGATTCCCATGCCGGCAAGCGCCATCGGCACTGCCAGCATCACACCGAGCAGGCGCTTGCCTATCGATGGTTTGGTTGTCATTGCTTCTCCTTCTTGCGCGCGGTGATACTGCTTGCCGCGCAACAGATCTAGATATTGAGTGGTGAAGTTCGGTAATGGCTATTGGAGCTATGGGGCCATAGAGCCTATGCGTCCGACAGCGTCGTCGGACGAACGTGCAATACGCCCCCTCTGATGGGACCGCGCCATGAAGCGAACAATCCAGTAGGCTGCTTGCTGTACGGCTCGGCCCGTCAGAGGGGGCTTGGTCTACGCTGCAAGCAGCTCAGGCCTGGCGCTTGCGGAGGATGTAGGCGGCGCCGGCGGCGGCGAGCAGTGTGACCGCGGTGATACCCGCACCGAACACCGAGGCGCCGGTGTTGGACAGAGCGCTGTCCGGCTTGGTGGCGGGCTTTTGGGCACCGTCGTCCTTGCCGTCGGTCTTGCCGGAGTCGCCGGAC
>OIZG01001811.1_pt1 | contig 11559 bp, 10 predicted proteins | sample 1588561 | NCBI WGS metagenome assembly OIZG01 (sample SAMN03283267) | human gut metagenome | biome: human-associated habitat; material: feces | host: Homo sapiens | place: USA | collected 2013 | reverse complement strand
GTCTGTATTATTCGGAGGAAAACCGGTAATATACCGGGAGAACGATATGCATGGATTAAATTTACAATATATGATAAGGAAAAACAAGAGGCAGGGGAGTTTGTTTATGGAAATTTAAGAGTTTGAAGGAACAAGCTTGTTTAAAATAACATTTATAGTGTATGATATAAATTACAAAGGTAAGAAAGAAATATAAAAAGTAATAGTGGAGAGAATATATTGATAATTAGTGAAAAAATTTTTTATTTGCTGGATCAGAAGGGAATTACACAAAAAGATTTTGCAGTACAGACAGGAATTTCTCAAAGCACAATTAGCGATTGGAAGAGAAAGAAAACAAACCCATCGGCGGATAAAATTCTAAAGATATGTGAGATATTGCATGTGACACCGTATGAGTTGCTTTCCGAAAGAGATGAGGCAATTATAAATAATATAGATCATCTTGTGGCATTGAATGATGAAGAAGCGGTAGTATTGGAAGGCTTTAGAAATCTTGAAAAAAGAAAAAAAGAAAGATTCCTTGGTTATTTAGCTGCTCTGCAATCAGAAGACTAATGAAATACTTTAGGTAAAGAGATTGACAATTATGTTATTTTATATTAATATTCGTATATACGTAACGTAAAACAATATCAATGTGAAAGGAAACAAAGCAATGGGGAACATAAGTATTATGGCAAGAAGATTTTCAGATGGACACGTGCAATATGGATGGAGTGGCAATGGTGGATATTTTAGTTTTACAGGAGCACATTTACTCGAATGGTATCAAAATAGTGATGCAGTAGAATACCTTTTTGGATTAGGGCAGACTGCATGTGTCGGAAGAGTTGGGAGTGAAAATGGTGGATGTTCCATTATGGAAACGAATGCACCAACAGGAAGACCGTTTTGGTTAGGTGACACGGAACGTGAAATTTTCAGTAAAATTAATTGGATTGATTATGGGTATTTTTATGATTTGGATCATAAATGGTATTATATTATTCCGGGACCGTTTCGTATTAAGCTGCCTCTGGAATTGGTGAAAAATAATCTGGATAAGGCGGGATACGAATTTGAATATCGAAGAAAATTGGAAGACGAATTACTTAAATATATACTTGATGAATATAGATGTACTTATTCTGATTTTAATGAGTTTATAAAAAAAGAAGGGTATGATTTAGAAAAAGTTTTTAAAGAAATTCAATGTGATGGCAAGCTGTCTATGTACGAATTATTTAGCAAATATCATAAAATTTTTGCATATTTTGATGATTGGGTATTCATTAAATCAGATGATGTATATAAAGATATTACAGAAATCCTTGTCAAAAAGAAAGGTGATGCTCATTTAGAAACTTGTACTTGGTAAGAAAAGAAAAAAGTTCTTACAATGTCTTATAAAACATAAATGACTTCTATCAGCCCTGCTGGATGTTTCAAGCAGGGCTTGTTTATGTGTTGTAATATTTTATCATTGAATTATGCCATTTGTAGGAATCAAATAGGGCGTAAGTCCGGCGGACGCCATGATAGAAGCAAGAGTGGCACGAACATGCGGAAACATTTGTAATAGAGCATATTCGGTTAATTCATCCGTTGAAAACTTTACAGAGCAATCCGGTGAACTAAACTCGGCAGACAATACTACTTTTACAAGGAAAGAGGTATTTGGCATATCAACATCGAGTTCATCTGCGAATCTCATTTCAGCAGCGCAGTAGCCGATATATTTATTTGGAGAGTCATTTGTTGGAGTACACTTTCGCGAAAGTGTAAGTTTCATTTCTTTTCCATCTATCGGAGCTTTATTAATAATAAATGCTTCCTGAGTTGTAATCGAGTCCAAATTTATACTAACCATATTTAACATTACATTTCCTCCAATTCTTCGTCAACTTTCACATATGGATTTGGAAATTGAATAATCTTACATGGAACTTCGGTAGTAACCATATTGTCATTTCTAGAAGTATCTGTAGATGAATGGCATTTATTTATTTTAAAATCTACATTCAAATCTAGTTTGGCTGCAATTTCAGCAATTTTATTAATTGAAAAATTGTAGTCTCCACATTCCCAACGGGAAATCAATGATTGGGTTGCATTTATATGTTTTGCAAAATCTTTTTGAGACATATTAAGATTTAGTCTTTCGGAAGTAATGGCATTAGAAAATTGAGCCATTAACTTTGCAGAGAGGACATCTGCGGGTGTTAATGTTTCTGAAAACAGAGAGAGTAAATCTTCAATATTATTGGGTGTCTTTTTTTTATTCATAATTATCATCTCCTAAAAAGTAGTTAATACGTTCTTTCATAACCGTAGTATAGGTTGAGTAATTAGTACGATTTTTTCCAGAACGTTCATTGAAAGCACATAAAAAGTAAGGTATATTCTCATCATTTATATATACAATCAGACGAACATTAAATTGAGATTTCTGTAGATGAATGGAATAGTAATGTCCATCTGCACCTTGAAGTATTTCATTGCTGTCTATCGTATATATCTTTGAACCAAAGTTTTTTATATTGCTTAATTGTGTAGTTAAAATTTTAAAAAATATAGATTCTTTCCCTTTTAAATCTGTTTTTAATAGTGTTCTTAATTCTTCTAAAAATTTTGGATGGATTAAAAAAGAATTTAATAAAGAAGCTAATTCTTTCAGCATGTCTTCTGTATTCATGTTCACTCCTTATAATATTACATATATGCGATTTTTTCAATTGGATACATAAAAATAATAAAAAAACTTGTCAAATACTGGAGTCGTGAGATGACCTATGTGTAATGGAGAATTTTAAGGATTGGATGGTTTTCAGAGCTGTTTCCCACAAATTGACATCTCCCCATCTATGCGCTACAATGTTACTCAAAAGTCATGTTTAAAACGTATACAAAAAATACTATTTAAACAAACCATGGAGAAGACATTGAGAGCAAAGATATATCATTTTTTAGTGAACAGAAAACCGGGGATCAGGCAGCGTTACCACAGATTTCATGATGGAACGGCAGGGATGAAGAAGGTGGTTTCATGGTTTTATCTGCTGGGGCTGAATTTCTGTTATTATGTACTGTTTTGCAGATTCCTTGGAGAACAGACAGAGTTTCCGATTTACGAGGAAAAGAAACCGCCGTGCGCAGAGAGTGAGTCCGTGCTGGCAAACCATGACCGTAAGAGTGTATCAGAAACGGTTTCCTTTTTGATGCAGTATGATGTGATATCTTTTGATATTTTTGATACGCTCATTTTCAGACCGTTTTCAGAGCCGACGGATTTATTTTTCTTTCTCGGGGAAAAAACAGGGATTCTGGATTTTAAGAGACTCCGCATGCAGGCAGAAGCAGATGCAAGAACACAAAAGTATAAAGAAGAGAAGCATTATGAAATCAAGCTTTCTGACATATGGAGCAGGTTACAGAATGAAATCGGTGTCATAAAAGAGCAGGGAATGCAGATGGAGCAGGCATTGGAAATGGAGTTCTGTTATGCCAATCCATTTATGCAGCAAGTGTTTACACAGCTGCGGGAACATGGGAAGCGGATCGTGATCACTTCGGACATGTATTTATCAAAAGCATTTTTATCGGAGCTGCTGCAAAAAAACGGATATGAAGGATATGAGGAACTATATGTTTCCTGTGAATATGAAAAGAGTAAGGCAGAGGGATCGTTATATGAAGTTGTAAAAAGGGCATACCCGGACACGGATTCTATGATCCATGTGGGCGACAATCCGGTGAGCGATGTAAAAAATACAAAGAAACACGGATTCGAGGTGTTTTATTATCCGAATGTGAACCGCAATGCACTTTTGTACCGGTCATATGATATGTCGGCAGTTGTCGGCGGTGCGTATCGCGGAATTGTAAATAATAAGCTATACAATGGCACGGAGCAGCTGTCGATGGAGTATGAGTACGGCTATATTTATGGCGGATTGTTTGTGCTTGGGTACTGCAATTTTATTCATACATATGCCAGAGAGCATGGGATTGATAAATTACTGTTTTTGTCCAGAGATGGGGATATTTTAAGACAGGCATATGCTGTGCTGTTCCCGGAGGAGAAAACAGAGTATGTTTACTGGTCGAGAGCTGCGGCAACAAAACTGATGGCGCGTTATAACCGCTATGATTTTTTCAGACGGTATCTGTATCATAAAGCGGATGGAACTTATACTTTAGAGCAGATTTTAAAATCCATGCGGCTGGAATTTCTGCTGGATCGTCTGTTACAGCAATTACCCAATGAAACATATCTGACAAGTGGGAACGTCAGACAGGTAAAACGTTTTCTGGAAGCAAACTGGCAGGAGGTGACAGCCGTTTATGACAGGGAATCCAAAGCTGCGGAATTATACTATAAAAAAGTACTGGGCGACAGCCGGAATGCTCTTGCGGTGGATATCGGCTGGGCAGGGAGTGGGGCGATAGCGCTGGACTATCTGGTACAGAACGTGTGGAAGCTTCCGTGCAGCATTACCGGGGCGATTGCGGGCACTAATTCCGTTCATAATTTTGAAGTCGATGCGAGCGAAATATTTTTGCAGAATGGAAAACTCGCAGCATATCTGTATGCGCAGTCGTTCAATCGTGACTTATGGAAAAAACATGATCCTAACACGGATGACAATATCTTTTTTGAACTGCTGCTCTCCTCACCAACACCGCAGTTCCTTGGATTTGAACTGGATGAAGCGAGCGGGGAGGTTTCGTATTTATTCGGAAAGATGGATGCAAATCCGGAGGGAATGAAAGAGATCCAGAGTGGTATTCTGGATTTTGTGCGTGATTACCAGAAACATTTTTCCGGGTATCCATATCTGTTCTGTGTGAGCGGAAGGGATGCCTACGCACCGATTCTGGCAGCCAGCGGAAACAAGAAAGCTTATTTGAAAGCACTGAAGAAGAAATTTGAATTTGAGGCAAATGTATTATGAAACGACAGATTAATTATATCCTGATGCAGACCGTTTTGTGGGGTGGCTGGATATGCGAATATATTTGGTTCCTGAAACATCAGTTTCAGATGCGGTTTGATCTCTGGGTATTTGTTGCGTACCTCTTTTTACTTTATCTGTGTGTGGTCCGGAAACTTGGAAATAATAATAACAGGCGCTATGAGATTTATATGGAACTGTGTGGAAGGCTGACCGCTGTAAATGTAGTCTGGTATCTGTTTGTGGGAGCAAAAACAGTGTATTTTGCAGGCATTCTTTTGGTTTTGTGGAAACTGATCCTGCTCAGTACGATCCAGTGTATTACATTTGCAGGTGTTTTTCAGATTTATAAGAAAATCATGGAGCATTTTCAGATCACGACTGCGTGCGTGATCACCAGAGCGGATACTTTAGAGGCGGCAAAAGAGAAAATAAGGGTGCACGACTCTGTTTTTCTGGAAGATCTGCCGTCTGACGAGCGGAATGAACTGCTCAAGTTCTGTTACTATATGGACAGGCAGGTTTACTGCAACACAAAATTATCGGATATTATGATACGCGGTTCAGGACTGACACAGTACCACGATTCACCGGTCTTTTTCTGTAACCATTTTGGAATGGAAATTTCCAAGCGTGCGGTAAAAAGATGTTTTGATCTCGTTTTTTCAGTGTTGTGTCTGCTGACACTTTCCCCGCTGCTTCTGGTCATTGCAATCTGCATCAAGTGTGAGGACGGCGGCAGTGTGATTTACCGGCAGACCCGCTGCACCAGGGACATGAAAAAATTTGAAATTTACAAGTTCCGCAGCATGATCACGGATGCGGAGAAAAACAGGGGACCGCAGCTTGCCACAAAGCACGACAAACGGCTGACACGGGTAGGGCGTTTTCTTCGGAATACGAAGTTAGATGAACTGCCACAGCTTGTAAATATTTTAAAAGGTGATATGAGTTTTGTAGGTCCAAGACCGGAACGACCGGAATTTATTGCAAAAGCAGTCGAGGATATTCCAGAGTTTGTACTTCGTACGAAGGTAAAAGCCGGACTGACCGGATATGCACAGGTGATGGGAAATTATAACACAAGTTTTCTGGACAAACTGAAATGGGATCTGATGTATATTGAAAACTATTCCCTGTTTCTGGATTTGAAAATTTTACTGATGACTGCAATTGCTATTTTTGCAAAAGATAATCACGAAGATTTTTCCAAGTGGGACATGCTTTGAAAATAAGAAAAGAAAGCATTTCTTTTATTGACAAATGAATTTCATATGTTAAAATAAATCATGTTAAAAGCATAAAATATGACGTTGACGAGGAGTATTAAGAACGAAAAAGTGTCAGAGAGCTGTCGGATGGTGCAAGACAGTATTTGGAAGTTCCCAACTCGCCTCTGAGTTTTCTGATTGAAATGAAAAAACAAGTAGGTCAGAACGTGTGATTCGCGTTAAGAATGTGAGTGCGTATTTGGATGAATCGTTCATCCTGCGAATGAGAGTGGTACCACGGAGTGAATAGATATCTTCGTCTCTTTTTGGAGACGGAGATTTTTTATGTAACAGGAAACTTTGTTCTATTACCACAAAATCCACAAAATCCACAAAATCATGGATCATGCTTGATAAAAAAGAAGGAGGAATACCATGGCAGAACTTTATAACCATAAGGTAGTCGAAAAAAAATGGCAGAAAGTCTGGGATGATGAGAAAGCTTTCGCAGCAACCAATGACTTTACCAAACCAAAATATTATGCATTAGTTGAGTTCCCGTACCCATCAGGACAGGGACTTCACGTAGGTCATCCAAGACCTTACACAGCACTTGATATCGTAGCTAGAAAGAGAAGAATGCAGGGATACAACGTACTCTATCCAATGGGATGGGATGCATTCGGACTTCCAACTGAAAACTATGCGATCAAGAACAAAATCCACCCGAAGATCGTAACAGAGAAGAACGTGGCAAGATTCAAAGAGCAGCTTCATTCTCTCGGTTATTCTTTTGACTGGGACAGAGAGATCAACACCACAGATCCAAATTATTATAAATGGACACAGTGGATTTTCTTAAAACTTTTCAAAGCAGGTTTAGCTTATAAGAAGGAAATGCCGATCAACTGGTGTACTTCCTGTAAAGTAGGTCTTGCAAACGAGGAGGTTGTAAACGGTGTCTGCGAGCGTTGTGGAGCTCCGGTTGTCCGCAAAGTAAAAAGTGAGTGGATGTTAAAAATCACAGATTACGCAGAGAAACTAATTGAAGGATTAGATCATGTGGATTATATCGAGCGTGTAAAAGTTTCCCAGAAGAACTGGATCGGTAAATCCATGGGTGCTGAAGTTGATTTCTCTATTAAAGGAAAAGAAGATAAACTTCGTGTATACACAACCCGCTGCGATACATTATTCGGTGTTACTTACATGGTTGTATCCCCGGAGCATCCGATTATTGATAAGTACCAGAGCGAGATCAAAAACTGGGATGAAATCGTGGCATACCGCGAGGAAGCTGCAAAGAAATCTGATTTTGAACGTGCAGAACTTGCAAAAGACAAGACCGGTGTATGCATTGACGGTCTGACAGCAGTAAACCCTGTAAACGGAAAAGAGATTCCGGTCTGGATCTCTGACTATGTATTAATGTCCTATGGTACAGGTGCGATCATGGCAGTACCGGCACACGATGAGCGTGACTGGGAATTTGCAAAGAAATTCAATCTGCCGATGATCCAGGTGGTTGCAAAGAACGGAGAGGAAGTAGACATCAATGAGGCGGCATTTACAGATGTCGCAACAGGTGTTCTCATTAACTCTGATTTCTTAAACGGACTGGAAGTAAAAGATGCCAAAGCAAAAATGATCGAGTTCTTAGAGGAAAAAGGCATCGGAACTGCCAAGACAAATTACAAATTAAGAGACTGGGTATTCTCACGCCAGAGATACTGGGGTGAACCGATCCCAATCGTACATTGTGATAAATGCGGATATGTTCCAATCGATGAGAGTGAACTTCCATTAATGTTACCGGAAGTTGACAGCTACATGCCGACAGATAACGGCGAGTCACCACTGGCAGCTATGACAGACTGGGTAAATACAACCTGTCCTTGCTGTGGCGGACCGGCTAAGAGAGAGACCGATACCATGCCTCAGTGGGCAGGATCCTCCTGGTATTTCTTAAGATATACCGATCCACACAACGATGAAGCACTTGCAAGCCCGGAAGCATTAAAATACTGGATGCCGGTTGACTGGTATAACGGTGGTATGGAGCATACAACCTTACATTTACTGTACTCCAGATTCTGGCATAAATTCCTCTATGATGAGGGTGTTGTTCCTTGCCCGGAACCATATCAGAAGAGAACTTCCCACGGTATGATCCTTGGTGAGAACGGTGAGAAGATGTCAAAATCCAGAGGAAATGTCGTAAATCCGGATGATATTGTAAGAGAATACGGTGCAGATACATTGAGAACTTACGAGATGTTCATCGGAGCTTTCGATTTAAGCGCTTCCTGGTCGGAAGATGGCGTCAAAGGCTGCCGTCGTTTCTTGGAGCGTGTATGGAAATTACAGGATCTTATGACTGACGAAGAAGGTTACTCCGCTGATATGGAGACAAAGATGCATCAGACGATCAAGAAGGTAAGCAGTGATTTTGAAAATCTGAAATATAATACTGCAATTGCAGCAATGATGGCACTTATCAATGACTTTTATAAGAAAAATGCGATTACAAGGGGAGAATTTAAAACATTAATTACTTTATTGAACCCAGTTGCTCCACATATCACTGAGGAGTTATGGCAGATTGCAGGTTTCGAAGGAAAAGTTTATCAGACAGCCTGGCCTGAATTTGACGAGGCTAAGACCGTTGAGAGTTCTGTGGAAATCGCAGTACAGATCAATGGCAAGACCAAGGGAACACTTTCCATTGGAAAAGACGATGCAAAAGAGGATGTCATTGCAAAAGCAAAAGAAGCGATTGCAGATAAACTCACGGGAAATATCGTAAAAGAGATTTATGTACCGGGACGTATCGTGAATATTGTTATGAGATAAGAAAAAATGCTCCACAAGGATGCGACTGATGCGCAGAAGAATTATGCAAGCTAAAGCTTGCGCGCATCAGCGTCCTACCGGTAAGTCTTGTAAAAATGAATAAATTCCGCAAGTGATTTAGAAGGCTTGGTTGTTGTCTTGTATGCAAAACCGACTTCACGTTTGTGGATTGGAAAGCCAAGTGGAATTTCCATGAGAGTTCCGTTTTCCAAATCTTCCCGGACAAAGTTCTTGATGACACATGCAACACCGACACCGATGCGGGCAAAATCGATCAGAAGATCCATGTCAGAAATATCGATGGAATCTTTGATGATAATCTGATTTTCCTGTAAATAATCATCAATGTACTGTCTTGTCATATTGTTTTTATCAAGCAGCATGAGCGTGGAACTCTGTAAAATATGATCTTTCTGAATCCCTCTTGCTTTCAGGTTTCGCAGATAATCTTTGGCTGCAACGAAAATGTCTTCAATTTCCTCCAAAAAGTCAAAATGAATATTTTTCAGATTTTCCGGTTTCCCGATCAGACCGATATCAATTTTGTTATCTTCCAGCAGTTTTAAGGTATCATTGGTGGACTGGCAGGAGATGGAAATGGAAATATGCGGGTTCTGCCGGATAAATTCTTTCAGGTAAGGCAGAAGCAGATATTTGCAGAGCGTGGAGCTGACACCGATTTTTAAGTGTCCGACACCGAGCTCGATGGAACGTTTTAATTTTTCTTCGCCCATGGTCAGGGTCTCAAACGCTTCACTGACATGCTCATAGAGCAGTTTTCCCTCATCGGTCAGAACAACGCCGCGGGAACTTCTGGAAAAAAGTTTGCAGCCAACGCTTTCCTCCAGCTTCTGGATGGATTTGCTGATCGCAGGCTGGCTGATATAAAGCTCCTTTGCAGCCTTTGAGATATTTCCGGTGTTTGCAACTGTATAAAAAATACGGTAAGAGGATAAATTCTGATTCATAAAAACTCCTTTTTGTTATCTGATGGATATAGTATATCATAAAACATAGTTATGGTAAATATGTTTATTATGTATTTGTATTATAATATTACCTATGCTATAATGAATACAAGTAAAAGGAACCGTGAGAAATGAGAATATCACGGGAATATAAACAGAGTAATTGTTTTGATGATTTATGATAACAGCAGGGAATCGGAATAATTACGTGAAGGAGGAGTTTATCATGGGAATGACAATGACGCAGAAAATCCTGGCGGCACATGCAGGGCTTCCATCTGTGAGTGCAGGACAGTTGATTGAGGCAGAATTGGATTTAGTTCTTGGAAATGACATTACATCACCGGTGGCTATCCATGAGATGGATAAGATGAAAGTGGACGGTGTGTTTGATAAAGATAAAGTAGCACTGGTTTTGGATCATTTTGTTCCAAACAAGGATATTAAATCAGCAGAGCACTGTAAATGCGTGCGGGAATTTGCGTGCAGACATGACATTACCAACTATTTTGATGTAGGGGAGATGGGAATTGAACATGCGCTGCTCCCGGAAAAAGGACTTACCGTGGCAGGAGATGTAATCATTGGTGCAGACTCCCATACCTGTACTTACGGAGCACTTGGAGCATTCTCTACCGGTGTCGGAAGTACGGATATGGCGGCAGGAATGGCAACCGGAAAGGCATGGTTTAAAGTTCCGTCTGCAATGAAGTTTAATCTGACTGGAAAACCGGCTAAGTGGATCAGTGGAAAAGACATTATTTTACATATTATCGGAATGATCGGTGTGGATGGTGCACTTTACAAATCGATGGAATTTGTGGGTGATGGAATTCAGTATCTGACGATGGATGATCGTTTTACAATTGCAAATATGGCGATCGAAGCAGGTGGAAAGAACGGTATTTTCCCTGTGGATGACCTTGCAAAACAGTACATGGAAGAACATTCCAAACGTCCTTACGTTGTTTATGAAGCAGATGAGGATGCGGAATATGATGCGGAATATACGATTGATTTAAGCACCTTAAAACCAACCGTTTCATTTCCGCATTTACCTGAAAATACAAGAACGATCGATGAAGTCGGAGATGTGAAAATTGATCAGGTTGTGATCGGTTCCTGTACCAATGGCCGTATGGATGATCTTAGGATTGCAGCTTCCGTGTTAAAAGGCAAGAAAGTGAAAAAAGGACTTCGCGTAATCGTGATTCCGGCAACACAAAAGATTTATCTGCAGGCAATGGAAGAGGGACTGTTAAGAACCTTTATCGAGGCAGGAGCGGTTGTCAGCACACCAACCTGTGGACCATGTCTTGGAGGATATATGGGAATCCTTGCGGCAGGCGAGCGTTGTGTATCTACAACAAACCGGAACTTTGTAGGTCGTATGGGACATGTGGATTCGGAAGTATATCTTGCGAGCCCGGCAGTTGCAGCGGCAAGTGCAGTCACAGGTAAGATTTCCAGTCCGGAAGAGGTTATGTAAAACAAGGGAGGCTAAATCCTCTGCTCACCAGAGGGTTCGCATTTTGCTTCGCAAAACAAGGAGGATTATGAATTTATTAGATATTATTGGACCGGTCATGG
>OIZG01001771.1_pt1 | contig 11792 bp, 9 predicted proteins | sample 1588561 | NCBI WGS metagenome assembly OIZG01 (sample SAMN03283267) | human gut metagenome | biome: human-associated habitat; material: feces | host: Homo sapiens | place: USA | collected 2013 | reverse complement strand
CCCAGTGGATGGTGCTCTTGATCTTGCGGCCGTCTGCCGGGTTGCCGCCGCGGGACTCGGGGTCATACTCCGCATAGACCTCGACGACGTTGCCGTTTTCGTCCTTTTTGCAGCCGGTGCACTTGACAACATAAGTGGTCTTGAGGCGCACTTCATTTCCCGGGAAAAGGCGGAAATAGCCCTTTACAGGGGTCTCCATGAAGTCTTCGGCTTCAATGTACAGCTCGCGGCCGAACGTAACCGTGCGGGTACCGTCTTCGGGACGGTTCGGATTGTTTTCAACCTCGAACGTCTCAGTCCTATCTTCGGGATAGTTCGTCAAAATGAGCTTTACGGGGTTCAGAACGCCCATGACGCGCTTTGCCGTGAGGTTCAGGTCTTCGCGCAGGCAATGCTCGAGAAAGCTGTATTCCACGGTAGAGTTCACCTTGGAAACACCGTTGCGCACGCTGAAATTGCGAATGGAAGCCGGGGTGTAGCCGCGGCGGCGCAGGCCGCAGATGGTGGGCATTCTCGGATCGTCCCAGCCGCTGACATAACCGCCTTCGACGAGTGCGCGCAGCTTGCGTTTGCTCATGACCGTGTTGTTGATGCCAAGGCGGGCAAACTCGATCTGACGCGGCTTTGCGGGCAGCGTGACGTTGTTGATAACCCAATCGTACAGCGGACGGTGATCCTCAAATTCCAACGAACACAGCGAGTGCGTGATGTGCTCCATGGCGTCCTCGATGGGGTGCGCGAAGTCGTACATCGGGTAGATGCACCATTTGGTACCGGTGCGATGGTGCGGCATGTGGTTGATGCGGTAGATGACCGGGTCGCGCATATTGAAGTTGCCGGAAGCGAGGTCAATCTTTGCGCGGAGCGTCATTCTGCCGTCTTCAAACTCGCCGGCGCGCATGCGGGCAAACAGGTCGAGACTCTCCTCCATCGGACGGTCACGGTACGGGCTCTGCGCCGGGGTGGTGAGGTCGCCGCGCATTTCACGCATCTGGTCAGGCGTGAGCTCGCAAACATAGGCAAGACCCTTTTTGATGAGCTCTACGGCGCCGTTGTACATATCTTCAAAATAATCGGAAGCATAGTAGAATCGGTCTTCCCAATCGTAGCCGAGCCAGTGGATATCTTCCTTGATGGCATCGACGTACTCCACGTCTTCCTTTGTGGGGTTCGTGTCGTCCATGCGCAGGTTACAGATGCCGTTAAAGCGCTCTGCGGTGCCGAAATCGACGTAGATCGCCTTGGCGTGGCCGATGTGCAGGTAGCCGTTCGGCTCCGGCGGGAAACGGGTGTGCACCTTCATGCCTTCGCAGCGGCCGCCTTCTGCGAGGTCTTCTATAATAAAATCATCGATAAAACTGCTGCTGATCTCCTCGGAGACCGCTTCGTTTTTGATCTCTTCACTCATAATTTGTCCATACCTTTCCTAATATCAGGTTTTTCCTCTTGCTTTATGCGTTCTCGATCTTTTGAAGGCCGAGCTGTAAACGGCGCAGCGCCTCCTCTTTGCCGAGCACGGCGAGAATTTCCATCGCGCCGCCGGGGGTAACGGTCTGGCCTGCCGCCGCGATGCGTACCGGCCACAGCAGCGTGCCGTTTTTCACTTCGAGGCTCTGTGCGAGGGCAATGAGTGCATCGTGGATGGTATCAACCTGCCAGTTTTCGATGGCGGACAGTGTCTCGATGGCGGCACGCAGCATGACGGGCGCGTTCTCGAGCGTTGCCTTGCTCTTTTTGTTTATGAAGAGGTCTGCGGAATATTCCGGCAGCTCTTTGAAGAAGCCGAGCAGGCTCGGGATTTCCTTAAACTTCAAAACACGCGGCTGCAAAATGGCGTCGAGCACGTCGAACGGCTTTTCTGCGTCGCCGAAAATCTCTTTGTAGTACGGCATCGCCGCGGTGCGGAACTCTTCCCCGCTCATCTTGCGGATGTATTCGCCGTTGAACCACAGGAGCTTATCGTAATCGAACACGGCGGGCGATTTGCTGATGCCGTCGATGGAGAATGCTTCTTCGAGCTCTTTCAGCGAGAAAATTTCCCGGTTATCCTTCGGGCACCAGCCGAGCAGCGCGATGTAGTTCGTGATGACCGGTGCGAGGTAGCCGTCTTCGAGGAGGCCCTGAAAGCTTGTGGAACCGTGGCGCTTCGAAAGCTTTGAGACGGAGCCGTCTTCGTTTTTGCCCATGATGAGCGGCAGGTGCACATAAATCGGCTTTTCCCAGCCGAACGCGTCGTAGAGCATGTTGTACTTCGGTGTAGAGGTGAGGTACTCGCAGCCGCGCACGACATGCGTAATGTGCATGAGGTGGTCGTCGATGACGTTTGCAAAGTTATAGGTCGGGTAGCCGTCGGACTTTAAAAGCACCTGATCTTCGATCTCTTTGTTTTCGATCGTGATGGTGCCGTAAACGGCGTCTTCAAAGGACGTGGAACCCTCGAGCGGCACACGCTGACGAATGACATACGGCATACCGGCGTCGAGGTTCTTCCGGATTTCCTCTGCGGGCAGATCGCGGCAATGACGGTCGTAGCCGCCGAACTCGCCGTCCTGATGAATGGACTCGAGGCGCTCTTTGGTGCAGAAGCAATAGTATGCCTTGCCCTCGCGCACAAGCTGCTCTGCGTAGGGTTTATAAATATCCTTGCGTTCGCTCTGTACATACGGGCCGTATTCGCCGCCGATGTCCGGTCCTTCGTCATGCTGCAGACCGACTTGCTGCAGTGTATTATATATAACGTCTGTTGCGCCTTCTACATAGCGCTCCTGATCTGTGTCTTCAATTCTGAGCACAAACGTGCCGTTTTGGGACTTCGCCACCAGATACTCGTACAGCGCCGTTCTGAGGTTTCCGACGTGCATGAAACCGGTGGGGCTCGGCGCAAAGCGTGTGCGAACCATTAAAACAACCTCCTTGGTTTTTCGGTGCATTGCTATCCATGCCGCCGGCATGAAAAAATACTACACCATCATATAATGTTCTATTATATATCTGTGCGCAAAATTTTGCAATAAAAAAACGGGAAAAAGCGCCATCTTTTTCCCGTTTTCTGTTCTTAATTGCCCTTGAGGAACGCCACGTACTCTTCAAGGCACATGTTAAGCTCGTTCATGCGCTGCGCGTGCTCCTTGCCGACGTAGCGGTAATGCCACGGCTCGTAATCGATGCCGGTGATGCTCTCCTTGCCCTTGGGGTAGCGCTCGACAAAGCCGTATTCTGCGGCGTGCTCCTGCAGCCATGTGTAGGCTTCCGTCTCGCGGAAATCGTCTTCAACATCGTTGAAATCGACCGCAAGGCCGGTGTGATGCTCGCTGTACCCCGGCGCCTGAATGGTGATCCGCGCGTCTTCATACGCTTTTTCATAGGTCATGCCGTCTGCCATGCGGCGCTGCACGGCGCGATCCAGCACGCTTTCCTGCTCCTCCACGCTGCGGTAGCCCGAGGCAACCCACAAATTAATCTCGTCGTTATACGCTGCATTGATAAGCGCCGTAAGCTCCGGGTACATTTTGGAGTTGACGGTGATGGTATCGAACAGCGTCGGGGTCATTTGGAAATCGTCCGGCAGCGGCACTTCGCTGTTCACAAGCACAAGCCGCCAATCGCCGAGCTGCTGAAAGGCAGATTCGGGAGTGGAGGTCGTTTTAGAAAGCACACTTGCTTTGTCTGAAGTGCTCTCCGCAGCGGTGCCCGGCGCCGCTTCCGGCGAGGCAGCAGCTTCTATGGGCTCTGCATTTTGATGCGGCATGGCAAGCAGCGCCGTGATGATCAGCACAGCCGCAATGCACTCTGCCCCACTAAGCAAAAGCCGTGCACGCGATTTCAGTACACGTGCGGGAATCCTGTTCTGCTTCTTCCGTTTTTGCGGCTGTTTTAATCTGTAATGTCCACCTTGCGGCCCTGCCATGTGCTTTGCCACGTCCATGCTCCCTTTTCTTTAATATCCTCTATTGCAAGTATACCACATAACTGGTATACTAATCCATAGTTTCTAAATTGTTTTTTCATCTTTTTTTCATTTTGAAGGAGTGACCTTGATGAAAAGGATCTTTATGCGCGGCAACCCCGGCGATTTTGCAAATTATGTGGCGGCGCTGACGGCTTGCAGCGCGGAGCCGGTAATCTCGATGACACTTTCCGACGCAGACACTTGCGACGGCCTGCTGATCCCCGGCGGCGCCGATGTAAATCCTGCGCTCTATGGGCAGGAAAACACGGCGAGCGAAGGCATTGATGACAGCCGTGATGCAGACGAGATTGCGCTTGCAAAATGCTTTTTTGCAGCAGGCAAGCCGGTATTCGGCATTTGCAGAGGGCACCAAGTGCTGAACGTGGCATTCGGCGGCGACCTCATTCAGAATGTGCCGGACCCGCAGCACCACATGGCGACAAAAGAGACCGGCGACGCCATTCACACGGTACGCGCGCAGCATGATCTGATGCGCGAATTTTACGGCGAAGAATTCCCCGTGAACAGTGCACACCATCAGGCCGCAGGTAAGCTCGGCGCGGGACTTATCCCCCTGTGCGTCAGCGACGACGGCATCAACGAGGGCTTTATCCATGAAAACGGCAAGGTGATCGGCGTGCAGTTTCACCCGGAGCGCATCGGCTTTGCGCACCGCCGCCCCGATGCAGTGAACGGCGAAAAGCTGTTTCGCTATTTTCTGAGTCTGATTTAAAGCCGCTTTCCTCTATTTTCCGCTTCCGCATAAAATTGTGAAAAAACGCTTGCTTTTTTCCCGGGCATCGTGTATAATAAATTCGTTATCCGGGTGTAGCGCAGTTTTGGTAGCGCGCTTGAATGGGGTTCAAGAGGCCGCAGGTTCAACTCCTGTCACTCGGACCATAACTGGACACCAATTTTGATACAACGCGTATCTTGATTGGTGTCCTGTTCCTTTATTACAGAGGTTTTGGTTTCCATGGGTCTTTACCATACGATTTAATCATCTTTTTTCGCAGAAATCCTTTCCGGTGGAAAATATTGCAGAGACCTTCGGTGATGAACTCCGATGTTTATTTTCACCATGTATTTGTTCTATTCAAAGATAAAGCAGGGATTTTAATGAAGCAAAACAAAAACGGATTCACATTGATGGAAATGCTAATTGTCATTGCAATCATCGCCGTATTGATTGCAGTTGCAATTCCGGTATTTGCGTCACAGCTTGAAAAAGCCAGAGAAGCGACAGATCTTGCAAATGTCCGCTCCGCTTATGCACAGGTGTCTACAGAGGCGTTGCTCGGAGATTCTGAGACTACCGTAACCGTCAACCTAAAACAGAAGCAGGCCGACTGGCAATCAGTAGATCCTGTGAATATCGGCGGTATTGTTCATTCCAAAAGCCAAGGAGACACGAAGAACTGGATAGGCGTTGCTGCGCCAAACGGAACCTGTGTCGTATCGTATAAGGAAGATTACGGAATCATTCTCAATTGGAGCGGAAAAGCCGACCCATCTAAACCTAAATACCCGTTTAACACAAAGGTAACGGATTTCTTCCCACTTCTATACGATACAGAATTTTGGAAAAACGGCAACATAAAAACCAATACAAACTTTGAGTTTGACTCCAGATGTCCGGATTCGCAATATGTTCCATCCATTATCACAGAGATTAAAAAACTGAATAACAGTCTTTTGCAGCAGCCTGATTGCACATGGGCCTATCTTGGCGACGGAAGAGAGGGACAAAAAGCAAATCGGTATCTTTTCTGGACATCTCTGGACACGGATAAGGTCGGGGCCGGAAATAAAATCCCCGTAATTATTCAAACCGGTGACGGGAAATATTATGTTTCCGAAACCAAGACCGGTAAGCGAAACGGCAAGAACTATGTCACCATCTCGGAATCGCTTACGCGGAGCCAGTATCAGCAAACCCTGAAAAAACGGAGAAGAGTTTCCTTCGTTGGAAAAGGCTTACGATGCCTACCTCAAAGCATTGGGTGATTCCAAATACGATTCCGTACGCCAGCCTTAAAATACTCTATTCCGTTACAACCTCTAAATCAGCATTCTCAGCAACTTCATCAAATACAAAAAGAGACAGCTTAAAGTGATATGCCCCCATACCGGGCGTCCGGTATTGGGGTACATATCAAAGCAAACTGTCTCTTTTTTACTTGATTGATTATGTAGTTATACTGCCTGCAAGCGGTATTTTTCCGCGTAGGTGCCGTAGGCGCGGCGGAAGTCGGGGTCGTCGGCACGCATGGCGCGCAGCGTTTCGTGCAGATTAAGACCGTGGTTTGCCGCATCCAGAACACAGCCGGCGATGTTAGAGCAGTGGTCAGCCGTCCGCTCGAGATCCGTCAGCAGGTCGGACCACACGAAGCCCGCTTCAATACTGCAATGACCCTGCTGCATGCGCAGAATATGGCGCGTGCGCATCTGCTCCTTCAGTGCAACGATGACCTGTTTCAGCGGCTCTACCTGTGCGGCGGCCGCAAGGTCTTTTTCGCTGAACGCGCGCTCTGCCGTATTCAATATCTCACTCACCGCGCCGATGAGCACCTTCAGCTCTTTTTCTGCGGCGGCGCTGAAGCCAAGTCCCTTGCTGCGCAGCTCTTCCGATGCCGCAAGCAGGTTCACGGCGTGGTCGGAGATACGCTCAAAATCGCCGATAATTTTTAATAATTCGGTGGCTTCTTCGCTTTCGGCATCGCTCAGCTGCTGGGCGCTCAGGCGCACCAGGTATGTACCAAGCTCGTCTTCGTAGCGGTCGCAGCGGCTCTCGTTTTCACGGATGGATTCCGCAAGCTCCGGCGAATAATTTTCAAAGGTCGTCAGCGCCATATGCAGCGCTTCGCCTGCGCAGCGTGCCATTTCACCCGCAACGGCACGGCAGCGGCCGAGCGCGACGGACGGTGTGATGAGCAGACGTTCTTCAAGCTCAACAGGCTGCTCTTTGCCGCCCTTATCCGGCACGATGCGGATTGCGAGCTTTTCAAGCAGGCCGCCTGCCGGCAGCAGCATCGCCGTGCACAGGATATTAAAGAGCGAGTGCGCAATCGCGATGCCGGACATGGTGGCGTTTTCATCCAGAATAGCCGGTGCGAACACGATCTTTACAATCCAGAAGGCCGTCAGTAACACGACCACGCCGATAACGTTGAACATCAAATGGACAACTGCCGCGCGCTTTGCGTTCTTCTGTGTGCCCACGGAGGAGATCAGCGCCGTAACGCAGGTGCCGATATTCTGGCCCATGATAATCGGGATAGCCGCCGCGTAGCTGACCTGCCCCGTTACGGCCAATGCCTGCAAAATGCCCACGGAAGCTGAGCTGGACTGGATGATACCTGTCAAAAGCGCGCCCGCAAGCACGCCAAGAATCGGATTTTTGAACATCAGGAACAGCGAAGCGAACGCCGGGACATCTTTAAGGCCCGAAACCGCGCCACTCATGGTTTCCATGCCAAACATCAAGGTCGCAAAGCCGAGCAGGATCATGCCGGTATCTTTCTTTTTACCGGACTTGCAGAACATATAGAAAATGATGCCGATGAGCGCCAGAACAGGCGTGAAGGATGACGGCTTTAAAAGATTCACCCAAATATTGCTGCCGCTGATGCCCGCAAGGCTCAACAGCCACGCCGTGACGGTGGTGCCCACGTTCGCGCCCATGATAACGTTAATGGCTTGCCGCAGTGTCATGAGCCCGGAGTTTACGAAGCCCACTACCATAACTGTTGTCGCCGACGAGCTTTGAATGATGGCTGTGATGCCGAGGCCCGTCAAAAAGCCCGCCGGTACACTGCCGGTCATTTTATTGAGCAAGCTTTGCAGCTTACCGCCCTCGCGGCGCTCCAAGGCCTGCCCCATCAGGTTCATGCCGAACAGGAAAAGACACAGCCCGCCAATCATCGTCAGTACATTGAAAATATCCATACCCGATTTTCCCCTTTTAACATTCTTTTACACGTATAGGAGTATATCGTGTCTATGTCAAATCAACTGTGTGTTCTTTGTAAAATCCATGTAAAATCGCTTGTTAAAAAACGACACAAAGCATGAATATCCCCCGGCGAAAAGCCGGAGGATATCTACGCTATGCGTCCTGCTGAATTTTGCTTTACACGGTGCCGGTGATAACAACCTCCGCGGTGCCGGGTGTAGTAGCCCATGTGCCGTTTTCGTTTTGCGTATACTGCGCGGCGGGAACGGTGATCTGCCCCGGAAGCGTTGCGAACACGCCGGTCGTTTCGCCATACGTGTACTGCGTACCTGCTGTCCAAGCGGTGCCGTTAAACGTAACCGCAATGTTTTTGAGGATCGGGTCAAACGTATCGGTCAGCACGATGCGCTCGGCTTCGGAAGCTTCGGTGTTGCCCGTGTTTTCGATGACGAACGTATACGTAATCTGCCCGTTCCCCGTGACGACCGCAGGACACAGCGCTTTGCTGATGGTGAGCACCGCGCGATCCTCCGTGGAGACCGTTTCCGACGCGCTGACTTCCAGATTGCCGTCCGTGACATTTGCGGTATTCGTGATGCTGCCGTCCGTGCCGAGCGGTGCATACGCTGTGACCTCTGCCTCGTAAACGAGCATGATGCTGCCGTTTGCGGGGACATTCGGGACCGTAATGACGAGCGGCGGCTCCGACGTTGCGGTGGGCGCGGTCTGCAAGACGCCGTTTACATAATACCGAACAGAATTCGGCACATACGCGAGCGGATAGACGGTCCCGCTATTAAATTCATACGCGCCGAGGTTATCGGTGACCGTGAGATTTGTCACCGGCTGCGCACCGCTGTTTACGATAGAAATGATATACGTAATCTTATCGTTTGCGGCGTAATTTTTCACCACGGCGGTTTTGGTAACGGTCAAGGCCTCCAAAAGCTCGCCCGTGACGGTGTTGGAATTCGTTGTGCCTCCGTTATACGAAAGCGTCGCGAAATTTGTAAAAGATGCCATATAACCCCTCCTTGTTTTCGGGGACTTGCCCCTTGTACAAGTTATGCCGAAGGGGGTTTAAATGACACTTTTGAGCTTGTGTCTTTTTGCATTCTTCATGTCTGTTTTAAAAAGGCTTTGCCTTTTTAAGGAACCTCTTGATAGGGTTTCTTACGGCTAAACAGCCCACCGGACCGTTTAGCCTATCTTCCTGATCTGTTGTGAGGCAAAAAGATTTCGGGCTCTGCGGAGGTCGTGGGCGAGCCCGGCGTGCTGCGCATGCAGCCGGAACCGGTGCGTGCGGCCTGTAAACGCGCCCATGCGCTCGACAAATTTCTTTAACTTTACATAATTTAGTTTACATAATGTTATTGACATAATCAGATTTCGATCCATTAAAAATCTCCTTTGAAGAACCCATAAAACCGGGCTTCAAAGGAGATTTTCGTTTTGTTATTGGCCGAGCAGCGAAAGATTATAGTCTTCAATGCACGTCGCAAGGCCTTCGGCAGTCGTCTCAAATCCACCGCCGGCGTTTTTGAGCTTTGCACAATTCATCCAGAGGTTTTCGCCGCCGGACTTTTCCTGCAAATTGAGCTTCATGCCTGTTTTTTTCATAAACAGCTCCGCAAGCGCGTACATGGAGACGTCTGCCTCGCTGCCGAAGTTATACGCGCCACCGGGCAAATTCACAGCCTGCAAGGTCTGCTCTGCAACCTCGCGCACATAGGTGATGCCGCGAAATTCCTCTTTGGAAAGTGCAAGCGGCTTTTGGGTGATGGCGGCGTTCAGGAACATCGTGATGAGGTTGCTGCGGTTCGGCACGCCAAACATGGGCATGTCATACATCCATGTCGCACGCAGCATGACGGCGTTCGGGTCGATCGCGAGAACGCGGTTTTCCATTTCCAACTTCTCTTCGGCGTAGAGATTTGCGGTCGCAACGTCGTCTTCCGTAAACGGCTTATCGCCCTTTGCGCCGCTGTACACCTGATCGGAGCTGAACAGCACGAGCTTCGCACCGTTTGCGGCTTTGGCTAAATACTCCGGCACCAAAACGTTTGCGTGGTACGAGCCTTCCGGGTCTTTGGCGCACGCACCGATGTCCGAGATTGCCGCGGTGTGAAGGATGGCGTCCGGCTGCACGGTGTCGATGAGGCGGTCGATATCCTCTTTTTCCGCCCCGCGCAGAGACGGCGCACAAATAACAGGCGCCGCCGCACGGATGCGTGCCCCCACAAAGCCATTTGCGCCGGTCAACAGAATTTTCATGATAAACTCCCCCCTGTTTTTAAAAACGACCCGACAAAACTGCCGGGTCGTCTGGATGCAAAATAAATTATGCGTTTTCGGTCTCTTTGTAGCGGCGTGCGCAGTCCTGCACGATGGCGTTCATCGCGTCCATTTTATTCAGCATGTCCTTTGCAAGGGCAACCTGGCAGCGCGTACGGACAAGGTTATGCTGCAGCTTTTTGACCTTAAAGTACTTATCGCCGACGATGTAGTCCGCGAGGAAGCGCGTTGCAAGCTCGCAGGTAAGCGCAAAGCAGCTGAGCGCCAGCGTATCCACTTCGGTTTTCGTCAGAGACGCGGCGGTCTTTTTGAGGAAGCCCTCGGCAAATGCCCAGAAAATATTGAGGTTTACGCCGGCCTTTTCCGGATAATCGCAATCTTCTTCCACAAAATTTGCAGCGAAGCGGATGGCATCGCCGAAATCGTGGCCGACAAGACCCGGCATAACGGTATCGAGATCGATGACAACGAGCGCCTCGTGCGTCTTCTCATCGAACAGCACGTTGTTGATCTTTGTATCGTTGTGCGTAACGCGCAGCGGAAGCTCGCCTTTTTCAAAGAGGTCGGTCAGGCGGCAAGCCTCGTCCTCTACGGAAAGCAGCCAATCGAGCTCTTCGCGCACCTCTGCCACACGATTGCACGGGTCGGTCGCCATATCTTCCTTCAGCTTCTCATAGCGCTTGCGCGTGTTGTGGAAGTCCGGGATCGTGTAGAAAAGGGAGTTCGCATCGAAATCCGCCAACATCAGTTGGAAATCGCCGAACGCCTCACCTGCACTGCGCACCACGTTCAGGTCGTCGCAGGTATCGAACGTCACAGACGGCACGTAGTTGCTGAGCCGCCAGAAGCCGTCATTATCCATCAAATAGTTGACGCCGTGCTTCGTGTGATGGAAATGCAAGCTTTTCGTATTCGGGCATTTTTCGCGGATGTGCTCCGTGACACGGTCAATGTTCTGCATCAGCTCAATCGGGTGCTGAAACGCATATGTATTGACGCGCTGTACAAGGAAAGACTTAATCTTTGCCATGCCGGTACCGTCATCGCGAATATAATTGACTTTGTAGGTGTGGTTCACGTTGCCCATTTTGATTTCTTCGTACGAGAAGAACGGGCCTTCAATGCGGAATTCTTCGCCGACCTCGAGTAACTTTCGGGCGATCTCCGGGTTCATGTCCATTTCTGGAATACTCATAATCCTCTGCTCCTTTAATTTTCTGGCAGTTTGGCCACCACTTTTTAAGCATAAACATAAAGGGATAACTATAAAGATTATAGCAGAAATACGGTAAATTTCAAGTCGAAATTATAAACAGGCGCAAAAAGGCCGTTTTTCTTCAAAAATGATATACTGCCGACAACTTTTTTGACTGCATGACCTCTCAAAAACACAAACAAAAAAGGACTCTGCATCTCTGCAAAGTCCTTCTTGGAGCTGCTAACCAGATTCGAACTGGTGACCTCGTCCTTACCAAGGACGTGCTCTGCCTACTGAGCCATAGCAGCATACGCAAAAGGCAAGATGAACTCGCCTTTTGTGGCGACCCGGAACGGGCTCGAACCGTCGACCTCTAGCGTGACAGGCTAGCGTTC
>OIZG01001767.1_pt1 | contig 11812 bp, 6 predicted proteins | sample 1588561 | NCBI WGS metagenome assembly OIZG01 (sample SAMN03283267) | human gut metagenome | biome: human-associated habitat; material: feces | host: Homo sapiens | place: USA | collected 2013 | reverse complement strand
TATAGCCAAGTATTGAATCACCTACATAGTTATAATGGGGAACCTGTACGCCATCAAATAGTATTACATTTTTAAGTTCTGTCGAGTTACCTACTACTGTACCTTCACCAACTATAGCTTTTCCTCTTATAAATGCACAATGTCTTATCTGTGCGCCTTTACATATTATTGCCGGACCTGCAATATATGCTGATTCAAACACATCAGCTTCTTTATGGATCCATACATTTCCGTCCTTTTTAATATATTCATCCTCTGGAAGGGTGCTGCCAAGCTCTACTATATAGTCTCCTATCTTTGACAATACCTCCCATGGATATATGCATCCATCAAAAACAGATGCTGCTATTGTCCTGTCAAGACTATATAACTCCTTTATAGTTATAGACTCATTCATCATATTAATCCTCTTTTCTTTATATTTATAATGATGCCTTGTACAATGGTTCTAAGCCTATTCCACCGTAACGCTCTTCGCAAGATTCCTTGGCTTATCTACATCGTTACCCTTAAGAACTGCTGTGTAATATGCTATAAGCTGAAGTGGAACTGCTGCCGTCATTGGCATAAATATCTGTGGAGTATCCGGAAGGCTTATTATTATATCTGCAACTCCTTCTTCTATCTCCACCTCTGATCCTGCAACAAGAATAACAAATGCCCCTCTTGCCCTGGCTTCTTTAATATTACTTATAGTCTTTTCAACAAGATCCATCTGTGTAGCCACAGCAATAACTGGCATATTCTCAGTAATAAGAGAAATAGTTCCATGCTTTAACTCACCAGCAGCATATGATTCTGAATGAATATATGATATTTCTTTAAGCTTAAGTGAGCCTTCCATACTTGATGCATAATCAAGTCCTCTTCCTATATATAAAAGGCTGTCTGCGTTCATCAGCTTAGAAGCTGCATACTGGCACTTTTCCTTAAGAGAAATAGCCTCCTCAAGGACAAATGGCATATTTTCAAGATATTCTGTATATTTTTCACATTCTTCTTTTGTTATTTTGTTTCTTGCAAAAGCCAGCTCAAATGCTATAAGGTACATTATAGCTATCTGTACCATATATGCCTTTGTTGAGGCAACAGATATTTCAGGGCCAGCGTGCGTATACACAACCATATCAGCCTCTCTCGCTATAGATGAGCCTTTAACATTAACAATAGCCATAGTATCTGCACCCCTCTGCTTTGCAAGCTCTAAAGCAGCCTTTGTATCAGCAGTTTCTCCCGACTGTGATATAACTATCATAAGATCACCTTCACCTATAAGCGGATCCCTATATCTGAATTCGGATGCTATATCAACAACAACAGGAACCCTTACAAGCTTCTCTATAACATACTTTCCAACCATTCCTGCATGCATAGCTGTTCCACAGGCTACTATATATATATTCTTATAATCCTTTAATTTTTCCTTATCAAAACCTTCTGCTGTAAAATCAGGCATATGATTCTGTATTCTTGGTGTAATAGTTGTTTTAACAGCTGTAGGCTGCTCATGAATCTCTTTAAGCATAAAATGCTCGTATCCACCCTTTTCTGCGGCATCAACATCCCAGTCAGCTGTATTTATTTCCTTTAAAACTTCATTTCCATGAACATCAAAAAATCTTATTGAATCCTTCTTTACTTCTGCTATATCATTCGTATCAAGGAGATAATAATTTCTTGTATAGTGAATAATAGCTGGCACATCAGATGCTATAAAGTTTTCGTTTTCTCCTACACCCACTATAAGCGGGCTGTCTTTTCTTACAGCATATAATGTGTCAGGAAAATCCCTGAACAGTATGCCAAGAGCATATGAACCCTTAATCTCCCCTATAACCTTAGATATAGTTGTAAGTGGATTTCCATCATAATAATAATCAAGAAGCTTTGCCACTGTTTCAGTGTCAGTCTCACTCACAAAGCTATATCCTTCACCTATAAGAAACTCCTTTATCTGTTTATAATTCTCAATAATGCCATTGTGTACTATTGATACTCTTTTATTTCCATGAGGATGCGAATTAATGTCTGATGGTTCTCCATGCGTTGCCCATCTTGTATGACCAATTCCACAGTGTCCAACAGGCTTGCCATCCCTCGCCATTTTTTCAACAAGATTAGAAAGTCTTCCCTTACATTTTTCTACTTTAATAGTTCCATGTTCAAAAACAGCAATTCCTGCTGAATCATATCCTCTATATTCCAGCTTTGAAAGTGCATCTATAAGTACATCTGCACAATCCCTGTCACCTACATACCCTGTAATCCCGCACATAACAATCCTCCATATTATTCTTCTTTATAAGCCCATTATATCACCAGTATGTATATATCAACATCTGCATTATACAATCAGACTGTTTAATATTAAGTTATATATTAAATTATATGTCTTCCCTGCATTATACACGACTCAGCCCCTTATGGGCAATATTAATCTCAACTTATTTTACCTAAGCCCATTATAAACAATGGCATATATCATCTCTTGTAATTTCTGGCTGAATCATTAAATAATGTTATAAGCTGTGCCTGGTTGTTAAGTCCTTTCACAGCAACAGTTCTTCTTGTCACAAAACCTGACAGCTTCTGCATATATTCATCAGAAGTTATACTTCCCTCTGCTACGTATGTAAGTCCTTTCTCCCAGCTTGCCGTAAGCTCAGGATTTAGCAGCTGCCTGATTGAATTATCAACTACATCATATATAATTTCGCCAAGAAGTGTTGGTGTAATTATCTGTGTTTTTGAATTAATAAATATGTATTTATTAACATTAAGCTTTTTTAATATTTCTGCCCTTGTTGCACTTGTTCCTATTCCGCTTCCCTTAATCTGTGCCCTTAGCTCCTCATCTTCTATGAGCTGTCCTGCATTCTCCATTGCAAGAATAATCGAACCGGAATTATATCTTTTAGGTGGAGAAGTTTCTCCCTCTTTTATATCAAACCCTGTAAATGTTATCTCTGAACCTTTTTTTAACAGCTTAAGACTTTCAAGCAATTCTGCATCTGTCTTACCTGATGAATTATCAGTAACATCTTCCACTTTTCCTGTCTTATCCTTTGAATCTGCCAGTTGTATATTTTTATTTTTAGCAAATGAATTATTCGTAACTTTCAGATAACCTTCGTTTACAAGCACCTTAAATGTTGCATACATATCTTCATTCTTTACTGATGTGGTTATGCTTACTTTCTGATACACCGCTGCCGGATAAAATATACTTAAGAATCTCCTTACTATTATCTCATAAGTCCGCTGTGCAGTAACTGATAAAGCAGCCAGATTGTTAAGTCCCTGTCCGGTTGGAATAATAGCATAATGATCTGTTATAGCTTTATCGTTACAATATCTTGTTTTTTCTATACCATCATAAAGCTTATTTTCCATAACCTCTAAAGCTATATCCTTAACATGCACATAACTCCTTAGCCCGCCTATATTTTTATATATTTCTTTACATACTGCACTTGATAATACTCTTGCATCTGTTCTCGGATACGTAACAAGTTTTTTTTCATATAATTCCTGTATGATGTTAAGTGTCTGATCCGGACTTATCTTAAACAGCTTACTACATTCATTCTGTATTTCAGCAAGATTATATAATAATGGAGGATTTTTTGTTTCCTTCTTTCTTTCAACCTGCTTTACAATTCCACAAGCCGGGAGCGGATCTGATAATATTCTTACAAGCTCTTCAGCCTTTTCTCTTTCCTTAAAGCCATTATCCTTATACAGATAAGGCGTTCCATAATATCTGCTCTGCTCACACACTCTCCATTCAGCATCAAATGTTTTATCGTTAATCGATGCACCTCCAATAACCTTAAAAAATGGTGTTTTAACAAAGCTTCGTATTTCTCTTTCTCTTCTTACAACCATTCCAAGAACACACGTCATAACTCTTCCGACAGAAACTACAGCTCTGTCCTCATGAAGATAATTAGCTATATTTCTTCCGTATTTTAATGTAAGAACTCTTGAAAAATTAATACCCATAAGATAATCTTCTTTAGCTCTAAGATACGCAGCTGAACTCAGGTTATCATACTCTGATATATCCTTTGCATTCTTTATGCCTTTAAGTATCTCTTCCTCAGTCTGTGAATCTATCCATACTCTTCTTTCGTTCTTACCAGTAACATGAGCCTCCTGCCTTACAAGTCTGTATATATATTCTCCCTCACGTCCCGAATCGGTACATACATATATTGTTTCAACATCATCCCTGTTAAGTATATTTTTCACTATATCAAACTGTTTTTTTACAGCTGGTATAACTTCATATTTAAACTGTCCCGGAATAAATGGCAATGTATCAAACCGCCACTTTTTTAGATTCTCATCATATGCCTCAGGATAACTCATAGTTATAAGATGACCTACACACCATGTTACAATATGCTCATCAGCTTCCAGATATCCATCTTTTCTTTTAAAATTTACATGAAGTGCTTTTGCAAACTCCTGCGCAACACTTGGCTTTTCCGCTATATATACGGATTTTCCCATACAATCATTCTCCAATCTGTCATTATAATATACATATTTTTATATATCATAATTTGTCATATCTTTATATTATAAATTATATCATAGTAAAATGCAAAGAATATAAATCCAAATGCAAAAAATGCAAAAAGTAAAATGCTCTAACACACAAAAAGCAGCAACGCTGTCATCTTTTGATGTACGCACTGCTGCTTTCCTTTATTTAATGTGAGGTCAAAGTTAATCTAACGACCTGCTGATATATCCAAGCTGTCACATTACTTTGCTGTTATATATCCCTGTGCCTTAAGAAGCTCTGCACAAAGAACTGCTCCACCTGCTGCTCCTCTTAATGTGTTATGTGAAAGTCCGACAAACTTATAATCAAATACGCTGTCTTCTCTTAATCTTCCAAGTGAAACACCCATACCATGCTCATAGTTAACATCAAGCTTAACCTGTGGACGGTCATCCTCTTCAAGATACTGGATGAACTGCTTTGGTGCAGATGGAAGATTTAATTCCTGAGGTACTCCCCTGAAGCTTCTCCACTTCTCTATAATCTGTTCCTTTGTAGGCTTCTTGCCAAAGTTAACAAATACAGCTGCTGTATGTCCATCAAGAACAGGTACTCTTAAGCACTGGCATGTTATAACTGGCTCTGTAGCTGGAACTATCTCCCCATTCTCTACTGTACCAAGAATTCTAAGTGGTTCCTTTTCAGACTTTTCTTCTTCGCCGCCAATATAAGGGATAATGTTTTCAACCATTTCTGGCCACTGTTCAAATGTCTTACCAGCACCTGAAATAGCCTGATATGTTGTAGCAACAACAAGCTTTGGTTCAAACTCCTTAAGAGCTGCAAGAGCTGGTGCATAACTCTGAATAGAACAGTTAGGCTTAACAGCTATGAATCCTCTTGTTGTTCCAAGTCTCTTCTTCTGTGCTTCTATAACCTTAGTATGCTCTGGATTAACCTCTGGAAGAATCATAGGAACATCTGGTGTCCAACGGTTAGCACTATTGTTAGATACTACTGGAACCTCTGCTTTGGCATATCTTTCCTCTAACGCCTTAATTTCATTCTTTGGCATGTTTACAGCACAGAATACGAAATCAACCTTTGATACTATTTCATCAAAATCCTTATCCATATCGTAAACAGACATTTTCTTAACGAACTCTGGCATTGGAGTCTGCATCTTCCAACGTCCTTCAACAGCTTCCTCATAAAGTCTGCCTGCTGAACGGCCGCTTGCAGCTACTAACACAACATCAAACCATGGATGGTTTTCAAGTAATGTAATAAATCTCTGACCTACCATACCTGTACCACCAAGAATACCAACCTTTAACTTCTCGCTCATTATAATCCTCCATTCTTACGCTTATCACATCTTATGTAAAATATACATTTACACCTTACATTTTATTTTTCTTAATTTTTTCTAAAAACAAATACCGCTTTTTGTCTTTCTGTGACGTACATTTGTTTTTCAGCGCTTTGAACATACTATCACACATAATTATATATTGCAAGCACTTTTCACTACTTTTCTATATATTATACTAAATTGTGCAAAAGAACAGCACACATATTTCTACATGTACTGTTCTTTTAACATTTTTATATAAAAAACCAACTGAAAATTTGATTATCCGCTAAAACACTGTATTTATCAGCATATTCAAAGGATTTAAGAGCCTATTTTACTACTAATTTACTACTTACGAATGAACCTTGATACGGTAAAAATCCCAGATATGCAAACTTATGGATACAGGGCAGCACATCAGTATTGAAAATAAAATTGAATAACGTATAGATTATGGAACGTGCAAAAGCGTTCCTTTTCTATTTCCAGACGTTCAGAAATGAGCGTCTATTTTTTTACCCATATGAAAGGAGAATCAAACATTATGAAAAAGTTAATGACACGATTGCTTACAGGTGTCCTCACCCTTGCAACCGTATTTACTGCATTACCTGTCACACAGGTACAGGCTGCTGATTCTGTTTATACCCATTCTGACGGAAAGACGGGTACTGTTGTCAAAGTGACAGATGGCGGCGAAGAAGCGTCCACTTTTGAGGAAGGCTGGATGAAAGCTGACGGTGAAACCGCCTATTGTATTCAGCTAGGCGAAACATTCCAATCTGGCTATAAAACCCGTAAGGACGCAACGGAACGATTGAGCGAAGCACAGATTACAGACGTTGCCTTGAATCTGGAATACGTCAAGGAATATACCAAAAAAGGATTTACAGACGAACAGGCGTACTTGCTTCAACAGTGTACAGTATGGCGTAGATTGAGCGTTCATTTAGGCTGGGGATATAAAAACACCCATGTTGCCTATGATGAAATATCCAAAAGCGAACAGGATAAAATCTACGAGAACGCAAAGGCTTTCGCTAAAGAAAACAAAGACCGCTACGATTGCGGCGGCTATATCTACACTGGCGAGGGGCAGGACTTAGGACAGTTCTGGGCGAAGCTGGCTGTGGGAAATGGAAAGATTCAGAAATCTTCCAGTAATACCACAATTACCAGCGACAATGATTGTTATTCCCTCTCTGGTGCGGCTTACGGTGTCTATTCTGATAAAGGCTGCACGAAGTCTGTTGCCACACTTACGACCAATCGTGCTGGCAATACTGATACTGTGGAATTAAGAGCTGGAACATACTATGTGAAAGAAACAAAAGCTCCGAAAGGTTTCCAGTTGGATAAAGAGGTCTATACCCTTACCGTAAAGGCTGGTGAAACTGCCACATTAAAGGTCAGCGATACACCAAAGGTCACAGACAACTTAATCGAACTTTTCAAGATTGATATGGAAACTTCAAACGGTACGCCACAGGGTAATGCTGCTTTAGAGGGTGCAGAGTTTGTCTGGAAGTATTATGACGGATATTTTACAAAAGATAACCTCCCATCAGCACCGACACGCACATGGACGACAAAGACAATCGCTGAAAAAGACAGCAACAATGAAGTCCATTACATCACAAGATTAGCCGATTCCTACAAGGTATTGGGTGACAGCTTCTATACACAGAATGGTACTATCTGCTTGCCGCTTGGTACTATCACTGTAGAAGAAAAGACAGCTCCAAACGGTTACTTATTGGAGGGTGCTTATATGCAGGCTGCCGGAAGTTCTGAACAGATAAAAGGTGTCTATGTGGCACAGATTACAGAAGATGGTGAGCTTGCAGCGTTAAGCGGCAGCAACCAGTATTCCGTATTAGACAAGGTTATCCGTGGCGGTGTCAAAATCCAGAAACGTGACCTTGAAACCAAAGATACAAAAGCACAAGGCGGTGCGACTTTGAAAGATACTGCCTTTGAAATCATTTCCTTAAATGATAACGCTGTCTTGGTAGATGGCAAGTTATACAACAAGAATGAAGTCGTCAAAACAATCCATACTGGCGTTGACGGTATCGCTACAACTGCCGCCGATACATTACCATACGGAAAATACCGTATTGAGGAAAGCAACGCCCCAGAGGGATATTTGACGGACGGTGCAAAACCGATTGAATTTGAAATCACAGAAGATGGAAAAATCGTGGATTTAACAGATGAAGCACATTCCATCTACAACCAGATTAAGCGTGGAGATATTGAGGGTGTAAAAATCGGTGCTGGCACTCACAAGCGACTTGCGAATGTTCCCTTTAGGATCACAGGCAAGACGACTGGTGAGAGCCATATCATTGTGACAGACGCAAATGGTCAGTTTTCCACTTCCTCTGATTGGGTATCTCATAAGCAGAATACCAACGCCGGAAAGACCAGTGAGGACGGTATCTGGTTCGGTACTTCCACACCAGACGACAGCAAAGGTGCATTGCTCTATGATACTTACACAATCGAAGAATTACGCTGCGATTCCAACAAGGGAATGACGCTAATTCCGGCATTTGATGTAGTGGTGTCAAGAAATAAAGTAGTCGTGGATTTAGGTACGCTTACAGATGAATACGAGCCAGAAATCACTATCCATACGACTGCCACAGATAAGGTGACAGGTGAAAAATCAATCGTTGCTGGAAAGAACGTGACTATCGTTGATACTGTGACTTTAGATGGTTTGACAAAAGGCACAAAATATCAGTTGAAAGGCTGGCAAATGGTGAAGTCTGAAAACGCACAGCTTTTGATTGACGGTCAACCTGTGGAAAGTAATTACACATTCACTGCGAAAAAATCAGAAATGGAAGTTGAGGTTTCCTATACGTTCAATGCTTCTGCTCTTGGCGGAAAAGACCTTGTGACATTCGAGGAATTGTACGACTTATCCAATCCAGACGAGCCTATCAAAGTGGCAGAACACAAGGACATTGAGGATGAGGGGCAGACCGTGACTATCGAAGAACGAGTGATTGAAATTCATACCAACGCTGTCGACAAAGCCACAGGTGAAAAGATGATTGTTGCTGGTAAAGAGGTAACTGTCATTGATACGGTCACTTTAGATGGCTTGGAAAAAGGTACAACCTATCAGCTCAAAGGCTGGCAGATGGTGAAGTCTGAAAACGCACAGCTTTTGATTGGCGGTGAACCTGTAGAAAGTGACTATACCTTTACTGCAAAAGATTCTAGCATGGAAGTCCAGATTGCCTTTACATTCAATGCCAGTGAGCTTGCAGGAAAAGACCTAGTAACATTCGAGGAATTATACGATTTATCCAATCCAGACGAGCCTACAAAGGTGGCAGAACACAAGGACATTGAGGACGAAGGGCAAACAGTGACGATTACGGAACGTATCATCACTATGCACACAATCGCTACCGATAAGGCAACAGGTGAAAAGACGATTGAAGTAGACGACAAAGTAACTATCGTTGATACGGTCACTTTAGACGGTTTGGAAAAAGGCGTGAAATACACTCTTAAAGGTTGGGAAATGGTGAAGTCTGAAAATGCAGAACTTCTAGTGAATGGTAAGCGTGTAGAAAATGACCTTACCTTTACTGCCGAGGATTCTAAAATGGAGGTTCAGATTGAATTTATATTCAATGCTTCGGAGCTTGGCGGCAAAGAGCTTGTGACCTTTGAAGAATTATATGACGTAACCAATCCAGACAATCCTATCAAAGTAGCTGAACATAAGGACATCAAGGACGAGGGGCAGACGGTAACTATCAAAGAGAAGCCAGAATCCCCTACGACACCAGAAGAACCTAGCACACCAACAAAGACAAGCGATTCACCAAAAACAGGTGATAATACGCCATTTGTCGCATTATTCGCTATGATGGGAATTTCTGCTGCTGGTCTTATCTTTGCCGGATATAAGAGATTCCGCAGAGTAAAGAAATCTGACTGATACGGGAGGTAACAGCTTATGAAAGCAACAACCCGTTCACCGCCTATGATGGAAACGTCAGTCTGTGGCTGACATTATATCTAACTTCTGCTTGATTACGATTTATCTTTCTGAATGGGGATTGTCAATGGCGCTTTCAGCACAACGCTTGCCCTTGATAATTCACAGGCAGACAGATATTATCCCGATAGCAGAATGACACTATATAACAAATCAATCAAAATCAAAAAGAAAAGAGGTAAACAATTTATGGAATTAAAACACGTTATCCCAAACATGGAAAAGACATTCGGGAACTTAGAGTTTGCAGGTGAGAATAAGGTGGAACAGCGTAGGATCAACGGACGTATGACGGTTGTTTCCCGCAGCTTCAACCTTTATTCGGACGTACAGAGGGCAGATGATATTATCGTGGTGCTGCCTGCTTCTGCTGGTGAGAAGAATTTTGAATCAGAGGAAAAAGTAAAACTTATCAATCCCAAAATCACCGCAGAGGGTTACAAAATCGGTACAAGAGGATTCACAAACTATATCTTATCGGCTGACGATATGGTGAAAGCATAAGGAGGTAGAAACATTATGAGATTAGCAAACGGAATCATCATTGACAAGGAAAAGACTTTCGGAGTATTGAAATTCTCCGCATTAAGACGAGAGGTACATATCCAGAATGAGGACGGTACGGTTTCTCAAGAAATCAAGGAACGTACCTACGATTTGAAGTGTACGGAGCAAGGACGCATGATACAGGTGAGTATTCCGGCTTCTGTTCCGTTAAAGGAATTTGACTACAACACAGAGGTGGAAATCATCAATCCTGTAGCTGATACGGTGGCAACCGCTACATTTCAAGGTGCAGACGTTGACTGGTATATCAAAGCAGATGATATTGTCTTGAAGAATAAGAACGGTCAGCCAGCCGGAAATAACCACGCTCCCAACAATCCGCAGCAGCCACAGCATAAAAAATAAAGAAAGGATTTAGCCTATGCTACGATTCAATAAACGTGGGAATCGAATCAGAGCCAGTGACAAATCACTGGTTTTTCGTTTCTCGGCTGGTTCACTGCTCCTGCTGTTCCTTACTGTGGTTATGCTGCTGAACCTAAAAACAATCATCACTACGGACTGGAAAGTAATCTCGCTTTTTCAAAATAGCAGTGTCCATCTGACGGTCACACCATATAGGATAATGACTATCGTTTTGGCAACTTTGGTCTGTGTACTGGCTACCCTTTTCTATCGCAGATTCCAGTATGACAGAGTGAAACAGCTCTTTCACCGTCAAAAGCTGGCTCGTATGCTGTTGGAAAATGGCTGGTATGAATCGGAATCCACACAGGATAGCGGATTCTTCAAGGACTTGCCAGCTACTACTAAAAAAGAGAAAATCACCTATTTTCCAAAACTGTATTACCATATGGAGCATGGACTTTTATATATCCGTACGGAAATTACATTAGGGAAATATCAAGACCAGCTTTTACACTTGGAAAAGAAGCTGGAAACAGGCTTATACTGTGAGCTGGTTTCCAAAGAATTGAAAGACAGCTATGTGGAATATGTGCTGCTCTATGATACGATTGCGAACAGAATCACTATCAATGAGGTACAGGCTGAACATGGCAGCTTGCGTCTGATGAAAAATGTCTGGTGGGAGTATGACAAGCTCCCACATATGCTAATTGCTGGCGGCACTGGTGGTGGTAAAACCTACTTTATCCTTACTATCATTGAAGCTCTGCTCCGCAGCAATGCGGTCATGTATATTTTAGACCCAAAGAACGCCGACCTTGCGGATTTGTCCGTTGTCATGCCGGAAGTCTGGTACAAGAAAGACGATATAACCGCATGTATTGACAGGTTCTATGACGGTATGATGGCAAGAAGTGAAGCAATGAAGCTCATGGAGAATTACAGGACAGGTGAAAACTATGCCTATTTAGGACTATCGCCCCACTTCCTTATT
>OIZG01001745.1_pt1 | contig 11956 bp, 6 predicted proteins | sample 1588561 | NCBI WGS metagenome assembly OIZG01 (sample SAMN03283267) | human gut metagenome | biome: human-associated habitat; material: feces | host: Homo sapiens | place: USA | collected 2013 | reverse complement strand
GGTTGGTGGGGGCCCAGGCCAGGGTGCGGTTTTTGTCCCGCACCAGCGCCAGCAGCAGACTGGCATAGCCCACAAGGGCCAGGCCCAGCACCAGAATGGAGGGGCTGAACTTGCACAGCACCGGGGCCAGCACCACCGGCAGGGCGCACCAGAACCAGGTGTGAAGAAAGACGCTGCCGGAGAACAGCCTGTCCAGATGCAGGACTTTGTACAGCCGGCACAGACCGCCCCGCACCAAGGACCACAGGCGGAAGAACACGCTGTTCTCCGACGCCCCGGGCACCCAGCCCGCAGGGTGCAGGAACCACTGCACCACCCGGCTGCTGCGCCACTGGCGGCCACACCACAGGCACAGAACGGACAGCAGGCGCCACAGACAGCTGCCGTCTAAAATTTGTTTCATTTGTTCCATGACTCGACCTCACTTTGCATGGCGGCGGAAGGGCCGCCGGGATTAGAATTCAAGAGAAGGGGACGGGGAAATCAGTCCCCCTTGCCCCGGGCCAGGGAGACCACCAGCCTGGCCTCGGGCACAGCCAGGGCCAGGGTGAGCAGGAAATAGACCGCCAGGCCGACCAGGGCGCAGCCGCCCAGACAGAGCAGCTCCCCCAGCTTGCCCCCGGGGAGCACGCCGCCCAGCAGGTACAGCGTCCCGGCGGCGGCCAGACCGGTGGCGGCGGCGGAGAGCAGCATTTTCAACAGGTCCCGGGCCATGCCGCCGTCCAGCACCCCCTCCCCCCGGCGCTGCATGGGCAGCAGCAGGAGCAGGGCGTATACCGTGGAGGACACCGCCGAGGAGAAGGCCAGCCCCGCCACCCGGAAGGGCCCAGTGAGCACCATGCACAGGGCGATGTTCACCAGGATGGACACCGCCCCGGCGACCAGAGGCGTTTTCCCGTCCTGCCGGGCGAAATAGGCCCGGCTGAGGATGTTCTGCACGGCGTAGCCCGCCATGCCCAGGGACAGAAAGACCAGGGCGGAGGAGGTGATGTCCACGGCAAAGCCGTCAAACTCCCCGCCCCCGTACAAGAAGGAGATGAGGGGCCGGGAAACCGCCATCAGCCCGGCGGACATAGGCAGCACGAAGTAGAGGCTGCTGTGGACCGTCTGGCGGATGGTGTCCCGAAAGGCGCTCTCGTTGCCCCCGGCGGTGAGCCGGGACAGGCGGGGGAAAATGACGTTGGTGATGGACAGGATGAAGGTGCCCGCAATGACCAGATACAGGTTGTTGGAATACTCCATGGCGGACACGCCGGCCCCGTCATACAGCCGTGAGCCGAAGCGGGAGTTGATGACCAGGTTGATGGGCTGCACCCAGGTGGACACCATCACCGGGCCCATCAGGGCGAAGACCTTGCGCATCCCCTCGCTGTTGATGGCGCACATGGGCCGGAACCGATAGCCCGTGGCCTTGAGGGAGGGCAGCTGGATCAGCCCCTGGAGCAGCCAGCCCAGCAGATAGGCCCCGGCCAGACCGTAGATGCCGAAGGTGTGGTCGAAGAAGAGAAAATAGACGATGATGACCAGGTTGGAGGCCGCCGACATCAGCGCCGGGGCGGTGAACCGGTCCTGGGACTGCAAAACGCCCACCAGGGAGAAGGCCACCCCGGAGAAGAGCACCGTGGGGAACATGACCCGGGTGAGGGAGGCGGCCAGGGCGGTGGTGGCCGGGTCGGCATAGTCGGCAAACAGGGCCACCAGGGCCTGGGGGAACAGCATCCCGATCAGGGTGAGGGCCCCGGTGAGCAGGGCCATAACAGTGATAAAGTTCCCGGCAAAGCGAAAGGCCTCCTTCCGGCCCTTTTTCTCTAAGAACTCGCTGAACACGGGGATAAAGCATGCGGCGATGGCCGAGGCGAACACCGCATCGAAAAACACCCGGGGGATGCGGCTGGCGGTGAAAAAGGCGTTGGCCTCTACCCCCACGCTGTAGTGGATGGCCAGCAGGCGGTCCCGGTAAAGGCCCATGACCTTGCCCAGCAGGGTGACCAGCATGACCACGCTGATGGTTTTGGCCGCGTTATTTGACTGTTGCTCCAAGGGTCGACCTCCTTCAGATTTCGGGAGAGGTTTTGAAAAGACGGCGGCAGTGGCCGCAATCGACTTATTGTACACCAATACGGGCACGTTTTCAACTGTCGGGGCAGAGCATTCACAGCTTGTTCACAGTTGCGGGGAACGGCACAGGATTCCAGGAGAAATTCCCGCGCGTTTGGTTGAAAAGACGGAGAAACCCTGCTATAATGTGCGGGAATACAGGGCTCCCGGCCCGGACACGGGGGCTTGGAACGGGAACAGACCGCGTCCGGGAACCGCAAAAGGGCGGAAACGCCGCCCGGATACAAAAAGGAGCGAGCATGAAAACAAGCACAAAGATCGGCCTGCTGCGGCGGGTGACGGCACTGGCCCTGGCGGTGGTGCTGTCCATCCCCAGCGCCCTTGCCGCCGCAGGGGACAAAAAGATACAGACCAGCACACAGCTGGTCAGCGGACTGAGCTATCAGAACACGGTGACGGCCAACAACGGCAGCCGGGTGGAGAGCTTCTCCCTGGAGCTGGAGCCCGGGGCGGCGGCCCGTCCCATCCTGCTGCAGTCGGCGGGCACGGTGTACGGTGCGGCCACCATCAACAAGGCGGTCAGCCGGGCGGAGAGCCTGGGCTATCACGTGCTGGGGGCCATCAACACCGACTTTTTCGCCACCTCCACCGGCGTGCCCATGGGCATCGTCATTGAGAACGGGGACTATCAGTCCAGCCCGGAGAACGAGGCGGCCATGACCGTCACCGACGGCAAGGTAGAGCTGGTGGAAAGCCCCAAGATCCAGCTGACCCTGACCAACCAGACCAACGGCACCCAGATCCACCCCCAGCACCTGAACAAGGTCCGGGCGGCCACCGGGGGCATGTACTTAATGAACCGGCACTTCTCCACCGTGTCCACCCGCACCTCCACCTCCGGCTGGTATGTGCGCATGAAGCTGGTGGACGGCAGCGAGGGGGCCAAGCTGGCCCTGAACACCGACCTGACCCTTCAAGTGACGGAGATGCTTCAGTCCAGCTATCCCCTGGACATCGGGGAGGACGAGTATGTCCTCACCGCCGACGATGCCTCCGGCTATCACTTCAATTACGAGACCTTCGCCGTGGGGGACAAGATCACCCTGCGGGCAAGTTGTGACAACGAGACCCTTTCCGGCGCCCAGTGGGCCGGGGGCGTGGGGGATATCATGGTGAAAAACGGCTCCCTCACCGACAGCAGCAAGTGGAACTATATGAAGGATGGCCGGGCCCCCCGCACCGCCCTGGGCGTGAAGGCAGACGGCACTCTGCTGGTGTACGCCGTGGACGGCCGCCAGAGTGGCTATTCCGTGGGCCTGAGCCAGAAGGACCTGGCCGAGGAGATGCGGGACCGGGGCTGCCAGTGGGTGGTGAATCTGGACGGGGGCGGTTCCACCGCCATCTCCGTGTGGTATCCGGGCCAGAGCGCCATCTCCATCAAGAACATCCCCTCTGACGGGCGGCCCCGCAGCTGTGCCACCTATCTGCTGCTGGTGGCCGACGAGAAGGGGGACGGCGTCCCCACACGCCTGGCCCTGAAGGAGGAGGGGCAGACCGTGCTCACCGGCTCGGAGTTCACCCTCCCCGGGGCGGTGGCCCTGGACAAGGGGCTGAACGTGACCAGCTCCGGCGTGACCGACGTCTCCATCACCTCGGGCAGCGGCCTGGGGACCATCACCAATGGCGTATACACCGCCGGGAGCCAGAGCGGCGTGGAGCATCTCCAGCTCTCCTCGGACAGCCTTGGGGCGACGGGGACCTCTCAACTGAACATCGTTTCCAGCCTCACGGTGCTCACCGTGTCCAAAAAGGGCAGCTCCAACGCCCTGAGTTCCCTGACGGTCAAGCCGGGGGACAGCGTGCAGATGGCCATTGCTGGCAGCTACTGGGGCCGTACCGCCCTGCGCAGCTGGAAGGGCGTGTCTGTCTCCGTCTCCGGAGACATCGGCACGGTGGACGAAAACGGCCTGTTCACCGCCGGGCAGAGCGGCGGCAGCGGCACCATCACCGTCGCTGCCGGGGGACAGACCAAAACCGTGAAGGTGACGGTGAAGGACACCCACGCCGACGTGCCTCAGGGCCACTGGGCCTATGAGGCGGTGGAATACTGCTATAAAAAGGGCATCGTGGGCGGCGTGTCCGCCAACCAGTTCGGCCGGGACTATCAGATCCGCCGGGGGGACTTTATGCTCATGCTGTATAACGCCGTGGGCCGCCCCGCCGTGTCCGCCGGCTGCACCTTTACCGACGTGAGCCAGAGCGACTATTACTACACCGCCCTGTCCTGGGCCCAGAGCGCCGGTCTGGCCTCGGGCACCGGGGACGGGAGCTATTCCCCCACCAGCTCCGTCACCCGGGAGCAGGCCTTTACCATCCTGCGCAAGGCCATGCCCCTGCTGGGCAAGACCTGCCCGGATGCCGGCCTGTCGGTGCTGGACACCTTCTCGGACAAGGAGCAGATCGCCGACTACGCCAAGGGCCACACCGCCACCCTGGTGGCCCAGGGGGTGGTCAGCGGCAAGGGCACGGGCATCGATCCCAAGGGCAACCTGACCCGGGCGGAGATGGCCGCCCTGCTGTACAAGCTGATGACCTATACCCCCATCACCGACGTGCCCACCGACCCGGTGACCCCCAGCCAGCCGGAGACGCCAGAGCAGCCCAGCCAGCCGGAGACGCCGGACACCCCGGATACTCCGGTGACCCCCGAGCAGCCTGACACGCCGGACACCCCCGCCCAGGAGGTCTCCCTCACCCTGGATGTGAGCCAGCTGGCCCTGAATGCCGGGGAGAGCAGAGCGCTCATCGCTACCCTGTCCCCGGAGCAGACCGGGGCGGTCGTCACCTGGAGCTGCAATGGGGCCTGCGCCGCCGTCTCTGCCGACGGCACGGTGACCAACCTGAACACCGCCGCCGGGACGGTCCAGGCGGTCATCACCGCCGCCTGGAGCGGGAAGAGCGCCAGCTGCGTGGTGGACTGCCAGCCCGCCCAGCGCACAGGCACCGTCTTTGATGCGGACGTGGGCCTGAACGTGCGCTCCGGTCCGGGCACCGATAACCCGGTGGTGGACCGGCGGAGCAACGGGGATGTGCTGATCGTGGAGCGCGTGGAAAACGGCTGGTGCAAGGTGCTGTACCGCAGCGCCGCCGGCCAGGCCGCCCGGGGCTATGTCTCCGCCGACTATCTGCAGCTGTCCAACTGAATCTGAAACGACAACGAGCCGCCCCGTTTTTGGGGCGGCTCGCTTTATTCTGAGAAATAGCCTTCCCCCTGCCAGGGGGCCGATTCCCCTTGTCAAGGGGAAATGTCCCGAAGGGACAAAAGGGATAGGGCAGGTGGCACGGCAAAGCCGTGACGGATGAGGGTGACTCTCAGTCACCCATTACCGCTCATACCCGTTGGGGTGGCTTTTGTGCCAGGCCCAGGCAGTGGCCACAATGGTGTTCAGGTCGGCAAACTGAGGCTTCCAGCCCAGGACGGACTTGGCCTTGTCCGAGGAGGCCACCAGCTGGGCCGGGTCCCCCGCCCGCCGGGGGCAGACTTCCGCAGGGATGGGGTGGCCGGTGACAGAGCGGGCCACGTCGATGACCTCCTTCACAGAGAAGCCCACGCCGTTGCCCAGGTTGAACACGTTGTTCTCCCCCCCGGCGAGGAGATAGTCCAGGGCCAGAATGTGGGCCTGGGCCAGGTCGGTGACGTGGATATAGTCCCGGATGCAGGTGCCGTCGGGGGTGGGGTAGTCGTCGCCGAAGATGGAGATCTGCTCCCGCTTGCCGTTGGGGACCTGGAGGATCAGGGGGATGAGGTGGGTCTCCGGGTCGTGGGCCTCGCCAATGGCCCCGGAGGGGTGGGCGCCGCAGGCGTTGAAATACCGCAGGGCCACATAGCGCAGGCCGTGGGCCCGGCTGGTCCAGCGCATCATGCGCTCCATGGCCAGCTTGGTCTCGCCATAGCAGTTGGTGGGCTGGGTGCGGTCGGTCTCCAGGATGGGCACCCGCTCAGGTTCGCCATAGGTGGCGGCGGTGGAGGAGAATACGATCTTGTCCACCCCGTGGGCCACCATAGACCGCAGCAGAGTGGTGGTGCCGCACAGGTTGTTGTCGTAATACTTCAGGGGGTCGGCCATAGACTCGCCCACCTGGGAGGAGGCGGCGAAGTGGATGACGCCGTCGATGTGCTCGGTCTCGAACAGCTTGTCCATAGCTGCCCGGTCCCGGATGTCTGCCTGATAGAAGCGTGCCTTGGGGTGGACAGCGGCCCGGAAGCCGGTGAGCAGGTTGTCGGCCACCACCACGTCCCGTCCGGCCTGGATGAGCTCGTACACGGTATGGGAACCGATATATCCGGCTCCGCCCAGAACAAGAATTGCCATAGTTTTTTCCATCCTTCCTGTGTCGGGGCGGAAAGGCCCCAAATTCGATAACAAATCGAGATTTTTTCAAATAAAAATACAAATTGAGATACAAACTGCCGCCAGGGGCAGCTTGACAAGAACAAAATAGCATGTTCAGCTCCGGTTTTCAAGGGAGTGTATGCTTTTTCCATGGCACTGCGGGCAAAAAAGGACAGATTTCCCCCGGTTTCGGGCCCGGGGCGTGGTATGCTCAGAGGGAAAACAGGCAGAGAGTGGAAAAAGGACGGCTTGACAACGCCGGAGGATACCTTTATTATAATGCGTACTGAACAAACCGCAAGGGCGGTTTCTTCGGCAAGAGAGAAAACAAAAAACACAGGGAGATGGTCAGGCCGTGAACGCCGAGTATATTACCAGCCGAAAAAATCCGCTGATGACCCGCATCCGCCGCCTGACGGCCAGCCGATCCTACCGCCGGGAACAGGGGCTGTTCCTGGGGGACGGGGTGAAGCTGCTGGAGGAGGCGCTGAAATGGGACGCACCTTTAGAGACCGTTGTGCTGACAGAGGGCGTTGATGCCCCAGCGCTGCCAGACGGGGTGCGTCTGGTGCAGGTACCCGGGGACGTGATGGCCTCTATTTCGCCCATGGAAAGTCCGCAAGGAGCCCTGTTCCTGTGCCGCACGGCAGAGACTGCTCTGCCGGAGAGATTGCCTGGGGTGCGCTATCTGGTGCTGGACGGGGTGCAGGACCCGGGGAACGTGGGCACCATCTGGCGCACCGCCGATGCCCTGGGGGCGGACGGCCTGATCCTGGTCAACGGCTGCGCCGACCCCTGGAACCCCAAGACCGTGCGGGCGACGATGGGGGCCTGCTTCCGCCTGCCCGTGTATGAGAGGAATGCCGACGGTCTGGCCCAGTGGCTTGGGGAGCAAGGGATTCCCCTTTACGCCACCGCCCTGCGGGAGGACACGGTGGACCTGCGGGAAGCGGAGTTATCCCGCTGCGCCGTGGTCATCGGCAGCGAGGGCCGGGGGGTGTCAGAGGGGCTGCTCTCCCAGAGCGCAAAGACCCTGAAAATCCCCATGCGGGCCCGGTGCGAGTCGCTGAACGCCGCCGCCGCCGCCACCGTTGTGCTGTGGGAGATGGGCCGCTAGACCTTCTGCCGGTTTGCCCGGACATAGGCCATGCGCACCAGAACGATGGCCAGGGTGAGCAGGGCGGCGAAGAGGAGATAGGCCGGGACATAGCTGCCCGTCCGGTCGGCCAGGAGCCCGGGCACCGGGCCGAACAGAATGACTCCCACGGTATAGGCCAGGTTGATGGCCTGCACCGCCCGGGGGAAGTCCCCCGGCCCGGCCAGATCGGCGGCCCACACCGACGGGGATACGGCGGAGATGGGCAGCCCCAGGGAGAAGAATCCCACCGCCAGCACGGGCAGCAGGGGACCCTCCCCGGCGGGGAGACAGCACAGCGCCGTCCCCGCCATCACGCCCAGATAGCAGTAGCTGTCTCCGGCTGCCGCCCCCCAGCGGTCATAGATCTGCCCGCACAGCACCTTGCCCACACAGATGCAAACGCCGGATGCGGATACCAGTCCCGCCAGGAACAGGGGGGCATAGCCCAGGGTGGCATAGTGGACCGTCAGGTGGGAAAAGCCGGGGCCGCCCACGCCGCCGATGAGAAAGCCGGCGGCCATGGCGGCCAGATAGGCCGGAGGACCGGAGGAGCTGCCGGAGTGGGGCGCGTCAGTTTTGGGTGCGGCCCCGCCCAGGGGCTCCAATCCCAGCTGGGCCGGATCGCTGCGCACCAGCAGCCACACCGCTGCGGCCAGGATGATCAGAACGGCCCCCTCCCACCAAAAAGCGGCCTGAAGCCCCTGCTTCTCCATGACACGGGCCAGCAGGGGAGAGGCAGCGATGCTGGCTACCCCGCTGCCCGCTGAGGCCAGCCCCAGGGCCAGGTTCCGGCGGAGCCGGAACCACCGGCCGATGAGCAGAGACAGAGGGACCATTCCCCCATAGCAATAGCCCAGGCCGGTGAAGGCGGCGGCCACGCAGTACTGCCAGAACGCCCGGGCTGCCCCAAAGCAGAAACAGGACAGGGCGATGAGGACCACCCCCAGGGTCATGCTCCGCCGCAGTCCCAGCCGGGCACACACCCGGTTCACTGTGAGCAGGGCGATGAGGATGAACAGGCTGCGGACGGTGGTGATGAGGGAGCCCTGGGCGTTGGTAAAGTGCCGCAGGGCGATGATCTCCGGCTGGTACACGGCGAACACGTTGACCCCCAGGCCCACGGTGGACAGCAGGGTCAGCGCTCCGCCCAGGCAGACAAGCCAGGCATAGTGAGGACGGTTCATACGGGATGGCTCCTTCTCTGCCGTTTTTGCGGCAGCTTACTTTGATACAACCATACCGTAGTGCGATGCATTTGTAAAGAAAAATCCGGTCTAATGTAAGGGGGGGCACTTTTTATGGCGGAGCTGAAATATTGGCTTTGGCTCACCAGCCGCAAAGGGATGGACTCGGTCCGGGCCCTGAAGCTGCTGGAACGGTTCGTCACCCCGGAGCAGGTGTACTACGCCGACGAGGGGGACGTCGCCGAATTGGGCCTCTCCCCCAATCTGGAGCGGAGCCTGGCCGACAAGAGCATGGATGCCCCGGAGGCCATTCTGGGGGAGTGTGACCGGCTGGACGTGCGGGTGATGACCATTCAGGACGCGGACTATCCCATGCGCCTGCGGCAGATCGCCGACCCGCCGGCGGTGCTCTATCTCAAGGGAAGGCGGCTCCACTTTGACGAGGAGGCAGCCATTGCCGTGGTGGGGGCCCGGGAGCCAACCGCCTATGGCCGCCGCTGGGCCGAGCAGTTCGGCATGGAGCTGGCCGGCGGGGGCGCATTGGTGGTGTCCGGCATCGCCCAGGGCTTGGACGCCTGCGCCGTGCGGGGGGCCCTGAAGGGCGGCGGCCCGGTGGCCTGTGTGCTGGCCGGGGGCGTGAATGTGCCCTATCCCGTGCAGAATCGGTTTCTCTATGACGATGTGGCCGCGGCGGGGGTGCTGGTGTCGGAATATCCCCCGGGGTCGCCCCACGACTGGCGGAACTTCCCCCGGCGCAATCGGATCTTGAGCGGCCTGTGCCTGGGGGTGCTGGCGGTGGAGTGCCGCCCCTTCGGTGGGACCATGAGCACGGTGAACCACGCCGTGGAGCAGGACCGGGACGTGTTTGCCGTGCCAGGGGCCCTGGATGCTCCCATGAGCGAGGGGACCAACCGCCTCATCCAGCAGGGGGCCAAGCTGGTCACCTGCGGCCGGGACATTTTGGAGGAATATTGGGGCCGCTTCCCGGACAAGCTGGGCCGGGCAGCCCCATTGACCCCGGAGGCCGCCCGGGCCCGGATGGCGGACAGCGTCCAGGCCCAGGAGCGGGAGAGAGCCGCCCAGCAGGCCGATACCGCCGCCGAGCCGGAGCCTGCCCCGGCCAAGAGTGGACGGGAGCTGATCCCCCGCAGCGAGCAGAAGCGCCGCTTTACCGATGACGAACTGGCCCTGCTGGCCGCTTTAAAAGATGGGGAGCGCACCGCCGACCAGCTGGTGGACCAGACCCAGATCCCCGCCAAGCGGGTGCTGTCCGCTTTGACCATGCTGCAGATCCAGGCCGCCGTGGCCGAAAATCCGGGCCGGCGCTTTTCCGCCCTGGTGGAACTGGAGGAGTGACCCTCCGGCGCAGCAAACAAAACATACAACAGACTTTTTTAGACTTTTTAAGATAGTTCCGGCATTTTCTTGCCGGACAGGAAGGTGAAGGGAATTGGCGAATAAAACAGACCTGGTGATCGTAGAGTCCCCGTCCAAGGCCAAGACCATTGGAAAATATCTGGGTCCGGGCTATGAAGTAAAGGCGTCCATGGGCCATGTGCGGGACCTGCCAAAAAGCAAGCTGGGCGTGGACATCGAGGGCGGCTTTGCCCCCGACTATCAGCCCATCAAGGGCAAAGAGGACGTGATCGGCGACCTGAAGAAGGCGGCCAAAAAGAGCGGCCGCGTCTATCTGGCCACCGACCCGGACCGGGAGGGGGAGGCCATCTCCTGGCACTTGAAGGAGCTGCTGGGCATCCCGGACGACAAGACCTATCGGGTGACCTTTAACGAGATCACCAAAAAGGTGGTCAACGACTCCATTGCCGCCCCCCGGGCCATTGACCAGGACCTGGTCAACGCCCAGCAGGCACGGCGCATTCTGGACCGCATCGTGGGCTATCAGCTCTCCCCCCTGCTGTGGCGGAAGATCCGCCGGGGCCTGTCCGCCGGACGGGTGCAGTCGGTGGCCACCCGCCTGGTGGTGGAGCGGGAGGAGGAGATCCGGGCCTTCCAGCCCCAGGAGTACTGGTCCATCGAGGCCGCTCTGGCCCGTGTGGCCCCCAACCTGGGCAGCTTTAAGGCCCAGTTCTATGGCCGGGAGAAGAAGATGGAGCTGCATTCCGCTGCCCAGGCCCAGGCCGTAGTGGATGCAGTGGAGCAGGGCGACTTTTCCGTCTCCCGGGTGAAGCGGCAGGAGAAGAACCGCCAGCCTGCCCCCCCGTTTACAACCTCCACCTTGCAGCAGGAGGCCTCCCGCAAGCTGAACATGACCCCCGCCCGCACCATGTCCATCGCCCAGCAGCTGTACGAGGGCATCGACATCTCCGGCGAGGGCGCAGTGGGTCTGATCACCTATATGCGTACCGACTCCCTCCGTCTGTCGGAGGAGGCCCTGGCCGCCGCCAAGGATTTTATCCACCACCGGTATGGCCCGGAGTACTACCCCACCGCCACCCGGCACTTCAAGACCAAGGGCAGCGCCCAGGATGCCCACGAGGCCATCCGTCCCTCTGACGTGACCCTGACCCCGGAGGACATCAAAAAGGACCTGACCGGGGAGCAGTATCGCCTGTATAAGCTGATCTGGAGCCGCTTTCTGGCCTGCCAGATGGCCAACGCCGTGTACGACAGCCTGTCCATCGAGGTGGAAAACAGCGGCTATACCTTCCGGGCCAGCCACTCCAGCCTGAAATTCTCCGGCTTTACCGCCGTGTATGAGGAGGGCAAGGACGAGGAAGAGGAGGAGCGCTCCTCCCCCCTGCCCGATTTGAAAGAGGGGGAGGCCCTGGACAGCCAGGGGTTGACCCAGAGCCAGCACTTCACCCAGCCCCCCGCCCGCTACTCCGAGGCCAGCCTGATCCGGGCCCTGGAGGAGAAGGGCATCGGGCGGCCCTCCACCTATGCCCCCACCATCTCCACCATCCTGAACCGCTATTACGTGGTGAAGGAGGGCAAGGCCCTGCGGCCCACCCCCCTGGGCGAGGTGGTCACCGGCCTGATGAAGGACAAATTCCAGGATATCGTGGACCCCACCTTCACCGCCCAGATGGAGGAGAAGCTGGACGAGGTGGAGGAGGGCAAGACCGACTGGAAAAAGGTGCTCTCCGACTTCTATCAGGACTTTGAGAAGGAACTGACCCGGGCGGAGAAGGAGCTGGACGGCGAGCGCATCAAGGTCCCCG
>OIZG01001738.1_pt1 | contig 12000 bp, 9 predicted proteins | sample 1588561 | NCBI WGS metagenome assembly OIZG01 (sample SAMN03283267) | human gut metagenome | biome: human-associated habitat; material: feces | host: Homo sapiens | place: USA | collected 2013 | reverse complement strand
TTCTTTTCATAAACCTATAAAATCACGACTTGTGAAAGGACGCTTATATCTGCCCTTCAAGCCCTAAGAAAGCACCACAGAATCTGCGACACTACGCAAGTGAAACTCTGGTTTAGTTCGCACTTACAACCCCGCTCTCGCAGTCCACTTCAACGTAAGCACTGGTCTTTAAGACATCCAATGCATTTTTAGCTGCGATAAGAACCGGAATATCAAGGCTTAACCCTGCGATTGCTGCATGACAGTTTGCACCCTCTGCTTCTACGATCAGTGCGGAAGCCTGACGCATCTGTGCCATCATTTCATTTGTGGTGTCTGCTGCGACAATGATATCACCGTCTTTGAAGCTTTTTAAATCTTCATTGCTGTGGCACACACAAAGGTTTCCAGAAATTTTCTTTCCGTTTAGCCCTTTTCCTGTCACAAGAATATGTCCTGCGACCTGTACTTTGATGAGGTTCGTTGTACCGGATACCCCAAGTGGAACACCACCGGTCAGAACAACTAATTCCCCTTTGGAAACAAATCCTGCCATCTCTGCCACATCAACTGCCTTCTCAAACAACTGGCTTGCATCCTGTTCCTCTGTGATAAGAATCGGTTCTACACCCCACTCAAGGTTTAACTGACGGCATACCTTTTCTGTCAGGCACTCACCAATGATCGTGCAGTTTGGACGGTATTTGGAGATCATTCTCGCAGTACGTCCGGACTTCGTTACCGTCACGATTGCCGCTGCACTTAAATCACCAGCCATCGTACAGGTTGCATGTGAGATTGCGTTTGTCACATCCGGGTTACACATGGTCCTGCGCTGTCTGAATCTCTGTAAATAGTTGATATCATGCTCTGTGCGGGTTGCAATACGGACCATTGTTTTTACAGCTTCAATTGGATACATTCCTGCAGCAGTCTCTCCGGATAACATGATCGCACTCGTTCCGTCATAAATAGCATTTGCAACGTCTGTGGACTCTGCTCTTGTTGGTCTTGGATGTTTCATCATGGAATCTAACATCTGAGTTGCTGTAATAACGATTTTTCCAGCCTCACATACTTTTTTGATGATCATTTTCTGCATAACCGGAACATCTTCTAACGGGATTTCAACACCCATGTCACCACGCGCCACCATGATACCATCGGACACACGGATGATGTCATCGATATTGCGGACACCCTGCATGTTCTCGATCTTGGAAATGATCTTAATATCCTCGCCACCTTTTTCCGCAAGGATTTTGCGGATTTCCATAACATCCTCTGCGGTACGGACAAAGGAAGCTGCGATAAAATCATAATCATTTTCTACCGCAAAACAGATATCTCCGTAATCTTTTTCACTGATAAATGGCATCGTGAGGTCAACGTTCGGAACATTCACGCCTTTTTTATTGGAAATCACACCATCATTTAACACTTTACAGACAATATCTCTTGCGTTGACCTTGGTATTCACTGGTTTTGCAACCGGTTTGATCTCTACAACTTCCAGACCTACCAGACCATCATCGATCAGGATATGATCGCCCGGCTTTACATCATCTGCAAGATTTTTGTAAGTAATAGATACGCGCTCATCAGTTCCAAGAATATCATCGGTTGTCAGTGTAAAAGTCTGGCCTGTCTTTAACTCTGTTTTTCCTTTTTCAAATTCTACGAGACGGATTTCCGGTCCCTTTGTATCAAGTAAAGCTGCAACATATTTTCCCAATTCTTTGCGCAGTTTGCGGAGCATTTTTAATCTTCCCATCTGCTCATCATGCGGTCCATGCGAAAAATTGAAACGTGCAACGTTCATTCCCTCTTCGATCAATGCTCTCATCACCGCTTCATTGTCGGTGGATGGTCCTAACGTACAGATGATTTTTGTTCTTCTTGTCATAAATTCTTCCTTTCTTTTTATGGTTTCATTTTTCAAGTGTTCCTGCTGATTTTTATTCATTCGAAATGCGTATGCCTCTCCTGATTTCTGTTATAGTTTTAACAATCTCCTTAAATCAGCACGGAGTCGGCGGACCAATCTCTGCAAAACTTAAAACTTATACACTTTTCACAATAATACAGTCTCTTCTCTCCGTTTTTATTCGTATTCTTGTGAAAAATGTATAATAAATTTTAAGTTTCTTCTTTGGTACGGCGACTCCATCTACGGAGAGATTATACGAAATAAACATAAAAAAAGCAAGCTTTCTTTTGTAAAAAAACCTGCTCTTTTTGTAAACATTATGTCAAAAACATTATTTTGTGATCATGGTTCCCATACCGCCATGGATATTAGAACCATCTTTGTTCAATTTTGTGATCAGAACGGACCTGATCGCAGAGTCACCGATAAAGTTGATGGCTGCCTCTATCTTAGGAAGCATATCGCCCTCACCAAACTGTCCCTGCTCCATGTATTTCTTTGCTTCTGCAACAGTCATGGTTGATAATGGTTTTTCATCCGGCTGTCCATAATTTAAGCATACATTATCAACACTTGTCAAAATAACAAGCATGTCTGCATCCAGAAGTTCTGCCAGTTTTCCTGCTGCAAGGTCTTTTTCAATAACAGCACTGGCACCCTTTAAGTTGTTGTCCTGCATTAATACCGGGATGCCGCCGCCTCCACAGGCAACTACGATCTGGTCAGCATCGGACAATGCTTTGATTGCATCGATCTCCACGATATCCATTGGCTTTGGCGCTGCAACGATTCGTCTGTACCCTCCTTCTATCTTGACAACGTGATTTCCTTTTTTCTCCTCTGCCTCTGCTTCCTCTTCCGTCAGCACACGTCCAATGACTTTGCTTGGTTTGTAAAACGCCTCGTCATATGGATCAACCACAACCTGTGTAAGGATCGTAGAAACGGGTTTATAGATTCCCTTGTTCAATAATTCCGCACGGATCGCATTCTGTAAATCGTAACCGATATATCCCTGACTCATTGCAGAACATACAGACATTGGTGTTGCAGTATATTCCGGATATAATTTGCAAAATTCATTCATAGCAGTATGGATCATACCGATCTGTGGTCCGTTACTGTGTGTGATCACAACCTGATAATCTTCACGGATAAAATCTGCCACTGCCTTTGCTGTTCGTTTCGTTGCCTCTTTCTGTTCAGGAAGTGTTGTTCCCAATGCTTCATGTCCAAGAGCAATCACAATTTTCTTCTTTTTCATCTCTACCATCCTCCGATGCGCCTTTATATTCACAGAATAGCCGGAAAGTATCTCCGGCTGCTTTTGTCTTGTCTGACACTTATACTGCTATTCTACCATGAACGATTTTGCAGTGCAATGTCATTTTTACATTACAGGCCGCAGGCATTCTGCGAACTGTTATTTATCTTCTTCCTCAGTTTCCTCCTGTGGCAGAACAAAGGAATCAATAACCTCCCACAGTTCATCCCTTCCCTGCTTTGTCTCGGAAGAGAATGGAATGATCACCGTACCCGGCTTTACTTTCAGACCTTCGCGGATTGCTTTTACATTCTTCTGGATCTGGCTTCGTTTGATCTTATCAAGCTTTGTGGCGATGATAATCGGTGTAAATCCCTGATAAACCATCCAGTCATACATCATTTTATCGTTTGCAGACGGATCATGACGGATATCGATCAGCAAAAAGACTGCCTGCAGTTTTTTTGAGGTATGGAGATAATTCTCGATCATTTTTCCCCATTTTTCCTTCTCACTGGCAGAGGTCTTCGCATATCCATAACCAGGCAGATCGACCAGATACATGGCATCGTTGACATTGTAAAAATTAATGGTCTGCGTCTTTCCCGGCTGCGCCGATGTCCTTGCGAGCGACTTGCGGTTTAACAGCGCATTGATCATGGATGATTTTCCTACATTTGACTTTCCTGCAAATGCCACTTCATTAAATGGATTGTCCGGTATTTTACTTGTGATACCACAGACAGTCTCCAAATTTACACTTCTAATTACCATTGTCTTTTCCTCTTCTTAATTCACTTCTTTACAAACGCCACATCCAGCACGTCTTTCATCTGCTCCACAAACACGATTTTCAGACCTTTTTTGATCTCCGGTGAAATCTCATCTATATCCTTCTCATTCTTCTTTGGCACACAGATGGTCTTAATTCCTGCATTTTTGGCTGCCAGTGTTTTTTCCTTCAGTCCACCGATCGGAAGCACACGGCCGCGAAGTGTGATCTCACCTGTCATTGCGACATCAGCGCGGACCGGTGTCTTCGTGATCGCCGACAACATGGCTGTCGCCATCGTGATTCCGGCAGACGGTCCATCCTTCGGCACTGCACCCTCCGGGATGTGGATATGGATGTCATTCTCCTGGAAAAACTTTTTCGGAATATGATACTCTTCACTGACAGAACGGATATAGCTGATTCCCGCCTGTGCAGATTCCTTCATCACATCTCCCAGCTGTCCGGTCAGCTGGAACTCACCTTTTCCCGGCATGATGTTGACTTCAATCTCTAAAGTATCTCCACCAACGCTTGTCCATGCAAGTCCACGGACGATTCCTACTTCATCCGTATCATTTTTCTTATCAAAACTGTATTTCTCTTTGCCGAGGAACTTTTCAAGATTCTGTTCTGTAACTTTAATCTTCTCTTTTTCTCCCTCGTAAAGCGGTCTTGCTGCTTTTCTGCATATCTCACCAAGCTTACGTTCAAGATTACGCACACCAGCTTCCCTTGTGTAACCACTGATGATCTTTGCCATCGCTTTGTCTGTGATGGCGAGCTGTTCCGGTCTGATCCCATTGCGCTCCATCTGCTTTGTGAGCAGATGCTCTTTTGCAATATGAAGCTTCTCATTCTCTGTGTAGCTGGTCACCTCGATCAGTTCCATACGGTCTAACAGCGGTCTTGGGATATCCTGCACCGAGTTTGCTGTTGCAATAAACAGCACTTCTGAAAGATCGATCGGTATCTCGACATAATGATCCCGGAACTTCTTATTCTGCTCCGCATCAAGCACTTCCAGCAATGCAGACGCCGTATCCCCTTTGTAATCGCTGCTCATCTTATCGATCTCATCTAACAGCATGAGCGGATTTTTCACGCCCGCGCTGCGCAGTCCGTTCACGATACGTCCCGGCATTGCTCCGACATAAGTTCTTCGGTGGCCGCGGATTTCTGCCTCATCCCGGACACCGCCGAGACTGATCCGCACATATTTTTTATCTAACGCTTTTGCAACGGACCGGGCAATACTCGTTTTACCGGTTCCCGGCGGTCCTACCAGACAGATGATCGGGCTTTCGCCCTTGCTGGTGAGATTGCGGACAGCCAGAAATTCCAACATACGCTCTTTTACTTTTTCCAGGCCGTAATGATCCGCATTTAAAATCTGCTCGGCATTCTTCAGATCCTTGTTATCTCTGGATGTCTTATTCCACGGAAGCTCCAAAAGTGTTTCAATATACCCTCTCGCCACAGCGCTCTCAGAGGAGCTGGAACTGATATTTTTAAAACGGTCGATCTCTTTTTTGATCTTCTCTTTTACTTCTTTGTCTGCCTTAATCTTACCCAGAGCATCCATAAAGTGATCTGCGTCTGATTCCGTATTATCTTCGCCAAGCTCCTCACGGATTACTTTCATCTGCTCTCTCAGCAGATATTCTTTCTGGTTTTTATCCACATGCGCCTTGACTTTCGCCTGAAAATCATTCTTGATGGCTATGATCTCGATCTCTTTTAATAAGAGTGCCATCAGAACCTCATAACGTTCGGTCATAGAAACCGCATCTAAGATTTTCTGTTTTTCCTCAAAATGTACCGGAAGGTTGTTGGCAAGCTGATTCATCAGTTTTTCCAGATCTGTGATCTCACTTAACTGGCGTTGCAGCTCTTTTCCCATTTTGGGATTGACGACCACATATTTACCAAATGTCTCCTGAATGCTCCGAAGCATTGCCTCCTTCGCTTCTTCTGGCAGTCCGTCATCCACTTCCTCGTCAAATCGAATGATCTCCGCAAGCAGATAGTCCGGATTTTCAAGAAAAGCGGACAATTCTGCCCGCTCTTTCCCTTCTACCAAAATGCGTACAATATTATTTTGTAACTTAATTACCTGCTTTACCTCAGCAATGATCCCGATCTTAAATAAGTCCTCGATATCAGGATTTTCCTGTTCCACATCTTTCTGTGCCACAAGAAAAATCTTCTGCTCATCCATCATCGCCTCTTCCACTGCCTTGATGGATTTTGCACGGCTTACGTCAAAATGGGCTACCATTCCCGGCAGGATCACCATTCCACGAAGGGCAACTGCAGGCATTTTCATAATCATTGTATCCATTTTCTATAATTCCTTTATCTGTAACAGCTTTTCCTGCTGTTATCTTTTGTTTAAGAAGCCTGTTCTAACTTCTCAACAAGTGCTTTTTCTTCTTTCTCTTCAATTGCAAGATTCTTTTCTACATCTTCTTTGGTGATCTCACATCTTGTAATGCTCTCATCGGATGGAATATGATACATCAGATCTAATGTAACAGCCTCCATGATTGCACGAAGACCACGCGCTCCGGTCTTTCTCTCAAGCGCTTTGTCCACGATTGCTTCGAGTGCATCCCTGTCAAATTCCAGACTGACACCGTCTAATTCAAACAGCTTTTTGTACTGTTTTACAAGTGCATTCTTCGGCTCGCATAAGATACGGATCATCGCATCCTTATCTAACATATCCAGTGTTACGGTTACCGGCACACGACCAATAAATTCAGGGATGAGTCCGAATTTCACAAAATCCTGTGGAAGTACATGTTTTAATACTTCCCCTACATTGTACTCATCTTTGGCGTGTACTTCTGCATTAAATCCAATGGATTTCTGGTCGAGACGTGTCTCAATGATCTTCTCTAATCCATCAAAAGCACCACCACAGATAAATAAAATATTGGTGGTATCGATCGGGATCAGTTCCTGCTGCGGATGTTTTCTTCCACCCTGTGGCGGAACAGAAGCAACCGTTCCCTCTAAAATCTTAAGTAACGCCTGCTGTACACCCTCGCCGGAAACGTCTCTTGTGATGGAAACGTTCTCAGATTTTTTTGTAATCTTGTCAATCTCATCAATGTAAATGATACCGTGCTGTGCACGCTCAATATCATAATCAGCAGCCTGGATCAGTTTCAAAAGGATATTCTCGACATCTTCACCCACATAACCTGCCTCGGTAAGTGTGGTTGCATCTGCGATCGCAAACGGAACATTCAACACTCTCGCCAAAGTCTGTGCTAAAAGTGTTTTACCGGAACCGGTTGGTCCGAGCATAAGAATATTACTCTTCTGCAATTCTACATCTGAATCTGATCCTGCCATAATTCTCTTGTAATGATTATAAACTGCAACGGACAAAACTTTCTTCGCCTTATCCTGGCCAATGACGTACTCATCTAAAAATGCCTTCATCTCCTCCGGCTTGATCAGATTGATCTGCTCCGCAGGCTCTTCCTGATTTCCGTCAAATTCATCATTCTCCAACTCTTCGTCTATAATCTCGGCGCAAACATCGACACACTCATCGCAGATATAGGCTCCGTTTGGTCCCGCAATCAATTTGCGGACCTGATCCTGAGTCTTACCGCAAAATGAGCAGCGCAGTCTCTCGTCATTTCTTCCTGCCATTTCTTATTCTCCAATGTCTATATTTATTAACGGCTTGTGATCACATTATCGATCAGTCCGTATTCCATTGCTTCCTGAGCGGACATGTAATGATCTCTCTCTGTGTCCGCTGCGATCACATCATATGGTTTTCCGGTGTTTGCAGCTAAAATTTCATTTAATTTTTTCTTTGTCTTTAAAATATTCTCTGCTGCGATCTGAATCTCGGTTGCCTGACCTTTTGCTCCGCCGGATGGCTGATGGATCATAATCTCTGCATTCGGAAGTGCAAGTCTCTTGCCCTTTGCTCCGCCTGCAAGTAAAAATGCTCCCATGCTGGCTGCCATACCGATACAGATGGTAGATACATCGCATTTGATGTACTGCATCGTATCATAAATAGCAAGACCTGCTGTTACCATTCCACCCGGGGAATTGATATATAAATGAATATCTTTTCCAGGATCCTCGGACTCTAAGAAAAGTAACTGTGCAACCACAAGGCTTGCTGTTGTCTCATTCACTTCTTCTCCCAGGAAAATAATTCTATCTTTTAATAATCTGGAGTAAATATCGTAATTACGCTCTCCTCTGCTTGTCTGTTCAATGACGTAAGGTACTAAACTCATATCTCTTACCTGCCCTTTCCTTTTCATAAATATAGTCGGAATCACACTATGCCGTGACCCGCACTTCTTTCACTATTGCAATATATCTGTCATACACTGCACTGATAAATATTATCCCACAAATACAGGGACGTTGGAATAGGAAAAAACATGTTTTATGAAAAATTAATATCTTGTTCGAATTTTAAAAAATACTGAACTTTTTTCTCATCAAATGCATTCTGCCATAAATCTCAAACAGACCGGCTCATAAGAGCCAGTCTGTGATATTTCCGGTCTGCATATTATATGCAATCCTCTGTCTGCTGTACGCTGCCGGAATTATTCTTCTGTTCCTTCTTCTGCTTCAGCTTCTTTTTCTTTCTTTGTCTTAGCTTTTGCTCTTTCTTTTACGTTCTCCATAATTAAGTCAACTGCTTTTGTCACAGATAAATCTCTCTTAATGGATTCTTTCTCAGCTTCTCCTAAGTACTCTTTTAACTTGTCAGCTTCCATTCCGTACTGAGCTGCCATCTTCTCAACTTCTGCATTGATCTCATCTTCAGAAACTTCGATGTTCTCTTCTTTTGCGATCTGCTCTAATACAAGGCTGCTCTTGATACGAGTCTCAGCTTCTGGACGAACCTGCTCTTTTAATCCATCGATTGTCATACCGGAGAACTGCATGTACTGCTCCATGGAAAGACCGCTCTGTGCGATTCTCTGTGCGAACTCATTGATCATGTTCTCGCACTGTGTCTCGATCATAGCTTCCGGGATCTCCATTGTGGATTTGTCGATGATCTTCTTGATTGCTTCATCTTCTTTTGTACGTTTTGCTTCGTTCTCTTTCTCAACTTCAAGATGTTTTCTTAAGTCTTCTTTGTACTCAGCTAATGTATCAAACTCAGATACTTCAGAAGCGAACTCATCGTTTAACTCTGGAAGTTCTTTTGCTTTGATCTCGTTGATCTTAACTTTGAATACGGCTGGTTTTCCAGCTAAATCAGCTGCCTGATATTTCTCTGGGAAAGTAACGTTAACTTCTACTTCATCCCCTGCATTGTGTCCTACTAACTGATCTTCGAATGTATCGATGAAAGAGTGGGAACCGATCTCTAATGGATGATTCTCTCCTTTACCACCTTCAAATGCAATGCCGTCAACAAATCCTTCGAAATCGATGACTGCTGTATCACCGTTTGCAACTGGTCTGTCTGTTACAGTTACAGTTCTGGAGTTTTTCTGCTGCTCTTTCTCAAGTGCTGCTTCTACTTCTTCGTCTGTTACAGTTGTGTCGATCTTAGTTACCTGAACACCTTTGTATTTTCCAAGTGTCACTTCTGGTCTTACAGCCACTTCTGCTGTGAAGATGAAAGGTTTTCCGGATTCGATCTGAACAATGTCGATTGTTGGTCTGGAAACGATGTCCTCTTTGCTCTCTTCCATAGCTGCTGCATAATTATCCTGAATTAAGATGTTTGCTGCTTCTTCATAAAATACAGCTGCACCGTACATTTTCTCGATCATAGCTCTTGGAACTTTACCTTTACGGAAACCAGGGATGCTGATTTTGTTCTTCTCTTTCATGTAAGCAGCCTGTAAAGCTTTTTCTACTTCTTCTGCTGGTACTTCAACAGTAAGTTTTGCCATGTTTTTTTCTAATTTTTCAACCTGTACACTCATTATAATGATTTTCCTCCTTATATATATAAAATATCCATGTACATTTCACGCTTAATGCGCTAATCGAGCCACGTCCAAAGTCGCATAAACCCGCGGTTTTTCTGGCTCTGCCTAAAAATGGGCGTACTACGACTATCGCAGTCATTCTAGGATTATAGCACACACTCTTGCAAAATACCAGTGTTTTTTATGGTTTTACGAGGTTTTCTGCGATTTCTGCGTTTTTGCCATGTAATTTATCATATATGACATTACAAACTACCGTATAAAGAGACGCAATAACATTGATTCCAGACCGAAGCAGCAGTGCCATCGGCAGTCCGAATAATGAAGTTGCAATTGCCAGCGCTCCAAACGTGTTAAAAACCGTCTGCCATTTATATCCGGCAGAATAACCCACGCCGATTCCACCAATAATTCCGATCATACTTCTTCCTGACTCCGGCAGTATCAGATAAAGGATGAGAAACAACGCACATCCGACCATATTAAACACGCCCCTGTCTACCGCCCTCATTTTTCCATCCTCGGTAAACGGAAGGCAGACTGACATACATGCGATCCCTGCCCACATTGCTCTCGGAAGTCCAAGCAGTGAAACGATCAGCATTGCACTTGAGACGATCAGTGTCAGTTTCAGATACCATTGGTTTCTCGCAGACCGAACATCAAATTCCCGGAATAAATCCTTAAATGTCCTGCGATAAGGTCTGTTTTTCTGATTTTTATAAAAAACCGCCATGCACACAAGCATTCCCGCCGTAAGTCCAATCACCCGCAGCGCAAACGCTCTGCCACTCACATCATATCCATATAAGAGCAGATACCCGAGCACAAACGTGGAATGATTATGCATAATGACATTGTGACACCCAAAAATCATAAGAAGCAGGATACAGACACAATTTATAAAAAATGCTCCCACCGGAGATACCATATTTGCCAGTCGCGGGCCAGCCATCATGATCGTAAATATTCCCACAATGGACAACAATCCATGACTCGTCCGTATGCCAAAATCTGCCTGTCTCAGCACAAGCAGCGCCAACAGGACCGTTACTCCTACAACGCTGTTTTCCTGCCCTGTCAGTTTTGTATACAATGTGACAACCGCCACACAAAAAGCCATAACAAGATATACTTTAAAATTATAGATAAGAATATGACGCCATTTTTCTTTTTTGTCTGTCGTATTTTTGATCAACTGTTTTGAACCGGCAGAACTAAGCTGTAACTCCTGATAAAATGTCATTTTGTTGTCTCCTTCTCTTCTCTTTTGAATCAGCAAAGCGAAGAGTACTATACTTCAAAACATGGAGTCTGGCAAGTATAAAACCTCATTTTAGAAAAATTTTGGAATGTTTACTGTTTTTTCATATAGAAATATTTTCCGAACAGACTTGATTTATGCTAAAATGTGATTATCTAGAAAGGTCTGCACAAATGAGGAGAAAGCTATGGCAATCACAAAATCCAACGAAAGAACAAAATATGAGCTGGCAGATGCCATGAAACGCTGTATGAAAACTGCACCTGTAGAAAAAATCACTGTGAAGGAAATTGTAGAAGCATGCGGTGTCACAAGACAGACTTTTTACCGCAACTTTCAGGATAAATACGATCTCATCAACTGGTATTTTGACAAAATTCTGTTGGAGTCCTTTGAACATATGGGAGAGGGAAAATCTGTCTATGAAAGTCTTGTAAATAAATTTACCTATATTCAGGAAGAAAAGTTGTTTTTTAAAGCTGCATTTAAAAACGATGACCAGAATTGCCTGCGCGATCATGATTTCCAGTTGATCACCGCTTTCTATACGGATCAGATTGAAAGCCGTACCGGCAAAAAGATTTCTCCACATCTGCAGTTTCAATTAGAAATGTACTGTCAGGGTTCTATCTTTATGACCGTTCAGTGGGTACTTGGCTACCGGAAATGCACACCGGAAGAACTGGCCAGATCACTGGCTGGCGCTATGCCGGCAGAACTGAGTGATGTATTCCGTGAGGTTGGACTGATATAAACCGGAGTTTAACTTATGAACTGCCGCTTACAGGTGGTGTTACGGATTTCCTAAGGTTATGTTGTATTGCATGCCAACAAAGTGTA
>OIZG01001717.1_pt1 | contig 12114 bp, 7 predicted proteins | sample 1588561 | NCBI WGS metagenome assembly OIZG01 (sample SAMN03283267) | human gut metagenome | biome: human-associated habitat; material: feces | host: Homo sapiens | place: USA | collected 2013 | reverse complement strand
CCTCGTCCATGGCATCTGCGGCTCGAGCGATGGTAGGGACACCATCATCGACATGACGGCGCTGGAACGCACCGGTCAGGCCGGAAAGGAATGCCGAGGTAGACTGCTCCGACTGAGCCTGAGAAGCAGAAGTCGCAGCGTAAGGAGTCGCATCCTGCTGCTGAGCTGGAATCGAGGCGGTCTTGAACTCGCTTTGATGCTGATTGAGATTGGCGGCACCGCCCATGGCATCGGGCTGGAACAGACGCTCTTCACGCTGCGCACGGTACTCGGAGATACCCAGCGAGGCGGCATAGATGCCCACGCCCGCCACCGCGCCCACGGCGAAGGGAACCGCACCCGCCACGACCATCTCGTTCACCGACGAAAACGGCAGCGTCGCGGCATACATAACCACGGGAGCGGCAAGGCCGATCCCGCACGAAAGTCCGGCAAGGACTGCTCGTTGTGTTGCATCAGAAGAAGCCATGAGCTCTCCCCATCTTCCAGCACCCAAATCGCATCATTCAGTTGGCTGCGCGAGAGAAGATGAAGCGGGGCTATGCCCCAAAGCAACGGTATATGGTTCGTTTCATCTGCGTTTTCCGTCGCGAAGCTTAAAAGCTATTATGCGAAACCGCCCTGTCGATTGCAAGCGACGATGTCGGATTGAAACGGGAAACCTGCTGCTCGTCGGTCTTGCGGTCAAAAATAAGCGCGGAGCGGCGCTACGGAAAAGGGCCGAGGCTCAAAGCCCCGACCCTTTATCGCATTGATGACTATCGCTGCGCGTGGATGACAACTTAGAACGTCTGCTCGTAGTCGCTGTGTTTTTTGGCCGAACGCACCAGGAACTCCTGGTTGGTGTTGGTGCCCTTAAGACCCTTGATAAACGATGCGGCTGCGCGCTCGGTGTTGTTCATGCCAGCAAGAATGCGACGCAGACCAAAGACAAACGGACGCATCTGCTCGTCGACCAAAAGGTCCTCGTTACGCGTACCGGAGGCAACGGGGTCGATAGCCGGGAAGATGCGGCGGTCGGCCAGGTCGCGGTCGAGCTTGAGCTCCATGTTGCCGGTACCCTTGAACTCCTCAAAGATAACCTCGTCCATCTTGGAACCGGTATCGATGAGTGCGGAGGCCAGGATGGTGAGCGAGCCACCGTTCTCGATATTGCGGGCTGCACCCAGAAAACGCTTGGGCGGATACAGTGCCGCCGAATCAACGCCGCCCGAAAGGATGCGGCCTGAGGCGGGCGCCGCCAAGTTGTAGGCGCGGGCAAGACGCGTGATGGAGTCGAGCACAACTACAACATCGCCGCCCAGTTCCACGATGCGCTTGGCGCGCTCGATGACGAGCTCTGCCACGCGAGTGTGGTTGTCGGCGGGCATATCGAAGGTCGACGCCACAACCTCGCCCTTGATGGAACGCTGCATATCGGTGACCTCTTCGGGGCGCTCGTCGACGAGCAGGCAGATGAGGTGCACCTCGGGGTTGTTAATCGAGATAGACTGGCAGATTTTCTTGAGGATCGTCGTCTTGCCGGCCTTAGGCGGGGACACAATCAGGCCACGCTGACCCTTGCCGATCGGCGACACGATGTCGATGGCACGACCGGTAATGGAATCCTTGCCATGCTCCATGCGCAGCGGCTCGTTGGGATAGACCGGGGTGAGGTCGCCGAACTTGGGACGATTGCGAATCTGCTCAGGATCCATGCCGTTGACGGTCGTGATCTTGGCGAGGCCGGCGCGCTTGTCGCCGCCGCGCGAAGGACGCAGCGAGCCCTCGATGACATCGCCCGTGCGCAGACGCGCGGAACGGATGAGGTATGCGGGCACGAAGGCGTCGTCGTTGGACTTCATGTAGCCATGGGCGTGGATGATGCCGGAGCTGTCTGGGCGAATCTGCAGAATGCCCTTGATATCGCGGAAACCCTCGGCCTTTGCGGCGGTAGTGTAGATCTCCTCGACGAGCTCGGCCTTCTTCTTGCCGGTCGTCTCGATCTCGAACTCCTTGGCCTTCTCGCGCAGCTCGGCGACCTTCATGGCCGCGAGCTCCTCGCGCGAAAGCGTGGGCTCAGTCGGAGCGGCATTGCGCTCCTTATTGCGCTGCTTGCGGTCGCGCTGACGGTTGCGGCGATCGTTGTTACGCTCGTCCTTGCGCTCGTTGCGGTCATTACGCTCGTCGTTGCGCTTGTGCTGACGGCGGTTGGGGCGAGCGCTCTCTTCGGTCTCGACGGGGGCGGTGCCATCGGTTGCGGAGGCGTCTTCGTTAGCCGAAGCATCATCGCTGGCCTCGGCATTGGAATCGCCCTGCGGCTCGGCCTCGGCATGCTGCTCGACGGCCTTGGCCTTAGCGGACTTCTTGCGACCGCGCTTGGGCTTCTCGGACGCAGACTGTTCGACGTCTTGGGGCTCGGCGGCATCAGTCGATGCATCGGCGGTCGTCTCGGCGGAAACCTCGGACGCACCCTTCTTGGCAGCCTTGGCCTTGGACGTGCGCTTAGCAGCAGTACGATGGCTGCGACCAGGACGGACGTCGGCGGGCTCGACATCGGCAGAAACGGCCTCGGAAGTCGTAGCATCCTGGACGGGCGCGTCGGCAGCGGTTGCAGGCTCGGCGGTCGCCGCAGCATCCCGAGCGGCGGCGGCTGCGGCCTTCTCGGCCTCGACGAAAGCCTTGGGCTTGCGACCGCGACGGTGCGGGCGCAAAGCCGGATCGACAACGGGAACTTCGCTGGCCTCGACAGGCGCAGCGGGCTCAACAGGCGATGCGCCCTCCCCTGCCGCGGAACGGAGCGAAGCCTCAGTGAGCTCGGGAGTTACCTGTTCCGCAACCTGCTCGGCCTTAGCAGCCGTGCGGCGGCGTGTGCGCGGTGCCGGCTTCTCGGTCGGCAGGTCGGCGGCAGGGGTCTCGATGGCGGCAGGCGTCTCGGGCACAGACGGAGCTGCAAGCTCGGTCAGAGCCGCGGCCTCGCGCTCGGCAGCACGACGGCGGGCGCGCACCACCTGAGCCTCGCTAATCTGCGCCAACGCACGTGCCTGCGCGACCTCATCGGAAATCGGCGCCGAGGAGTCAGCCGCAACGGTGCGCTTGGCGCGCGTCGTGCGCGTGGTACGGCACTTGGGTTTGGTGACCTCCTCGCCGTCAGCGGCAGGCTTGGCCGTGCGGCGCGTGCGCTTGGGCTTTGCCGGAGCAGCCTCCTCACCAGTTGCAGGCACGGCCTTCTCAGCCGCTACAGGCATAGACGTCGAAGCAGCCTTAGGCGTCTCAGGAGCCGAGGCTTGCGCGGGCGCCGCGACCTGGTCCGACGCAACCGGTGCAGCGGGAGCGGCCTGCGTCGTCGTTATTTCATTTTCTTGCTGTTGATCAGACACAGTGTTTGCTCAACTTTCTTTTCAAGCCCTGTGATCACATGCTCCCTGCATAAACCTTCAGGGCGGCTAAACAGTCTAGTTCCGTTCAAAACGACGAACATCATTGATCTGTATCGAGATGATTGCGTCAGCTACGCAGCGTTAGTGTAACACAACCGCCGCCACCTGCAACTTAGTCATTGGGGACGTTCTTAAACGACTAGTCAAAAGGGGCACTCTTTGGTTTACCACTCACAAATCAGACTGCCTCCGCCAAAACTATGGCGGTTTACTACGATGAATCGCTCAACCGCGACCACTCCGAAACTTGTTGAACTAAAACCGCAGGTAGATGCCTTGCACTTTTTAGCTAAAAGCCGGCGTGGTTGGAATATCTCAATTCATCGTAGTAAACCGGCATAGTTTCGTATTTCCAGCAGTTCCAAATTCGTCAATACGTCGGCGTTTGCAAAAAAGCCCGACCTCCGTGGGAGATCGGGCTTTCAAGGCTTAGTTAAACCAAGTCTGTACGGTCAAATGACCCGCAGATTACATCTGCTCGGGCGCGGAAACGCCAACGAGGGTGAGCACCAGGGCGAGCGTCACGCGAACGGCGTCGCAAGCGGCCAGACGGGCGCGCGAAAGCTCGGGGTCGACGGGACGGCCCTCGCTCGGCAGAACCTGGCAGGCAGCGTAGAAGCTGTGGAAGTCGCCGGCGAGTTCCTCGGCAAAGTGCGTCAGACGGAACGGGGCGCGGTCGCGAGCGCAGCTGGCAATCAGGTCGGTGAGCTCGTTGAGCTTACGCGAAAGGGCGAGCTCGGTCGGGTCGGTCAGCAGCGAGTAATCGACGTTCTCACCGATGGCCTTGGCGGCAACGGCCTTCATGCCCATCTCGTCAGCCTGCTCGGGCGTAACGTCGGCGGCACGGCGCAGGATGGAGCACACGCGGGCGTGAGCGTACTGCACGTAATAGACCGGGTTGGAGTTGTCGCGCTTCTTGACGGCCTCGATATCGAAGTCGACCATCTGGTTGGAGCTTTTGGAGATGAGCGTGTAGCGAGCGGCGTCGGAACCGACCTCGTCGACGAGCTCCTGCAGGGTCACCATGGTGCCCTTACGCTTGGACATACGGACGGGCTTGCCGTTGCGCAGCAGGTTGACGAGCTGGCCCAGCAGAACCTCAAACTTGCCGGGATAGCCAAGAGCGTCGCAGACGCAGCGGACGCGCTCGATGTAGCCGTGGTGGTCGGCACCCCAGATGTCGATGACGTGGTCGACGCGCTGGAACTTATCCCAGTGATAGGCAACGTCGGAGGCGAAGTAGGTGTACTCGCCGTCGGACTTGATCAGGACGCGGTCCTTGTCATCGCCCAGGTCGGTGGAGCGGAACCACAGGGCGCCGTCCTTGGTGTAGAGGTAGCCCATCTTGTCGAGCTTCTCAAAAGCGCGGTCGACGGCAGAGGTGCCGGCGGTCTCGCCCTCGGTGTCCTTCACGTACAGCGAACGCTCGGAGTACCAACGATCGAAGTCGCAATTGACGGCGTGGCAGAGGTCGCGCATGTTGTCGACCATCTTCACATAGCCGCGCTCGCGGAAGCTCTCCATGCGCTCCTGAGGATCGGCCTCGACCCACTTATCGCCGTCGGTGCGCCAGAACTCGGCGGCCTCGTCGATAATGTAGTCGCCGCCATAGGAGTCCTTGCCCAGGGTCTCGGCAAAATTGTCCTGGTACGGATGGGTCTCGGGATGCTCGTCGTTCTCGTCGGCAACGAAGGCGTCGCGGTCTGCGATCAGCAGCTTGTGAGCCTCGTCGATATCCACGCCCTGCTTGGCGATGATGTCGGCAAGCTGCATATAGCGCGTGCTGATGGAGTTGCCGAAGGTGTTCATCTGAGAGCCGTGGTCGTTGATGTAGAACTCACGCTGGATGTCGTAACCGGCATGGTCCATAACGCGGCAGAGCGAATCGCCCAGAGCGGCCCAGCGGCCATGGCCGATGTGCATGGGGCCGACGGGGTTGGCGGAGACGAACTCGACCTGGGTCTTCAGGCCGCCACCGACGTTGGACTTAGCGAAGTCCATACCCTTCTCGCGAGCCTCGCCAAAGATGGCATTCTTGACGGCAACGGAGAGGTAGAAGTTGATGAAGCCGGGGCCTGCGATCTCGACCTTCTCGATCGCGGGGTCCTCGGGCATATGGGCAACGATGGCCTCGGCGATCTTGCGCGGGGCGCAATGGGCCAGCTTGGCGGACTTCAGGGCCATGGTAGAGGTCCACTCGCCATGAGAAGTGTCAGCCGGTCGCTCGATAGCGCAATCGTCAAGTTCAAATGCAGAAAGGTCGCCGGCCTCCTGGGCCGCAGCAAGCGCAGCGCGTACCAGCTCTTCAATCTTCTCGGGCATAGATCCTCCTTGTGTTAAAGCCCCCGAGCTCTTGGTCACTCGTAGGGCAAAAGCCAGAGTTTGTAGCACTCTATCACAAGCGACGGGCACTGTCGCAGGGTAAAGCCAATCGATATTGCATATGCACAAAATTGACTACAGCTTGCATGGAGTCACTCAAAGATGCCAGTCTGCCTGCAGATTATGCAGGCGTTGAAAATGCATAAAGGTGTGAATGAGCTGCGCCTGTTATCGAATACTCTTACCTATCGGAGTTGTGTGCTTTTCCTGCATAAAGTAAGGGTTTGCGCACGTCAGCGTGTTATTCTAGACATACGTAAATTCGTATAAGTTGGAGGTAGCATGTTCTCAATCGGTCAACACGTCATTCATCCGGGTCAGGGAGTCTGCACCGTCGTCGGTTTTAGGGACGACACACCGCAGCCCATGCTACTGCTCGAGACCAAGCAGGGACATGCGCAGACGATCCTCATGTACCCCGTGGCGCAGGCCGACCGTTTGCACGCCGCCATCTCGCAGCAAGATGCCGAGCACCTGCTGAGCCACTATGACGAGCTGGAGTGCGACACTTTTACCGAGCGCAACAGTTCACTTGAGGAGACGCACTTTAAGCAGCAGCTCAAGCTGGGTGCGCCCGAGACGGTCCGCGTGGCAAAGACCATGATGCACCGCATTCGCCAGGCCGAGGAAGCTGATAAAAAACCCAGCTCCTACTACATGCGCGTACTCAAGGAGGCCAAACGCCGCTCCATCGAGGAGTTCGCCGTGGCCTTGGGCGTCACCGAGGAGGCCGCCGAAGCCCGCCTAGCCCAAGCCGCCCTCAACTAACCTGCCAAAAAGGGACAGGTTTATTTTGGCAGGTTTTATCTGGCCAAACATCAACAAACAATCAGTAAATGGTCGGGTGCTCCGTTTTGTTTAAGAGCGCCCGACCATTTTTCTATCGCCGTAAAAATGCGTGAAGCCCATTTGCGATGACATCACGCAAGGGCCGTCCAGATCGACGTAACCAACGCCCGCATCCACAACAAGCGCGCCCGTCTTACTCAATTACCATTAAAAAGCATCAATTTGAAAACGCAATTATATTTCGGCAGGTAGCAGCTATAGTCGGTGAACTGAATCTCGACAACCGAAGCCCCCGAATGAGGTATCTTCAGCCCATCCAAGCTAAAGGAGGGGCCATGCCGAGAAAACCTCGTTCAAAGTCACCAACCGGTTATTTCCACGTCACGTTGCGTGGAAACGGAGGGCAATTGCTGTTTGACGATGCCGAGGACCGAATCGCCATGCTTCAGATCCTCGATGCGATCCTCCCCAAACACAATATCGAGCTTATCGCTTGGTGTCTTATGGGGAGCCACATTCATCTACTCATCGACGATCCGGACGACCGTAAGAGCGACGCGATGCACGCGGTAGCCGTATCGTATGCGGGCAGGTACAATGCGCGGACAGGGCATATCGGCCACGTGTTTCAGGAACGGTTTTGGGATTCGCCCATTAAGTCGGAAGTATATTTACTCGAAGCAATTCGATACATCCATCTGAATCCACAAAAAGCAGGACTGGCGGCATATGACGAATATCCCTGGAGCAGCCATCGCGAGTATCTAATGAGCGCCAGGTCACGGCCGCATGTCACCGGCAGCGTTGTCGGTGTTTTATTCCCAACACCTCGCTCATACCTTAAGCTCATGGAAAGCACGCCGTCGCTTCCCTATCGCCCCAGCGCAACAGCCAAGGTTCGCGAGGAAGATCTATGCGAATTTGGCACGGCAATCGTGCAGAGTGTCGCAGGATGTGCTCCGACGGAACTTAAATCCGTCTCCAAGCCACTTCGCAATGAGGCGATTCTCGCGCTTCGAAAACAAGGGCTAACGGTTAAGCAGGTTCAGCTGCTGACCGGACTGGGAACATGGATTATCAAGAACGCGTCCTAACGTCGCGTTTACCGAGTTACGGATACGGCGAAGCGCAACTGCCTGCCGCGAGGCACCGCATTCGCCAGCGTCTCCATGTCAAACAGAAAACGCTTCCGCTGAATAACGTCCAACGGAAGCGTTTTCCCAGATAAAATCTACCAAAATAAACCTGTCCCAATTTGGCAGGTTAGGCCTGGAAGGTGTCGCGGTCGGGCGCGAAGGACTGCATGGCCGCGATGGTGCGGTCAAAGAGCTCGGGGAGCTCCCAGCCGAGCATCTCGGCGCCCTGCGAAATCACGTCGCGCGAGCAGCCGGCGGCAAAGCGCTTGTCCTTGAACTTCTTCTTGAGCGACTTGGCCGTAAAGTCCATGACGCTCTTGCTCGGACGCATGATCACGGCAGCACCGATCAGGCCGGTGAGCTCGTCGCAAGCAAACAGGATCTTCTCCATCTGCAGCTCGGGCTTGGGCAGCGAGGTATTGAAATCGGACGTGTGCGTCTGAATAGCGCGAATGAGTTCGGGAGAGGCACCCTCGCCCTCAAGGATCTCGGCCGCATAGATGGTGTGGTTCACGGGATCGTCCTCATGCTCCTCCCAATCCAGGTCGTGCAGCAAACCGACGATGCCCCAAAACTCCTCGTTCTCGGGGTCGAACTCGCGCGCAAAGTAGCGCATGGTGCCCTCGACCGTTTCGCCGTGGGTGATGTGGAACGGGTCCTTGTTGTGCTCGTTGAGCAATTCGAACGCACGGTCGCGGGTGATTCCGGCGGTAAGCGTCTGGGACATGGCAATACCTCCAGGTGAGTCGGTGCTAAGACACGGTGTCACTATCGTATATCGCCGCGGCTCAAGCCGAAAGGCAGAAAAAGCATGCGGAGGAAAAAGCCGGGCGAACGCGTCGCCCGGCAAAACCGCAGATAAAACCTGTCAAAATAAACCTGTCCCTTTTTGGTAGGTTTAGGGGCGGACCTGGCCGGTGCCTCGGAGCTTGTATTTGTAGGTGGTGAGGGCCTCGGCGGCAAAGGGGCCACGGGCGTGGAGTTTTTGGGTCGAGATGCCGATCTCGGCGCCCAGGCCAAACTCGCCGCCGTCAGTGAAGCGAGTGCTGGCGTTGGAGCACACGGCCGAGGCATCGACCGCATCCAGGAAGCGCTCGCAAGCATCCGTATCCTCGGCAACGATGGCCTCGGAGTGCATCGTGCCGTAGCGGTTGATGTGTGCGATGGCCTCGTCCTCGTTTGCCACGACCTTCACGCTCATCTCGAGCGCCAGGTACTCGCGACCCCAGTCCTCCTCAGTCGCGGCGACGTAGTTGTCGCCCTCGGCAAGCCCGGCGTCGGCGCATGCGGCGCACGTGGCCTCGTCGCCGTGAATGAGCACGCCGTGGTCGTGCAATACAGCAACGACCGCAGGCAAAAACGCATCGGCCACAGCACGGTCGACCAGCAGCGACTCGGCGGCATTGCACACGCCTACGCGCTGGGTCTTGGCATTAACGATAATGTTGAGCGCCTTATCAAAGTCGGCGGATTCATGCACGTAGATGTGGCAGTTGCCCGTGCCCGTCTCGATCACCGGCACAAGCGACTCGCGCACGCAGCGCTGGATCAGGCCTGCACCTCCGCGCGGAATGAGTACGTCGACAATACCGCGGAGCTTCATGAGCTCGCCGGTGGCCTCGCGGTCGGTGGACTCGATCATCGACACGGCCTCGCGCGGGAAGCCCTTGGCCTCGAGCGCATCGGCCAGCAACTCGGCGATCATGGCACACGAGTGATAGGCCAGCGAGCCGCCGCGTAGAATGCAGGCGTTGCCGGTACGGATGCAGATGCCTGCGGCGTCGGCCGTCACGTTGGGGCGCGCCTCGTAGACCATGGCGACCAGGCCCAACGGCACGCTCACGCGGGTCAGGTCCACACCGCTCGCAAGCACGCGGTGGTCGAGCACGCGGCCGACGGGATCGGGCAGCTCGGCGAGCTTCTCCAAACCGGCGGCCATGCCCTCGACGCGCTCAGGCGTCAGCAGCAGACGGTCGAGCAGACCGGCTGAAGTGCCCGCATCGCACGCGGCGGACATATCGAGCTCGTTAGCGGCGACGATGGAGTCGACACCGTTGCGCAGTGCTGCGGCCATGGCGCGCACGGCCTCCTGACGCTGCTCATCGCTCGCCGTGGCAAGCGAGGCCGACGCTGCCTTGGCGGCAACGGCAAGATCGTGGACATACGTGGCTATATCGACCGACATGGGCGGCCCTTTCTCCTAGAAGTTTGCAACCATGGTAGCCGATTTGCGCATGGCCTCGCCCGCGGCGGTAGAATTGGTCAACCCGAAACACCGCAACGAACGGAAGACTCACATGGCCCTCATCACTTCGTACCACGTCCCCAGCCTTTACGTCGAGGACCACAGCATCGACGTCCCCCTTGACTGGCGCGGCCTGGAGCCGATGCTCCTGGCCGTCGGCAGTACCATGCGCCGCGGCGCTATGCCGGCACCCATCGCCGGCGCGCCCGAGAGCATCAAGCTCTTCTACCGCGTGGTTTGCGCGCCCGACCGCATCAACGACGATCTGCCGCTGCTCCTGTTTTTGCAGGGCGGCCCCGGCGGCGAGAGCCCACGTCCGCTATCGCCCACAAGCGACGGCTGGATCGAGGAGGCCGTCAAGCACTTCCGCGTGGTCCTTCCCGACCAGCGCGGCACCGGACGCAGTAGCTGCGTGGACGGACGCACGATCAAGGCACTGGGTGATCGCGCAACGGCCGCCGGCGCCGATACAGCACGCTCGCAGGCGGACTTCCTCAAGCGCCACCTCGCCAGCTCCATCGTGCGCGATTTTGAGTACCTGCGCCTAGTGGGCTTTGGCGGCAAGCCGTGGGTCACGCTCGGCCAAAGCTACGGCGGTTTTTTGACGCTGAGCTACCTGTCGCTCTTCCCCGAGGGCGTGGCGGCGAGCTTTACCTGCGGCGGAATCCCCCACGTGCCGGCGAGCGCAAGCGAGGTCTACGCGCACACCTTCCCGCGCATGGCCGCCAAGACGCAGCAGTATTATGACCGCTATCCCGCTGACGTCGAGCGCGTGGCAGCCCTGGCCGATGCGCTCGAGGCTCAGAAGCCCGTGCTGCCCGACGGCTCGCCGATGACGGTCGAGCGCCTACAGCTCATGGGCAGCGACTTTGGCATGAAGCCAAGCTTTGAGCGCATGCATTGGACTATCGATCACGCTTTTGTTACTGGCGACGGTACGCTGAGCTGCGGCTCCTCGGTATCCGACAGCTTTTTGATGCGCGCCTTCGAGCGCACCAACACACGCACGAACCCGCTGTACTGGACACTGCAGGAGTTTATCTACGCCGACGGCGACACCATGCCCATTCGCTGGGCCGCAGCAGAGGAGAAGGCCCATCGTGCCGAGTTCGACACACTCGCGCGCCCGCTCATGTTTACCGGCGAGGCCATGTTCCCGTGGATGTTCGAGCAGATGCCCGAGCTCAAGCCCTTCAAGCCCGCCATGGACCTGCTGATGGAAGACACCAGCTGGGACAAGATCTACGACCCGCAGCGACTGGCGTGCAACGAGGTGCCCCTGCAGGCCGCGGTGTATTTCGACGACATGTACGTGGATTCGGGCCTGCAGCTTGATACGCTCAGCCGCGTGGGCAACTCGCATGCCTGGGTGACCAACGAGTTCGAGCACGATGGCCTGCACGGCAGCGTGGTGTTCAAGCACCTCTTCAACGAAGCCCTCAACCGAGGAGACCTGCGCCAGATCTTCTAGCAAAGGAGTGTCCCCACCTGCCGGCACAAAAAGAACGTCCCCAAGTGCCGAACAAGTGCCGGCAACGACAATGCCGCAGGTAGAGAACGGAAAGCGAAAACGCCCCTAAGCGAGCAAGGTGACGTGAAAGAGGAGGGCATTGACCTTTTGGTCATGCCCGACGATTGAACGTCAGATTGCCGCTTAGGGGCGTTTGCAGCGTCAATTGGTTATGCGAAGACGATTAAATTATCCCTGTGTATCGCCGGCTTCTCGGCCAGGTTAGCGAGCAGGCGGTTGCTGGCGATCTGGTCCTGGCGGCGGCCGGCGGCAAGTTCCAGCACGTCCGAATCGGCCTCGGCGATACCGCGGGCGACGACCATACCTCTCGGATCGCACACATCGAGCACATCGCCCTCGGCAAACTGGCCATCAACCTCGCGAATACCCACCGCAAGCAAGGAAGAACCACGGCTGACCAGCGCCTTCGCGGCACCGTCGTCAACCGTTACCGAGCCATGTGCCTTGTCACCCAGCGCGATCCACAACTTGCGGGGTGCGATGTCCAGACGCTCCGCCGGCGGGTCGAACAGCGTGCCCACGCTCTCGCCACGGGCCAGACGCACGAGCGCATCGGGCTCCTCGCCCGAGCAGATCACGCTCTGAATGCCGGCCGTCATCAAAATGCGGCTC
>OIZG01001713.1_pt1 | contig 12143 bp, 7 predicted proteins | sample 1588561 | NCBI WGS metagenome assembly OIZG01 (sample SAMN03283267) | human gut metagenome | biome: human-associated habitat; material: feces | host: Homo sapiens | place: USA | collected 2013 | reverse complement strand
GTTGTCTGATGTAGGCTTGGTCTTTAGGCATAAGCCCCCGTTCTCCACGATAGAACCGATAATATCCTGTTTTCCCATAGTGTCCCACTAATTGTATTCTGATACTGACTGCATCCTCATAGGGAATTCTGTTAAGCAACTGTTTAAGGCCCCATGCCACATGGACTTTTGCAGTAGTTTTAAAACATTCGCACTGATTCCCATCCGCAGGATAACGTGCCGGATTAACGATAGTGATATATAGGTTGTCGGCTGTATCAAGTTGTGTAGCTGTGTGGCGCAGGCATTTTGAGGCTTGTGGACATTGAACGTTGAAGCAACGGGCAAAATTGTAGGGGACAGACAGATTGTCGGGTTCTTCTTTCATCTTGTTGGGCTTATTTTATTTGTGAGATATTTAATGTTTTACAAATTTATAATCTTTACAAAGATAAAGTTTTATTTTAAGAGTAAGAAATGTATGAACAAAAAATTCCCTTTTTCCTTTAGAAAAAGGGAATTTTGAAAATATTATTTTTATTCTTTTGTTTGTATTTTCGTTCAACGAAAGTATAACTGATTTATGTTTAGCTTGATAATGACTTTTTACTAACTAAAATATATTACTACCAATTATACTTGAAAAGTCAAACATGAATATTGGTATATTTATTGGGATGTGTTTATACATAATGATTTGTATGTCAGTAAAATAAACATTACTTATACTGATTTTCCCAAGTCAAATATAGAAATTATATCTATCTCTTTGAGAATAGAATGTTTGTCTAAAATAGATTCTATGTATTCTGTTGACCATAGAGGATGTGTTATTATTCCACCAACTTCTCCTGTACTAGTAGTTGCAATGTATAAATCTTCATGTTTAGAAAATTGCAGATGTCGTTTTTCTAACAATAAACCAACATTATTTTCGATATACTCTTGCCAATACTTTGTATTGAAATCAATTTGGGCATCTGGATCAGAAGCAATTTTGGCTAAATCTAGTCCTAAACGCCAATCTAGAATCGGATGTTCTTGCTGATTGGAATAGTCACGAATGCAGTCGTAACAAGATGAGGTACAATTGCTCATGTGAGATGACGCACATAGAAGATTGTAGATAGTACCGTCTTTAATGAGGGGGGCTACTATAGCCTCTAAAGGAACATTTGCATATTTTCTTCCACTTAGATAATTACAATAACCAGAGCCATTCTCAAGTCTTTCAACAATAAATATTTCAGGCTTGTGAGTGATTGATGATATATGATAACCAATACTTAATTCAGAAGTATCTATGTCAAGATAACCGGCAACGGATCTTCTCACAAGATAGCCCCAGGATAAGAATGCAGCTTTTACTGCATAATAATTCTTATTTTCAGTCAATGGATTGAGGCATATTCCGTTTGGTTCATGTTCGAAGGCTATTGTGAGAATACCTGTTGACTTAGATAAGACGAATGCTAATTTTTTCTCATACCTCAGTTCTAATTTATTTTGCATATCTTGAGGATATGCTTTTCTTGATACCCAAATGTTATTGGGATTTAGTCCCATTGTGTAAAACTCTCCATTATTGTCATTAACTTGGTGCACTAATCCTTGTGTAGGTATCATATTATTTCGTAATTGGAGATTTTTAACAGGCGGACATGGTTGCAAATAATCTTCACAATCAAGTTTGATATCGCTATTTGGAGAGTACCAATCGTAAGAACCATTGAAGTCTTGAGGCTTTATGTTGTAATCAACGCAGAATCCTAAAGGAGAACAAACTTGAATTTTTTCCATCTCTTGTGCACAAACGGGACATTTAGCAGTTTCTGTATTTAAGGACATGGTCGAATAACCACATTGGTTACAGCGAAAGAGTGGTTTGGTATGGATATTGAGACTGCCACTTTTTACAGATACTATATGCTGTTGATTATATTCATAATCAACCACTCCTACAGCACGATAGATTTTTTTGTCTTTTACAATTTCATGTCCTGGAGCGAAAGAATTTAGTGCCATCTCCATATCTCTGTTTACAACATCTTCGGCTGGTAACTTTTGAGGTTTGCTTAAGTAGAGATTTCGTGTTCGAGTAGGGAAACCAAACATAGGTAATAAACCTGCATTAGCCAATCTTTCGCTAAGAAGAGTTTGTGTATAATCAGAACTTGTTGCTATTTTAGAAATGCGATCTACGAGTTCATTTTGTATATAGAGTAGAATAGCCTTTTTATCAGCGTCCGATATATCTGTGCATCTAGTGACAACTTCAATAATATGTTTTATTTGTTCTGTGTTGTCTTTAATCCAGTTTATAACCTTACATTTGTTCTGGTTTTCCCAAGTTGCAACTAAACCAAAGCTGCCATGTACACTTTCTGCATTTGAATCTATCGATTTTAGTGCATTATAGAGTATTTCTTTGTAGATAATTCGCTCTGCGATTTCCTTGATACGAACTTCTAGATAAGGGTCTTTAGGGGTAGCAGAAACCATTCTGTCTGGTTCAAAGTAATGAGTAATGTCATGACTTGTTCCTTTTGCAATTGTCAATGCTACAGATAAAGGATTACCACGGCGACCAGCACGACCTACACGTTGTTGGTAATTAAATCGTTGTGGAGGCACATTTCCCATCATAACTGCGGATAGAGAGCCAATATCAACACCCGCTTCCATTGTCGTAGTAACACTAAGCATATCTATACCGTTTACAGAAGGAATTTCGTTAGTTAAAAATATATCTTGAAATAAACGTTGTCGTTTCCTTGATTCTTGACGAGATGTTTGTCCTGACATTTCTTCACAATGGAGACGATAGATCTCTTCAGTAGAGTTGACCAATGAAAGATAATAATCCTCAGGATCATGTAAATCGTTTTCAGCAATATCCTTACTTTTTCCTAGTTTGCCTTGACAATTAGTACATATACCATTAGAAGGCTGAAGATGTATTGTCTTACAACGAGGACAAATCCAATATTTCATGCCTGGTGTTGCTTTGCAAAAAGCTATTTTTTCACCAGTGAGAGCAACAATCTCTCTATCAATAATACCGAGTTTTCTCATGAGTTGTTTTATCTCATTTAGCTTTTCTGTTTGTTGGGTTATATTGGTTATACCCCAAACGGCCTTAACCATTTTTCTGACAGCCCTTGGAAATGCATTTGGAATGGGATATTTAGAATCAAAACCTTTAATACGTCTTTTTTCTCCCAAAATACGTATTGTGGAATTTATAAATTGAAGCATTACAGGATCTATATTTTGAGGGGTACTACATGATATGTATCCAAGTTTCATTGATTCAAATGATTTCTTTTTATGAGCAAAAATACTCATGATTTGTTCATGTTTGTTGGCTAAACGAATTTTGTTATAGTATTCATTTGCAGCATCTCCTATATCTGTATTTACAACATATTGTTCAAAATCAAAGATTGATGACCAATCTCCCACAAGTGGATCACGTGCTATGGAAGGTTTAGGTCCTGCTGGATTGGATCCAATTTGAAGTAATCCTTTAAACACATCAGATGTTATGTTTTCAAGACTCACATTCTCTATGTTACGGAATAGATTGTTTAATTCATTTTGTTCCTCAGATGTGAGTCCCCACATTTTATTCTGTATTAGTTCGATGAGTCTCACATATAGTCCTTGATTACGTAACTCTGTCAACTTCTCATTTTCGTCACGGGAACTAATGTTTACCTCTAAAGGCTGATAGTGACGCAAAAAGTTTATGCTATCATTATCTCCTTTTAATGCTTGAAGCATCAGCCATCTTACGACATCTCTGTAATGGTCTAACTCAATGCCAGCTGAAAGTTTAGCAGCTGCCTGGCGACTGTCGGAAAAAAGTACAACTTTAGTGTTGTTTTCATGAGCATTTTTCATAGTTCTAACTAAAGAGTCTGCAAGGACTTGATTGACTTTTTGAAGTCCTGTGCTATGTCTTTTGAGAGGGGTAAAACTATTTGCGTTTTCAATGCGATACTCTATTTCACATTGTGGGCATTCTGAAGGGAAACGAGTATCTTTATCAGTCTTTTGTTCGTGTAATAGATATTCTCCGTGAGGATGTTTTTTGAATTCTCCGGTTTCGCTATTATACTGGACTTTTGTCCAACCTTTATAATCGCCTTCTGATTGCCATAAGATCGCATATTGACAGAATTGTGAACCGATTGGTTTATCTACAGATAAATATGTTCGTCCACCACGATTAATTATATATCCTCCAAGGTAGGCTTCTCCACAGTTCTCGCATATAATCAGTTCAAGAATGTTATGACCGCATGAACATATGGAACGTGGACTTTTGTAGAATTTACCCAGCAAACGGTTGTTGAACTTGTGTTTTTCGTTTAAACATTCGCAATATGGATTGGAACATGCCCATAAGCCATTAATTGCACGGAAAAAGAAGTGAACTCTTAATGGGAGTAGATATCCTTTTTGTGTTTTGCTTTGGCAGATAATTTTGAGAAATGAGGTTATGAATGGTTCTGCATTTTTATCAATGATACCCATGCGTGTAGCTATATCAATAGCATTCATGGCAACGATGTTGCCAGATTTGTCGGTCATTGCAAACTTCAGCCATTCGACTAAATGGTAGCGTTCTGATATTTGTAAATATGAGTTGCATGTTAACTGTGAAAATAAGCTTGCTTCACGTTCCTTTTCTGTTATTGAGGTATTGGCATAGTTCACAAAGGCTTCAACAGGTAGGCATGTTTCAGGTTTTGATGTAAGTGTATTTTTGTCATTAGTAAAAATAGAAAATTTGTCCTTGAAAAAATCTTTTGCTACGCCGAAGAATTCACAAAGGAAGTCAGATGTTTGTTTATTTTCTCCCATTGACGCACTTGAAGCCAAGAACTGCACTTGTGGTGAATCTGGTGTTAGTCCAAGGCGGTCTAATAGCACTCTTATAAGATATGCAACTTCTGTGCCTGCTGTACCTCGATAAGTATGTAGCTCGTCTATAACAAGATGAAATACGTGAGATTTATCTTCAGCCAACCAACGTTTGGTATCTTCAAATATCGCTGCTTCAATGTTGCGCATAAGCATGATATTAAGCATACTGTAGTTTGTTATTAATATATCTGGGGCGTTTTTCTGCATAGAAAGTCTGTCCCACATTTCTGCGCTATCCTTTTCCATACAAGGCACATGATACAGAAGTTCTCTATTTTCTTCATTTTGGGAAGCAGCTTGTTTAGCTGCCTTCCATTCCTCGACAAGTTGATTTTTTTCTATTCTTATTTTATCTTTAGCACTGTCAGCACTGCCACTAACAGGTGTGCTACCTGTATAACGTCCAAAATAAAAACGATGCCCGTTGCGATATTTATCTAACCAGTCCAATGCTCCTGAATGATTTTCTCTTCGGCTATTCAATGATTTTCGGAGTCTTATCATTTGATCTTCTGCAAGTGCGTTCAATGGATACAGAATCATTGTTCTCATAGCTCTTGGACGGTTTGTAGACCAAGAACTGGATTCAGAAATAAGATCTGCAATGATTGGTAACAAAAAACATTCAGTTTTACCTGAACCTGTACCAGTGGTAACTACAATGTGCTTTCTATTGAGATAAGATTCTTTTAAGGCATTATATTGATGCTTATATAATATACGTTTCTCAGAATTGTTATTATAAAACAAACCGGATTGGACAAATTTAGCTAGTTCGTTCGATACATTTTCGTTTTTGCAGAACTGTTCAAGTGATGCTTGCTCTTTGTATTTGGGAACTATTTCAATGATAGGAGGTTGGCATATTGTGCCATTTTCTTTCAGTAGTTCTTTTCGTTCTGCATCGTATTGTTCATTAAAGAAAGGGATGCCACTGCTGATGTACTTTAAATATGTATCTCTTAATTCATTATATATTTGGATTGGATTATTCATATTGGATTGAGTTATTTAGAATTCTATTAATTTGATTCGCGATATTAAGGTTTATATTTGGAAAAATATATAATCCTTGTTCAAAGAAGGGAGTATTGCCTTCTAGTAATGATTCTAACAATAATATTCTATAGAGCAATATGGGAAAACGATAACTTGTGATGTACATTCTCTTGTCTTTTAGGCTGTACTTTCCATTTCCTCTTCCGTCAATAGAACGACTATAGCAATACGCTACATTGATTCCGTCAGGATTTACATTCCAATAGGGAACAGCTACAACTCGCCTCGTTTCAGGATAAACGAAATAATACTTGAGATTCCAATCTTCTTTTTGCGCTACTCCGAATTTAATTTCTCTGTTGTCAAACTTGAGGGAAGAGAAATCATTGAGAGGCAGAGGCTCAAATTTACTAACAATATCCTTTACTGTAGGAAAGTGTTTAAGAATTGAAACAGAATTAAATCTATAGATTTTCTTGAAATCAATATGTGGTACCTCTTTGCTGCGAAATATAAAAGGAAATGCTGTAGATACATCTAGAGATTGATTGAATGTATTTGTATAAATACAAAAATCCCTTTTTGTAACAGCAATAGGTTCTGTTACTTTAAAACAATTATCACCACAAAAATCAATATTTCCTGCAAAAAATAGCGGCAGAAATATTTTCCATGCAGGGTGCTCCTCAATCAAAAGATTATATTGTAAATTAAGATATTCGCAATATTTTTTGATAGTATTATAATTGACTTGATTTTGAAGACTCATCCAAGTAAATAAGGCTTCCTGACATTCTTTTATATTATTCATAATCGCTTTGAATGTATGATAGATATTCATTGGAAGGAATAGGAGATATGGATCTCATATTCTTTAGCATGTCAGCTTTAAGATAACCAGTTTTGTCTGATTTTTCATTAGAATATAGATTTTCCTTTTTTTCATCAATAGTGTAGTCATCATTTTGTAAACAGCCAAAATAACGAATGCTTTGTTGGGCTAAAGGTAATCCTTCTTCTGCGGTTGATGTTAATAGCAAGCGTAAATTATCTGGAAATATAATTTCCGTATTAGGAAAATTAATACGTAATCCCATTGATATATCTACTATAGGTTGCAGATAACAAGGTAAATATGACATGTTGATATTTTCTAATATGTAATAGTGTATGATATCAGGATTGCTTATACAACTGTGGATCATGGTATTAAGACCATTGTTCCACACATTAGAGAATGAACGCCACTCGGGAGTAACATATTGAATGGAATATTTGCAGCGACCTGTAGCTTTTATAATTGAGTGGATTATACGGTTATCAGGAACTAATATTGCCTTATAATGAACCATATACTGCCCAATTTTTTTAGCTATCTCAGTTTTACGATTATTTTTAGTGAGATAGAATTCTAGTCTTGTTTTAAAAGTTTGGGGTAATTTAATCTCTTCAGATTCATCGTTCAGAGATTCTATTGTTTCTCCAAAATCAGTTGGTGCATTATTATTGGTCTTTTGAAAAGTAGGGTGTGGTAATATAGCTTGCTTTGTCTTTTGCGAAACGATTATTTGCATTACATCTTTAATAACTGCAAAATCATTAATAATGTGTTCTTTATTATCTTCTATGCTATGCAGCGTATTCTCTAATTCCTCGATAGCTGTTTTATATTCCTCAATTTTAGTAAGTTGTAATGCAATAATTTCCTCTGCAAGTTTTGTCTTTTTATTTAATTCTTCATTATTTGCATTAAACTCTGCATTTGCTTCCTCGATTTTTCTATGAATCTTGGAAATTACATCAGCAGCATTTGTATGCTCTTTCTCTATGAGAAGTCGATTCGTTTCTTTTAAATTTTCAAGCTCTTTGGCATACTTGCTTTTTGTCTTTTCAATGAATTTCTCACTATTGATTTCAATGGATTTGTCAATAGTGCGTTTTAGAGTCGGAAGGGTAAGGAAGTTAGTCATCTCTTCATAAGAAAAGACAAATAATTCGAGCATGCTAGAAAGTCTGTTGATTCTACTTTTTAACACAGGCTTGTGTAAGATTGATTTGCTAATTAATCCAATTAATCCATTTTCTATTTCATCCAGTGATTTTGAGTTAAGAGCCTGACTCCATTCTTTAACTAAAAATTCTTTTATAAGCCAATCTCGTAGTATTGAGTCTGGCATAATATCAATAGCTCTTGTGGGACCATCTAAATGGTTTCCAATGAGTACGTAATGTGTATGATCGTATGTGACAAATGATTCATGGTTGGCATTCTTTACAAAATGAAGATCCATTTCTGTAATATAATACTTTTTGATATTATCTGGATCAATAAGATATAATTTGCTGAGTATGCATAGATATGTTGGCGATGTATTATCTAGGCGCCCATTAGTTTTTAGATTCTTGTAGGTCTTATCAGGATTTTCATCTATTTCGTTAGCTAACCCATTGATGATAACAGTGCCATATTCGTCTGGCATACCATTTTCTCTGTCCCAAATAAATTTGTCCGCACCATCATTGTTGGATGGCATCATACCTGCAAATATACATTTACCTATAAGTTCCTTGTATCTGTCTTGAAATCCTGGAGCAAATACTCGTCCTCGGGAAGGAAAAACTTGTTTAGCTTCTGTTGGTGATAACGGTGTAAATTTCCAATCGCTACCTAAATATCCTACTGCATTTATAATAGCGTGCTTGGTATTAGGTTGAGCTTCAACAACACCAACAATTTTAAATTGAGTATAATCAATGTCGGTCATATTTTATAATGTTAATTATTTTGTATTTTTTAGTGTTATATTTCTTTCTTTATAAGTTGCAATAGGAGCGAAAAGTTCTTTTCTGCACCATAGTGTTAGAGGATTAATTTCTTTTGGAGCATTAGATATTAGTGAATAGGACGAAAAATCTATTCCGGTAACATTTCCTTCGGTGCTTTGAGGAGTCCAAAATGCAGATTTTCCTTGAGCTATCCTCCATTTAGAATGCTCTCCCCACATATGAATGACAGGAAATACTTTTGTTATACAGATATTTATACTTTTATAGCCTTTAATCTTGATTTGATGGCATCCCTCGTTTAAGTCAAAACTATAGACAGCTCCTTCATAAGACACTTCTTCTTTGTCATCAATCCAAAAAGTTGCAGTTTTTTTGAATTCAAGTAGGGGAGGTGCGCCCAACAAATATGTGTTCTGCGCAACTTTAAGTCCACCACGTAATGTATATGGACGTTCATTTGCGTAAAATTCTTCGTAATAAGTAGAACTATGGGAAATCTTGACTAATACAAATCCTGATGTTTTTTTTATCACATCTTTTTCGTAATATATGTAATTCCGTGAGTTTGATGAAAAGAGTGCAATGCCTTCATCCTCATAATTATCTATATAGCGGCTTTCTTCCCAATACCCGTCGTAGTCATTGCTTTTCTTGAAGAGAATAACATTGTCACGTTTATATGTATAATATTCACGAAATTCATGTTTATTTTTTAAAGAACGAAAGGGTATATTTTTAATAAGTTTTCCAGATTCATTTTCTATAATATCAATAGACCAAGTATTGGCTAATTCAAGAAGATATAACTGATTTTTTGCCTTTGTGATCTTTTTGGTGTGAAAATTATCTGTGTATTCTCCATCCCAAAATAAATAATATTGATATATCTGTTTATTTGCTAGTTCTCTATTTTCTTCAAGAATTCTTTGTGATCTATTAGAGTAATAACTGTTAAAGTGGTAACGTCCAACAATATTCCAGAAATCTTGTTCTGAGATATCTTCATTGGGATACAGTTTCTTCTCAACAAAAAATGTAGCAATTTTTTTCAGATCTTCTCTGTTGAGTACAAGCTTTGAATGTACTTTCGGATATTGCACATAACGATCCCTTCTTTGACCTTGTATTGGAGTACACTTATTGGCTATGACAAATCCATTTGTAGAACACCAATCATAATACTTTTTCCAAATCTTATCTTGATAACTTACCGCCCATTGCTGCCATTCGTTCAAATCTATATTTAATATATCAGGACTACAAATACGATCTCGGAAATTCGAAGCTGTATAGCCACTAGAATTTTCCATCTTTGAGGCTGCATATAATTGAGTGCCAATGAATCCCAGAATTTCCATAAAAAGTGAAGAATCCCTCACATTCCATATACTTTTCTGTTGAATGAAATGAGTGAAGTCCGTAATAGTGATACCATGATGAGTGCAAAAAGACTCAATGAAGTAAGTGTCAATGAGAGGAAACACTTCATCCCCTCTTTTATCATTACTAAAAAAGGATTTTTGTATATATATCCCTAGAAGTGAATATATTCTAGACGGATGAAGTACTAATTCACTATCCATAACTTATGTCACTATTGATGAATAGAAATGTTTTATATGTTGAGGCATGTGTTATTAATTTTGTTTTAAATACTCTTTGTTATTTGCAAAAGTTGAGTAATTGAAACTTAACAACATGTAAGCAATTCTGTAATCTATTTCTATTGTTTAATTAGACTATTGACTTAGGCAAGCATTATTATTATGTTGGTTTTATACTGTTGAGGTGTTTTTGTGGATTAGTAAACCATTTGCTTCTTGTTTTTTTCACTAACGCTATTTGTTGTCTATTGATGTTTTTCATAATGATTTATTTTTTATATTTGTGATTACAAATATAATTATAATAATTCAGAAAAAACACGTGTTATCTATGGAATTATGAAATATATTGAAAATATAATATTTTGTATAATATCCATTGCATATAAGTCCATAAATTTAAACGGTGTAGTTGACTATATATTTTCCAATTTATTTTTGGACAAATCATATTAGGTTGGTTATTTATAAGAAGGGGGTAAATGATATTGACTTGTTTATTCTAATTGCTTTCTGTAAACTGAATCTAATGTATTTCCATGTTTATCTTTCCATACTATCCATCCATTATTACTGCTGCCTATACAGAAATCTGCTACACTGCTGGGGCTAGAAAAGGTTTTATCTGAATTCATTATGAAACTTCCATTTTTAGTGGTAGTATATTCTTTAATTAGTTTTTCTCTTTTAGCTTTCCAGTGTAATGATGGAACTGTGTCTGGGCAATGATGCTATCTTTCAAAATTGTAAAACCTGAAGAACTGTAAATCCTTTGGCATTACACCCTCTTCCTTTTGTATAGAATAAATGCTGTTCTTTTTGGTTGGACTATTTTAAAAAATATTGCAACCAATAAATGATGAAAGGAATTTTATATCTTCAAAAAACTCATCCATGGCATCTTTTTGATATTCGGGTAGGTTAGGATCTTTAGGAATTTGTTTATTCTAGTTCAATACAAAAGTATTTGTAATAGTTCGATGTTTAAGATATTGTACATCTGCTTTTGTCATTGCTGCATCTTTAGATATGAATATTAAGCCTTTTTGCTATCATGATCTTTCACTCGTTCTTTGAAATTTTCAGTTTCTCCAATGTATGCTTTGGGTTTTGTTTTTTCATCTTCTCCCAAAAGAATATAAAAAGCTGGAGTTTGTAAATCTGTTCTTTCATTCAGAATGGAAAGACTGGAACGTGGAATTATAAACATTTGGCAAATTTTATTACTGATAAATACGTATTGAGTCCCTTGGGGATCTCCGTCAATTAAGTATGTTGTTATTGTCTTACCCATATTATAATTTTTTGTTATATCCTTCATGTATTTCGTCAGCAGCTATTGAGTAGTAGCTTTGTTGAAAGTTATACTTTTGTGTACTTTCATTGATAGAGTATTCATCAGAATCATTGTCACTCCATTGTTCACATTGATGAATAACTGTTTCCAGTGCATTTTCAGCTTCTTCTGGTGGATATTTGTATTTTTTCAGAAGTCTTTTTATCATACGACGCATCCCTGCTCTGGCGGATTCTTTCTTCTGCCAGTCGATTGTACGATTTTTGCGTAGGGCGTCTGTTAACTCCTTTGTCATCGCAACTAGTTGTTCGTTCGTATATATATCTTGTACTGCTCTCGGTTTGGTCAAAGCATCGTAAAATGATTTTTCTTCTGCAGTAAGTCCTAATTCATTGCCTTGATTTTCTGATTCCGAGATTTCTGCAGCAAGCTTTAATAACTCTTGAATGACTTCTTCATTAGTAAGTAATCCTTTCAAATAGTTAGATAGGGATATTCAGTAAATGTTCCTCTTTCTAAAAAATCAAGAGAAAAGCTTTGCT
>OIZG01001700.1_pt1 | contig 12208 bp, 9 predicted proteins | sample 1588561 | NCBI WGS metagenome assembly OIZG01 (sample SAMN03283267) | human gut metagenome | biome: human-associated habitat; material: feces | host: Homo sapiens | place: USA | collected 2013 | reverse complement strand
GTTATCACGGTGCTGGTAGCGCGGATTCTCGCCGTTCTCGCCTTCGTGGGAACGGTAGCCGCCTTCGCGGCGCGGCTTGAAGCCTTCGCCGTCACGGCGCGGACCATTGCCGCGGTAACCGCCCTTGCCGCCGAAGCCGGAGCGGCCGCCCTTGTGGAAGCCGCCGGACTTGCCGTACGACTTGCGGTAGCCGCCGTGGCCCTCGCCATCACCGTCACGGCGCGGCGCGTAGCCCTCGCCATCCTCACGGCGACGCGGCTTGAAACCCTCACCATCATGACGCGGCTTGAAACCGCCCTTGCCGCGCGGCTTGAAACCCTTGCCGCCGCGGTTGCCCGGTCGGCGATCGCCATACCCCTTATGGCCGCCGCCGTAAGACTTGCCGGAACGCTCGTTACCTTCTGCCATTACTTGTTTTCCTTAATTCGTTGTTGATTAACGGTTTTCCACGGCGCCGAGCGCCTTCTTGCCACGACGGATAAGCGCGAAGCGGCCTGCCAGGAAGTCGGCTTCGGCCAGCACCTGCTCCTCATCCTCGATACGGTTGTTGTTGAGATACACGCCACCGGACTTGATGGCGCGGCGTGCCTCGGAAGCGGACTTGAACAGTCCGGCAGCCTGGGCGGCGTCGATTACGCGATCGCCGGGCTTGGAGACGGGGAAGACGTGCTCGCCGTTCTCGTCGACCACCTTGAAACCGTCGAGCACGGATTCCAGCGTTTCCTCGTCGATGTCTTCGAGGTTGCCACCGCGGCCGAACAGCGCACCGGAAGCATCGATGGCAGCCTGGGTAGCGGCCTCGCCATGCACGAAGCTGGTGACCTCCCAGGCAAGGGTCTTCTGGGCCTCGCGCTTGCCGGGGTTGGTCTTGGATTCCTCGACCAGTCGTTCGATTTCGGCCTTGGGCAGGAAGGTGAACGCCTTCAGCAGGCTTTCCATCTCCACGTCCGGGCGGTTGATCCAGAACTGGTAGAACTTGTACGGGCTGAGCATCGTGGCGTCGAGCCAGACGGCGTTGCCCTCGGACTTGCCGAACTTCTTGCCGGAAGCATCGGTGATAATCGGGCTGGTGAACACGTTGACGTCCACACCGCGCACCTTGTGGATCAGGTCCAGGCCGGAGGTGAGGTTGCCCCACTGGTCGGAGCCGCCGAGTTCCAGCGTGCAGTGGTATTCGTCAAACAGGTGGAGGAAGTCGTTGCCCTGCAGCACCTGGTAACTGAACTCGGTGAAGGAGATGCCTTCCTCAGAGTTCAGGCGGCGGGCGACCGTGTCCTTGGCGAGCATGGTGCCCAGACGGAAGTTCTTGCCGACGTCACGCAGGAAGTCGATGACGGTCATCGAGGCGGTCCAATCGTAATTGGACACGAAACGTACGGCGTTCGCGCCTTCGGTGTCCAGAATGCCGCCGATCTGATTCTTCAGGCGATCGGCCCAGCCGGCCACCACGTCCTTCGGGTTAAGCGTACGTTCGCCGGACTGGCGCGGGTCGCCGATGAGTCCGGTGGCGCCACCGACCAAAGCGATCGGATGATGGCCCGCAAGCTGCAGGTGACGCATGTTGATGAGCTGCACGAGGTTGCCGATATGCAACGATGCAGCGGTGGGATCGAAGCCACAATAATAGGTGATGGGCTCGCCGTTCAGTGCTTCTGCGAGTCGATCCCGGTCCGTGGACTGGGAAATCAACCCGCGCCATTCCAGTTCCTCAAGCAGGGTGTTGAAACCCGCTTCCTTGAAGTCGGTGACGTGAGCCATAGCTTGTCGCTTCTCCCTATCGAATTGTGAATAAGACTGCCCAATTGGGCACAGTCAAGTTTCGCAGAACATGGCGACAGTGCCGAACACCAGCCGAGCCGCGCGATTCAGTAAAACGCCTTATTCTAGCGGCGCGGGCCCATAAGTTCGCGCAAAGAGTCGATGATGTCCTGACGATCCGGCACCTGGAACTTCGGGAAGGACTTGAGCATACGCTTCTGCTGTGCGTTGATGACGCCATTGACGGCCCAGCGCAGACGCTCAACCGTATCCTGCGAAAGCTCACGCATCCTGTCGGATACCGCACTGGAGCCCCACTGCCACGTGCCACCGGCGCGTGCCGCCACATCCTGCACCACCTGAGAGACGGAATCGAGCACCCGCTCGAATTCGAGCATGCCCGCAACCGTGACCGCCAAGTCGATGATGGTGATCAGGGCCAGTACCGTGACCAGCGTATGCAGCATCGGCAGCGGAATCATATCCGTGACCCGCTCGACATATGGCTGCGAACCAAGTACCACGCCCACGCCGCCGAGGCCGAAAATCAACGCGCCCAGCAGGCAGACGCGGCCTTGGAGGTTGAAGCGGAAGTTCGAGTAATCCCACCAGCGGGCGTGGAACAGCTGCTCCATGACCCACGAGGTTGTGTATTCGAGTATCGTGGCGCCCACCATCGAAATCAGGAAGATGATGATCGGGTTATGTACGTTGCCGAGAATGGCGACGCCGAGTATCGCGCCGGTGCCGTAGATCGGGCACAGCGGGCCGTTGAGGAACCCTCGGTTGACCAAGCGGTGCTGTTGGCAGGAGACGAGAATGGACTCGTACATCCAGCCGACGAAACTGTAGAACAGAAACCAGAGGAAATAATGTTCGAGTGTGATGATCATCGACGGGCTTCGATCTCGGCGTAAGGCTTCGCGGCGGGCAACGCGCGCTTGTTGAACCGGTCGAACGAGAAGGTCTCGGCGGTGGCGGAGCATTTGTCCGCCAAGGTGACCAGATAGCCTTCGATATAGCGCGGCGGCACCGGGGTCATCGGGAACATGTGGTTCTCGATGCTGTTGCGTTCGATATCGTTGAGCTTGAAGTCCTTCAGGGCATTGACCAGGGCGGCGTGGCCATGGGTGAAGCCATGCCACTGGTGTTCGCCGTTATCCCAGTCGTGCCAGTCGTACAGGAAGTAATCGTGCAGGAGGGCCGCGCGAATCAGGGATTTGAGGTCGACGCGGTACCACAGGTGTGCGCGGTCGGCCATCCACACAGCCAGGCAGGCGACACGCACGGAATGTTCGAACGTGGTGACATTGCCATGCTGGTAGCAGCAGCGTTCGATCTGCATGTGGCGATGCTCGATGACCTCACGGCCGTGCTTGGCGACCAGGCGTTGAATCTGCGTTCGGGTGAGCAGATGTCCCACGATTTTCGGTCCTTCCCGTTTTGGGTTGGTTCAGTGCAATCCCCTGTTGTGAATTACGATTACCCGGCGATATTCAAGAATCCATCGAGTAATACCGTGACCGATTGTAGGGCACAAATATGTCCGTGCACACTCATCCAAAAGAACGACAACGGGAACCGTTAATCGTGGTGGGTTTCAAGATAGTCGAGATAACCTTGAAAACCGCCATCGAGGCTTGCTACATCGTAGCCGCGATCGGCAAGGATTTCAGCTACTTCCTCGCTCCACCATCCTTGAGCACAATAGACTACGACAGTTCGATCTGTGGGCACGGTTTTGAGCACATGGGCCAGAGGGTCGAGTGGTGCATTGATGGCACCTTCGACCGGGTGGGCGGCGAAGTCGGCTGGTTCCCTCAAGTCGAGCAGCGTGACCGTATTCGGGTCGAGCTTGGCAAATTCCGCCGGCGTGATGCGGCGGTACGATGCTTCACTGCTCTCATCGTCATCGACCGCATTATGCAAAGCAATAGGCATGTTCTTCCCCTCTCGTTCTGATCTTGGCACCCCTCAAGGAGGGGCACCACATAGCTCTAAATCGCGCAGGCCGGCTGAATATAGTTGGCCGGATCAATAGCAGTAATGGTCGGCTGCTCACCGCACACCGGGCAATCCGGCACATGCTTTGGCAGTGGGACCCGTCGAATATTCATGGTCAGGGCATCCACAGTGAGCATGCGAGCCACGAGCGGCTCCCCCACGCCGGCAATCAGCTTGACGGCCTCAGTCGCCTCCAGACTGCCGATCACGCCGACCACCGCGCCCAGTACGCCGGCTTCCTTGCAGGTCGGAATCTCACCGGCGGCGGGCAGGTCGCGGAAGATGCAGCGGTAGCAGGGGCCTTCGCCGGGAATGACGGTCATCACCTGACCGGCGAATCCGACCACGCCGGCATGGATATACGGCTTGCCGGCCAGCACGCAGGCGTCATTGATGAGGAATTTTGCGGCGAAGTTGTCGGTGGCATCGATCACCAGATCGTACGGTTCGATGAGGCCGGCGATGTTGCTCGCGTCGACGAGCTCGTAGTAGGTATCAACCGTCACATCCGGGTTGAGCGCGCGGATGGCTGTGGCCGCGGATTCCACTTTGGGCGCTCCGACACGTGCAGTGGTATGGATGATTTGGCGTTGCAGATTGCTCATATCCACCACATCGCCGTCCACCAGTCCGATATGGCCGACGCCGGCCGCCGCCAGATACAGGGCGGCCGGAGAACCAAGACCGCCCGCTCCGATGATGAGCACGCTGGAGGCCAGCAACCGCTTTTGCCCTTTGACCCCCACACCCTTCAAAATCAGATGGCGCGCGTACCGCTCCACCTGTTCATCAGTCAATGCCATGTTTTCTCCATGTTTCCATCTCCCCTCAGTCCGCTACGCGGCCAGCTCCCCTCAGAGAGGGGAGCTAATAAAAGTGTCAGTGCAAATACCCCGTAGTCGGGCTGGACGGCACAGCCTGTCCCTCGGTCACTTTGCCAAGGCCAGACAAATACGCCGCACGACCAGCATTGATGGCGTGCTTGAACGCCTCAGCCATCAGCGGGATATTGCCAGCAGAGGCAACGGCCGTGTACGCCATCACCGCATCCGCACCCATCTCCATCGCATCGCAGGCCTGGCTCGGACGGCCGATACCAGCGTCGATGATGACCGGCACATGCGCGTTGGCGATGATGATTTCGATGAAGTCACGCATGCGCAGGCCCATATTGGAGCCGATCAACGAACCGAGCGGCATAACGGCAGCGGCACCGGCCTCCTCCAGCTGACGGGCCGCAATCGGGTCCGGGAACATGTAGGGCATGACCACGAAGCCTTCCTTGGCCAGCATTTCGGTGGCTCGGATGGTTTCGGCGTTGTCCGGCAAGAGGTACTTGGTCTCGTGTTCGATTTCGACCTTGACGAAGTCGGTGTGGCACACTTCGCGTGCCAGTCGGGCGATACGCACGGCTTCCTCGGCGTTGCGCGCACCGGAGGTGTTGGGCAGCAGCGTAATGCCTTCGGGAATGTAGTCGAGCACGCTGTTCTCGGTGGTCTGCGCGCGGCGCAGTGCCATGGTGACGATTTGCGTGCCTGCATGTTCGACCGTAGCCTTGATGAGGTTCAGGTCGTAGCGGCCGGAGCCCAGAATGAATCGCGACTGGAACTCGTGACCGCCCAGGTTCAGCGGCTTGTCTTCCACCGGGAGAATCGGCGCGGCGGTGCCGACCGGATTGGTGACGGCGGGCTGCGGCGGCAGCGGAGTCGCCTCAACAGATGCTTCAGTAACCGGATTAATATTGCTCATAGCTTTTCCTTTCATCCACCCTGTACAAACTGCACAATTTCCATGACGCACTGGTCGTCGAGCATGGCGTCGGCACGCTTATCGCGCGGGATAATCTCACCATTGAGTTCGATGGCCACACGCTCGGCGCGGAATCCGTGCGCTTCGAGATAATCGGCGACGCTGACCGGCGTCTCGAGCGTGACCTGCTCTCCGTTGACCTGCATAATATCCTTTCAGATAGTAAAAAAGGGTGCACGAAACGAACCGTACCTTAAGTGGTGCGCCCATTCATGAACCCAATCATGCGACCGTTCGACCGCTGTGATGTATTGGCTCCATCACGACCGTCTCACGGCTGAATTATGCAAACGGAATGAAAGCTGTATCGGAGAACCCGGCAAATCTGCGACAACGATTCCTTACGGCGGCATGACCCGCGTCAAGTTCCCCGGTCGAAGTCTGGCGACTTCCTCTCAGCCTCACGGCTCCCGTTCGTTACGGTTTCTCAGTGTATGCCGTTGCAGTGACAACAACAAAATAGAGCTCCCTCATCAGAGGGAGCTTCATTGGGACTAGAACGTGCCGGGGGCTTTGTAGGCGGAGCCATCCGACGTGGATGCGGGGAAGAGCTTGAGTTCTTCGACCTCGGCCTTGGCGTCGGCGATCTGCTCGCGCACGCGACCGTAAGCGGTGCCGCCCTTGCCGTTGCGGGAGTCGACCGAACCGTGGCTGGAGAGCACTTCGCGTACTCCCGGAGCCTTGTCGGCCGGCAGGAACGCGGCGAAGGTCTCGATGAAGTCATTGTCGGTCAGATCCCACAGTTCCTGGCCGCGGCCTTCGGCGAGCTTGACGCAGGCACCAGAGAGCTCGTGCGCGTGGCGGAACGGCACCCCGTTCTTGACGAGCCATTCGGCGATGTCGGTGGCCAGCGCGAAGCCGGTCGGAGCTTCCTCTTCCAGGCGGTCGCAGTCGAAGTGCATGGTCCTGACCATGCCGGTGAAGGCGGGCAGCAGCACTTCGAGCGTATCGACCTGGTCGAACACGGCCTCCTTGTCTTCCTGCAGATCGCGAGCGTAGGCGGTGGGCAGGCCCTTCAGGGTGGCCAGCAGGCCGGTCAGATCGCCGATGAGTCGGCCGGACTTGCCGCGGGCGAGCTCGGCGATATCCGGGTTCTTCTTCTGCGGCATGATGGAGGAGCCGGTGGAATAGCCGTCGTCGAGCTTGACGAAGGCGAACTCCTGGGTGTTCCAGATGATGATCTCCTCGGACAGGCGGGAGATGTCCACGCCGGTCATGGCGGCCACGAACGCGAATTCGGCCACGAGATCACGTGCGGCGGTGCCATCGATGGAGTTGTCGGTCACGCGGGAGAAGCCGAGCTCACGCGCCACGGCCTCCGGGTCGAGGCCGAGCGTGTTGCCGGCCAGTGCGCCGGAGCCGTACGGGGAGGCGTTGATGCGCTTGTCCCAGTCGATCAGTCGCTGCACGTCGCGAATCAGCGGCCAAGCGTGGGCCATGAGCTGGTGCGCGAGCAGCACGGGCTGGGCGTGCTGCATGTGGGTGCGGCCCGGCATCACGGTGCGGCCGGCCTTTTCGCTCTGCTCGATCAGGGCGTTGACGAGGTCAAGCAGGAGTCCGGCGATTACGCGGGAGTGACGGCGCAACCACATGCGAATCAGGCAGGCGATCTGGTCGTTGCGGGAACGGCCGGCCCTGAGCTTGCCGCCGAGTTCATCGCCGGCAATGTCAATCAGACCGCGTTCGAGGGCGGTGGCCTCGTCCTCATCGTCTTCGATGGGGGCGAAGGAGCCATCGTCAACGTGGCGCTGGAGCGTGTCGAGCGCATCCTCCATGCGCTGCAGCTCGTCGGCGGTCAGAAGTCCCGCACGGCCGAGAGCACGGGCGTGGGCGCGGGAACCGGCGATGTCGTCGTCGGCCAAGCGCCAGTCGAACTGCGTGGACTTGGACAGTCGGGCCAATTCCGGCGACGGACCAGACGTAAAGCGACCACCCCACAGGGCCAGATGTTCGTTGTTCTCAGTCATGAAGGCTCCTTGAAACCATGGATTGCAAACAAATCAGACTGCTTGTCAGACTATCAGCGTTGGGCTACATACCGGTGGATTCAAGTTGTTCGTATTCCATGGCGGCAATGTCAGGGATACTGGTCACGTCGTATTGATGAAAAGAACCGCATCGTATACCGCATTACGGGTAACGATGTTCAAAACCTGGAAATAGCCGTCTGCCGAACTCATTACGGAGAGCACTGAGCTTCTTCCGTCATCGGCAAAAAAACGAGGGGAGCACGAGCATAATCTTTGCTCGTACTCCCCTCAGTCATCTGCGGCGACAGCGTCCTGTAATTACGGACAGCCTGACGGCTGCTGATTGTTGGCTCACTGTCGTTCGCACCTCACCTGCAAACAGCCCACTGGGCTGTTTGCTTTACGGCGCGGCCCCTCAACGAGGGGAGCCAAAGTAAATGATTACTCGACGGTGTTCTCCGGGACCTCGATGCCGTTGCCGAACTTGACGTCGCGCGCTGCGGCCACGCGGGACGGCAGGCCGTAGATGTCGATGAAGCCGTTGGAGGACTTCTGGTCGAAGGTATCGCCGGAATCATAGGTGGCGAGCTTGTAGTCGTACAGCGAGGAGTCGGAACGACGGCCGGTCACGACGGCGCGACCGCCGTGCAGGACCATGCGAATCTCACCGGACACGTACTTCTGGGTGTCCTCGATGAACGCGTTGAGCGACTGAGTCGCCGGGGAGAACCACTGCGCATCGTAGACCAACTCGCCCCAGCGCTTGTCGATGTCGCGCTTGATGCGGTGCTGTTCGCGTTCGAGGCAGCAGTTCTCAAGCTCCTGATGAGCGGTAATCAGGGCCACGGCACCCGGGGCCTCGTACAGCTCGCGGGACTTGATGCCGACCAGGCGGTCCTCGATGAGGTCGATGCGGCCGACGCCCTGGGCTCCGGCGCGGCGGTTCATCTCTTCGATGGCCTGCAGCGGAGTGACGTCACGTCCGTCGATCTTGACCGGCACGCCTTCCTTGAACTCGATGACGACTTCATCTTCGACCGGCGGGAAGGCCGGGTCGTCGGTGTAGGAGTAGCAGTCCTTGGTCGGGCCGTTCCACGGATCCTCAAGGAAGCCGGTCTCAATGGCGCGGCCCCACACGTTCTGGTCGATGGAGTACGGGGACTTCTCGGTCTGGGTGATCGGCAGCTTGTGCTCCTTGGCGAACGCAATCTCGACGTCGCGGGTCAGGGACAGGTCGCGAATCGGGCTGATGGCCTTCAGCGTCGGGTCGATGGAGGCAATGGAGACCTCGAAACGAACCTGGTCGTTACCCTTGCCGGTGCAACCGTGGGAGATGGTGTCGGCACCGAACTGGTGGGCGGCGCGCACGAGGTGCTTGGAGATCAGCGGACGGGAGATGGCGGAGACCAGCGGGTAGACGCCTTCGTACATGGCGTTGGCCTTGAGGGCCTTCATGCAATATTCGTTGGCGAACTCGTCACGGGCGTCGACCACGTAGGATTCGACGGCTCCGCAGGCAAGGGCGCGCTGCTTGATGGTCTCGAGGCTTTCGCCGCCCTGGCCGACGTCGAGGGACACGGCCACGACGTCCTTGCCGGTGCGCTCCTTCAGGTACGAGATGGCGACGGAGGTGTCAAGACCGCCGGAGTAGGCCAGAACAATGCGCTTGTTATCTGCCATTGGTTCCCTTTCGTTCAAGGTCTGAAAAACAAACTGATGCAAGTATATACAGAGGACTGTATATTTATGCACGGCGTGTTGGTTATTTGGAAGCGAGACTTAGTAGCCAGTCGGAGCGGGAGACGGCGGTGTCGTCATTGGTGCAAATCACCATGACGGTGTCGTCTCCGGCGATGGTGCCCAGCACGCCTTCGATCGGCTGCTTGTCAATCACCGAGGCCACGTATTGTGCGGCACCGGAAGGCGTGTGCACCACAACCAGATTTCCGGCGGCAGCCACCGAGGTGACCAGTCCGTTCAGCACGCGGGACATCTGTGCCTCACCGCGCTCCCCTACATCCTCACCTTCTGAAGCAACGACGCTGCGACCCACCGTGTAGGCCACCGTGCCGTCCTTCAGCCGGGTCTTCACCGCATGCATCTCGTCAAGATCGCGGCTCAGGGTCGCCTGAGTCACCGCAATGCCCTCGTCGATAAGGATTTTGGACAGCTGTGATTGCGAGGTGATGATATGCGTGGCGAGCGCCTGTTCTATGGCACTCAGCCGCGCCGCCCTGGTGGCAGGGCGCTGCAGGGACGGACCGGTTTCACTCATGCGAGCAGGCTTTCGTCTCCACGGGCCTTGCCGGTCAACCAAGTCAGCAACGCTTTCTGTGCGTGCAGACGGTTCTCGGCCTCGTCCCACACCACGGACTGCGGGCCGTCGATCACTTCAGCGGTGACTTCCTTGCCGCGGTAGGCGGGCAGACAGTGCTGGAAGAGCGCATCCGGCTTGGCCAATGCCATAAGTTCGGTGTTGACCTGGTAATCCCAGAACGGCTTGGAACGGATGGCGTATTCGGCCTCCTCGCCCATGGAGACCCAGGTGTCGGTGAACACGCAATCGGCGTCCTTCACCGCTTCCTTGGCATCGGTGGTGACCAGGATGGAGCCGCCGGTCTCGGCCGCGACGCGCTTGGCGTCGGCCACGATGTCCGGGCGGGGCAGGTAGCCGTAGGGGCCGGCCACGCGCACGTCCATGCCGGCCACGGCACCGCCGAGCAGGTAGGAGTTGGCCATGTTGTTGGCCGCGTCACCGAGGTAGGCGATGGTCTGGTTCTTCAGGTTGTCGACGCCGCCTCGGTGCTCGGCGATGGTCTGGAAGTCGGCGAGAATCTGGCAGGGATGGAAGTCATCGGTCAGGGCGTTGACCACCGGATGGGTGGAGTACTTGGCCATTTCTTCGACGCGGCCCTGGCCGAAGGTGCGCCACACCACACCGTAAGCCATGCGGTTGAGCACACGAGCGGTATCGGCCACGGGCTCGCCACGGCCCAGCTGGGAGCCGGACTTGTCGATGACCAGCGGGTAGCCGCCAAGCTCGGCAACGCCGATGGAGAAGCTGGAACGGGTGCGGGTGGAGGGCTTGTCGAACAGTACGGCGACGGCCTGCGGACCGGCGAACGGCTGCTTGTAGAAGCGGTCGTGGTGGAACTTGATGGCAAGTTCGAGCACCTGCTTCTGTTCCTCATGGTTGAGGTCGTCGTCACGCAGCATGTGGCGAAGTTCTGGGGTCATGATGATCTCCTTGGATCGGTGGGTCGGCAGTGACAGAGAGAAATCAGTCGTCGGGCAGGTCCGTAGGCACATCCTTGAGGATGGCAAGTGCCTGGTCCACGTCTTGTGCGGTTACAATCAGCGGCGGTGCGAAACGCAGCGCATTGGGAGCCACCGCGTTGACGATGAGCCCGTGTTCGAGGCAGTAGTTCATCACCGCGTGGGAGCAGGGATGCTTGAGCTCGACGGCGTCCAGCAAACCACGGCCGCGTACGGAAACGAACAGCGGATTACCGGTGGCCATAATGCCATCGCGCAGCTGTTCGCCGCGAGCTTCGGCGTTGGCCACCAGATTCTCGTCTTCAATCACGTCAAGAGTGGCGAGTCCCGCAGCCGCACCCAGCGGATTGCCGGCAAAGGTGGAGCCGTGGGAACCAGGAGTGAACAGAGCCGCAAGTTTCTCGCCGAAAGCGATCATGCCGCCCATCGGGAATCCGCCTGCCACACCCTTGGCGAAAGTCACCATATCCGGCGTCACGCCGCCGGACAGATCGTCACGCTGGAATGCGAACCACTTGCCGGTACGTCCGATACCGGTCTGTACTTCATCGATGATAAGCAGCGCGTGGTTGATATCGCACAGTTCGCGCACGAACTTGACGTAATCGGCGCCCAACGGCTGCACGCCGGCTTCGCCTTGGATAAGTTCCAGAATCACAGCAGCCACCGGACCCTTGCCATAGCGACCGAGACCGGTCTGTGCAAAAGCGTCGTGCAGGGCGACCTTGTCGCCGGCGCGCACGAATTCGATGTTCGGCACCAGCGGATCATACGGCTTGCGGATACCGGGTTTCCACGTGGCGGACAGCGCACCCATCGTACGGCCATGGAAGCCGTGAGTCATTGCGAGAATGCGTGCGGGCTTGCCGCCGATGGAAGGCAGGGCACCAGGCAAGGTGCGTCCATACAGCTTGGCGAGCTTGAGGGCAGCTTCATTGCCTTCAGCACCGGAGTTGCCGAAGTAGACTTTGGAGCCTTCAGGTGCACCAGCCAGCTTGACCAGTTTTGATGCCAATTCAATTTGCGGCTCGGACGCGAAATAGTTGCTGATATGCGCCACCTTGGCAGCCTGATCGGCAACCGCCTTGACCCACTTGGGGTGGGCATATCCGAGGGAATTGACGGCGATGCCTGCCAGGAAATCGAGGTATTCGTTACCGTCAACATCCCAGATGTGGGCACCTTGGCCGTGATCCATGACGCGCAGCGGCGTACCGAACACATTCATGTGGACCTGAGAGTACTCTCCCAGCCACTTGCTGTCTTCCGTACCTAGTTTTTCCTCATGCTCAGTAGCCATAAGAGCTCCTCATTTCCAGTCCTTCATCAGGCATAACCATGGTACCGATGCCTGCGGAGGTGAATATCTCGTTCAAAATCGAATGCGGCTT
>OIZG01001676.1_pt1 | contig 12370 bp, 10 predicted proteins | sample 1588561 | NCBI WGS metagenome assembly OIZG01 (sample SAMN03283267) | human gut metagenome | biome: human-associated habitat; material: feces | host: Homo sapiens | place: USA | collected 2013 | reverse complement strand
CTGCTTGAACAATTTTTACTTCAAAATATTGTCTAACTTTTCGGGGTCACTTCAGGGCGGGCGCCGGTTTGAACCAGTTGTTTTTTGGGGCCGCAGCTTAGTACATGCCGCCCCTCATGACCCGCTAAAACAGGGGGTTCCACGCTACTCTGCGTAACTGTACATATCCCTGTATTTGCAAGCGGTTCGGGAGTTTCCTCGGAAATCCTGCATTTTCAAAATCCACCTAAATCTACGCAAGTCTGCATAGCTTTCGGCGCAAATGGTGTAGAAATTGGTGTATGCCCGCCAACTTGGTATATTCCGCATTTTCCGGACAAAGTCAAAGGTTTGCGGCTGCCTGGTCAAAGGCACGCTTTACGACATTGTAGTCCGTATGGGTGTAAACATCCAGCGTCACGCTGGCGTTGGAGTGCCCCATGAGATACTGAAGACTTTTGATGTCAATGCCGGCCTGCTGAATATTGGTGCAGAAGGTGTGACGCAGCACATGAGGGGTCACCTTGGGGAAATCTCCGCCAAGCGCCCACGGGTGCTTTCGCTGAAGGCCCCGCATGAAGTTCTCCAGATGCATCGCTACTTTGGGTTTTCCGGCCTTATCGAGGAATATAAACCCGGTGCAGCCATCTACCAGCATTTCCACCTTGGGCGAGGCGCGATTCTTCAGAACGCGTTTCAGGGCCATATACACCGTGTCTGTCATGGGAATGGTGCGAATACCGCTCTTGGTCTTGGGACTGCTGATAAAATAGGGCTGGTTTGCCGTTCTGGAGAGCTGCCGCCGCACATGAATGCAGCGACGGTCAAAGTCAAGATCGCTCTTGGTCAGCCCATACAGCTCGCTGACACGGAGGCCTGTCCCCAACAGGATCACCACATCGTCATAGTAGCTGCCGCCGCCGTATTCCATGAAGAACTGAAGGTACTGTTCCTGTTGTTCCCGGCTCAAAGCTGTCCTTACATAAGCGTCACGGGGAACCACATCGGACAGCTTGAACTTAAACGGGTTCTTTCGCAGGATGTCATCGTCAACAGCCATTTCGAAGGCTGGGCGGACAACGCACTGCATCACGCCGATGGTGTTTTGCTTATACCCGCGGTCATGCAGGGACACAAACCAGCTTTTTGCGTCGGATAACTTCACATGGCGGATCTGCTTCTGCCCAAACGGGGCTTCCCTGATACGATTGATCACGGAATCATAGGCCCGGAAGGAATTCTCTTTCAGACTCCGCTTCAGATTCATATACCGGGTGACAAGTTCGATCACCGTCATCTCCCCGGCGGCATAGTCGATCCCGTCCATCGTATCACGCTGAATATCGGCTTCCTTTTGCCGTAATTCCTCAAGGGTCTTGGCATAGACATATCGCCGCTTCTTGTGAATATCGGTGTAACGGAACATATAATGGCCGTCATTCCGCTGGCTTTCGCCAGTCTTCAAAATACGGCCCTTCTGGTCTCGGCGCTTTTCAGACAAACTCAACGCTCCTTCCTTGAAAAGCGCTCAATAGGCTATGACCCTATTGTACCATACGGCATGAGAAAGTTCCACTTATATTGAGTAAGCAGACTCCAGATACCGTTCAAACGCTTTCCTTTTGATCAGCCGCTTGTTCCCATTCCAGAGTACAAACGGGCAATTTTCATCATTGGTCATATCCCGCAGCTTGTTGATGCCGATACCGAAGTAGGCTGCGGCTTCCTCCAGACTGAGGTTGGCTTTCTCCCACACAGGAACTCGCTCATTCGTCATCTGAATCACCACCTTCCAATGACGCAAATGACGGTAATGACAGTATTTCTCCCCTAGGGGCAGAACCGTCATTTGCGTCATCATCGTCATACTGCGGTATCCTCAAAAAGCGAAGTTCACGCCGCTCAGAACTGCGGACATTCCGAAATGAAATCCCAAATTCCCTTGATAGTTGCTCCGTCAGTGTGTTCAGTCTCCTCGTCAGAGTGTTAGGCATCAGTTCTGTATCCGGGGAAATTTGTTGGACACAACACAAGAGCTCCGTTGCAGTTCCGCGCCAGCCATCTTTTCCAGTAATCTGATCAATGACTGGCAGGAGAGGATCGGGAGGTTCCGGCAATGGCGTATGCTCCATTCTGATCAGATCCCAAACGCATTGACTCTTATCAAAACGCAGCACATATCGCTGGTTTGGCACATCCCTGCCCGTCTGCTCCAAAAGCACATCATTTTTGCCCTGATGCAGAAGAAAAGCGCCGTCCGCAGCGCCCAACAGGCCGTTGGTCCCGGAAATTTGATTGAACAGATTATCATCGTCCTCGTTTTTCCGCGTGTGGTGAACGACAATCAGAGCGACATCATATGCATCTGCAAATGTCTTCAACGGCATAATGGTTTCATAATCATGGCTGTAGCTGTATGACGATCCATCGCTCTCCCGTACCCGCTGAAGCGTGTCAATCACGATCAGCCTCGTGTCCGGGTGTTCAAGAATAAAATCCTGAAACCGCTGTATCAAGGCGTCTCCTTGCTGATTGATCTGAAACAGCAGATGGAATTCTGAGCCGGCCCAGTCTGTTCCGAACATCCTGGGCGGCTCTGCAGCCGCTCCTGGGTATCTTCCAAGGCCAGATACAATACGGTGGATTTCCGCGTAGCCAACCCTAGGAAAGGTATTCCTTCTGCTACGCTCCAGCAGAGCTGGGTCATTAGAAATGATTTTCCTATTTTCGGCGTGCCTGCCAGAATATAGGTCCCGGCAGGCAGCATTCCTTCAACAATCACAGGCTTGGGCAAAAACTGCTTGTCCATCAGTTCGCCTGCGGTAATCGGTTCTCGTTCAAACATCGTTGTGATCTCCATTCATCTCAAAATCCAAAAGCCAACGGTCAGGTATGACGAGTAAACCCGGACCGATCTTGCAGAACCTTTTCAAAATGTCTATCTGGCACGCAAAGAATGTGCCTCTGTCCAGGCAGCACACTTCCCGTTTCCCTTTGCCCGAGTCATAATGCTCAGACAGCGATTCCAAACTGGACAGATACCCCGGCAGTATGGACGGCTCACACACGCCGTTTTGCAGCAAATACTGCTGGAAAGCAACCAGGTATGTATCGTCCAAATAAAGTTTCAACAAACGCAGACCCATATCGTCCAAAGTAAAATAGCGGAAGCTGCTATCCTTCGTGAAATGAATCAGACGGCTGCGGGGATTGACTGCGTGGATAATGAGGGACTCCACCAAGTCCCAACTCTCTCCCAACAGGAGGCTGCTGCCGGGAATTCGACTACGTCCCAGTGGAGAAGCGGCTACATGATCGAGGAACATCCGCTCCGCCTCCTCGGACCAGCGCAGATTGTTGTCCCCAAGATAATAGAGTGGGTAGTAGTAATACTTATCCACAAGAACACCTGATAGACGCGCACCCTTATTATCCCAGCCGTATTTCCTGGCAAGCTCATAGGTGCTGTAATAGGTGAGTTGGTTGCCCAGCGCGGCATCCTTCTGCCGCCCGGGTTGCCAGACCGCTTCCAGCTTTATAGCCGCCAGCAGGCAGGGCGCTCCCCGGTGGAGCCGCAGCGTTTTCTTCCAGTTTCCGTGTCCATTCTCCGGAGCCAGCAAATGTGCTCGGATACGCTGCGCCCAACCCGGGCTTACCCTTTGAAGCTGACCCAAGCCAGCCTCCGTCAGGCTCAGGGAGCGTACGATCCTGCGCCGGTATCCCTTCATGCGCCGTTCCTTCAGATACCCCTCCTGTACCAACCTTGTAACCAGGCGGCGATTATAGTCATAGTACCCCGGCAGTTTCCGCACCAGCGACACCGGCACCTCTCCACACAGGCCCACAAACTCCATCAGCTTCACTGCCATACATCCATTCTTCAACTGCATCTTCATATCCTCCATACGCATTCTCACAGCAACAGCACACCCAACAGGCTCACAGCCGCAAACACGAAACGCTGTCTGCCAGGCTGCCCAGCCTTCACACCCGCAACCCTCAACTGCCATGCACCCTTCTATCAGGCTGCCTGTCTGCGCTACTTGCCTATTATCAAAATTCTTACCAACTCAATCCCACCCCCGACCGTTTTTTCTTCAGGAAGTCCTTGCGCCCCAACGGATTGGCTATTCCACACAACACCGAAAATCTGCAAGGGGTTTTCGACCGAAATAGGTATGTATTTTTTGGCCTATTCCTACATATTTTCGGTGGTGCTTTTCCAACATTCCGGATAACTTTTCAACCATTCCGGGAACTGTTCCGGCGGCAGGATCCAGATACGGGTCCCGTCCTGTTCTCCCCGGTGGCTGCACTGAAACGCAGAGCAAAGTGCAGCCGTATCGTTTGTGAGGAAGGCTGCCTCCAGTACATCCTGACAGTGCTTCAGCTCCAGATTGTCGTGGTCGATAAAGCGGCGACTGTGGCTGATGTCATAGATGTGCTCATACACCAACACGCAGGCACGGAACTTCGGCTGATCATGCTCTGGAAAGGTCCGACGAATGGCATCCCGCAGCAGTCCGGCAAGAAACCGGGAGCGGTCAGCGTCATCCCGCCGTGGCATCATCCCCGGAAGGGAGGCTGCCAGCCAGCCCTCTGAGGTAATCTCTATAACTGTGACTTGGCTGTTGTCAGAAAACATATCTCCCGGACCGGCCTGCACAGGCTCCAGAACGGCAGCGGCATACTGCCGGAACTGGATGGCAGCATCTTCTGCCGACCGGACAGCATCCAGTAGAAACTGCTCTCTATAGGTATCAGAATAGTTCATCGTCTATCTTCCTTTCAGATATCGGATAGAGCTTACGGGCATGTCCTACATATCCCTTCATAGTAAATGGAGAAATAGAGGGGTAAAATGAAACCACTTTCAGCAAAAAATTTCACTTTGAACGATAACCGGTAATCCTCTCATGATAAATGTAGAAAACAGGCCCCTTTTGACCACCCATAGAAGCAGAAAAAATAAAAAATTCGTTCAACGTAGACTTTGCTAAACACAACAATTGCTGCAGTTACATTAGGTCTACGTTGAACGTATTTCTTTCAAAAGATGACGCATAAGGTGGAGTTATGCGCCATCTGATTGTCAGCTGATAAAAACGCAACAGAAAAAACGGAATCATACGGTCATAATAATTCAGAAAAATGTGTAATATATAGTTTGATAATCCAGAAAAAATGTGATATGCTATTGGCGTACTGGAGAAAGGCTGGTGAATCGCATGAGACGCAATGCAATTCAGGAACTCATAACATGGAAGTCCAGTGAAGACCGCAAGCCAATGGTGCTGAAAGGCGCCCGGCAGGTGGGAAAAACTTGGCTGATGAAAGAGTTCGGGCAGAACTACTACGACAGCTATGTCTATTTCAACTTTGATGAAGAAGATGAGCTGAAATCCATCTTTGAGGCCAATAAAAATCCCCAGCGGATCATCGAACTGCTGTCCTTGATCGCCGGGGAGAAAATTCTGCCGGGGAAAACACTGATTATTTTTGACGAAATACAGGAGTGTCCGGAAGCGCTGAACACGTTGAAATATTTCAAGGAAAAGGCCAATGAATACCATGTGATCGCCGCCGGCAGTCTGCTGGGGACGCTCCTGGCACAGCCCAAGTCTTATCCCGTGGGCATGGTCAATTTGCTGGACATCTACCCGCTGACCTTTGACGAGTTTTTGGAGGCTACGGATGAGAGCCTGTACGAATACTATTCCAGTATCCAAAAAGAGCAGCCGATCGAGGAAATTTTCCACAACCGGTTGCTGGAGGCATACAACTATTATCTGATCATCGGTGGAATGCCGGAGTGCGTTTCCTCGTGGATCGCACATAAGGATCCGGCAAAGATCTCGCAGATCCAGAAGGAACTGATTGAGGTCTACGAAAATGACTTCTCCAAACACAACGGCAAGGTCAACAGCGGCCGCATCCTGATGGTATTCCGCAGCATTGTGGCTCAGCTCGCAAAGTCCAACGAGAAGTTCATGTATGGAGCTGTCCGGGAGGGCGGCCGGGCCCGAGATTTTGAGGAAGCCATCGAGTGGCTGGTCTCCGCCGGGATGCTGAATCGCGTCTACAATGTCTCTAAGATGGAGCATCCTCTGGCAGCCTTTGACAAACTGGACCAGTTCAAACTCTTCGTGTTCGACACCGGTCTGCTCAAACACATGGCAGGCATTGATAACAGTGCCATTCTGCTGAAGACGGATTATCAGTTCAAGGGTCCGCTGACGGAAAACTATGTCCTGCAGCAGTTTCGCGGCCAGTTCGATGTGGAACCCCGCTATTACTCCGATAAAAATAGTGAAATTGATTTCCTTATCCAGTACGGCACCAAAATCATCCCCGTGGAAGCCAAGGGCGGCGAGGATAAATCCGCTCCTTCCTTTAAAAAGTATATCGCCGACCGTCAGCCGGAGTACGCCCTGCGCTACTCCAAGCGGGGTTACCGGAAGGATGGAGCCATTACCAATCTTCCGCTGTACCTGGCCCGGAAGACAAAAGAGCTTCTTTGACAAAGCAGCTCCTCACACTCGTTGAGAGGAGCTGCCTATCTCTATTGTCAAGGTTTTTCCGCAACTTCAAATGGCTTGTTTTCGCCTAAATAATATGTTAGTATACTTACATGCATACTTTTGAGAGGAGGGATAACTGCAGATGGGTAAACGCAAGAAGAAATTGTCTGAATTCGGCGAATTTCTTGTAGCAGAAATTTACAAAGCAGGCATGAGTAAGGTCGATTTTTGTACAGCGGTTGGGATCAACAAGCCATACTTCTATGAAAGTTTAGCCGGAACACCCCCGTCGCAGGAAATCCTCGAGAAAATGTTTGAAGTGCTGGATGCAAATCTCCCTGCGGCAGATAAGATTCAACCAAATGACTTGTTTGATAAGGCTGCTAAATGCAGGCAGGAAATACCAGCAGACATCAACGATTTGATCCGTGCACATCCGGAGCAATGGAACAATATTCGGACAATATTAGAGGAAATACTTTCCGTAACGAAATAGAGAATAGGAGTATCATTATGAATGAACGGTTAAATCGCTTTATAAGCCTGCTGAAACAGATTTTTGAACTGGATAAATCCGATCTTGATTTTGGCATTTATCGTGTGATGAATCTCCGTAAAACGCAGATTGAAGAATTTTTGACGCAGCGTCTGCCTCAGATGGTTCAGGAAACTCTTGCTCCCTTCGCACAAGGTAGTAAGGAGGAAATCCGCACCCAGATGACGCAGATTGAGGAAAGCGTTGCCGCCATGGGCATGGCTGTAGATGTGCTGCCTGACACTGCGCCTATGAAGCAGAAGTATGTTCAGCTCAAGAAGCAGCTGGCAGAGGGAGCTGATCTGTCCGCCCTGGAAACGGACGTGTATTCTGCCCTCTATTCCTTCTTCAACAGGTACTACTAGGACGGCGACTTTATTTCCAAGCGTCGTTACAAGGAAGGCGTGTATGCAATCCCCTACGAAGGCGAAGAAGTAAAGCTGTATTGGGCAAATCAGGATCAGTATTACATCAAAACCAGCGAGAATTTCAAGGACTATACTTTCGTATTCGATGGCATCTCCGTTCATTTTCGCCTAGTGGATGCAACCACCGAGCAGAACAACAACAAGGAAAGCAAGGACAGCAAGCGTACCTTCATGCTCTTTACCGAGGATGAGGAAAACTATCCCGGCATCAAGACCTTTGAATATGATGCAGAGGCGCGCGAAATTGTGATCCGCTTCGTGTACGACATCCCCGAGGACAAGAAGCGCAAGTACGCAGAGGAAAATTACGACGCTATTCAGAAATGGATTCTGTCGCTGCGTGATGCAGAGCTCATCGCACTGCTTGCTCCTATTCCCACCGGCAAGGGCAAGGAGACCACTACCCTGCTGGAGAAGCACCTGAAGGGTTATGTGGCCAAGAATACCTTCGATTATTTCATCCACAAGGACCTGCGGGGCTTCCTGACACGCGAACTGGATTTCTTCATTAAGAGCGAGGTAATGCATCTGGAGGATTTGGACAGCGGCAGCGAAGCCCGTGTGGAAACCTACCTTGCTAAGGTAAAAGCCATCAAGCGCGTCGGTAAAATCATCATCGATTTCCTTGCGCAGATTGAGGATTTCCAGAAGAAGCTGTGGCTGAAAAAGAAATTCGTTGTAGAAACCAACTGGTGCATCACCATGGACAAGATCGATGAATCCTTCTGGGCAGAGATTATCACAAATAAAGCGCAAATTGACGAATGGATCGCCATGTACGCCATCGACGAAGCGGAAGGTTGGAGCAATCCTCCTACCGTTGAATTCTTGCGTCAGAACCAGAATTTGATCGTCGATACCAAGCACTTCCCTAATACATTCAAATTTGCATTGCTGGAGAGCATTCCTAATTTGGATGAGCAAACAGCTGGTGTCATGGTAAACTCGGATAATTACCATGCTTTGGAGTTGCTTAAAGAAAAGTATGCTTCCAGTGTTGACTGTGTTTATATCGATCCTCCATATAACGCTCAATCAAGCGAAATCCTGTATAAGAATACCTTTAAACATTCAGCATGGTTAACGCTGATGGATAATCGTGTGTCACTTTCGAAAAATTATCTTACCGATAGCGCAGTTTATGTTTGTGCAATTGATGAGGTTGAACAAGAACGACTGGGAATGCTTTTGGGCGATATTTTCGGAACCGAAGGACTGAGCAAAACATGTGTAACCGTTGTTCATAACCCATCTGGTCAGCAGGGTGATAATTTCTCTGCGACTCATGAATATGCCTACTTTATTTATCCCACACCCGGACGCAGTATTGCTGAGCAATATCGCGAGGATCCCAGCGAATGGGATAAGCGCGGCCTTCGAGATGTTACGGGCGATGATTCGCTTCGTTCGGCAGGAAAAACATGTTTCTATCCTATCTACATTAAGGATGGTCAAGTGATTGGTTTCGGGGATGTGTGTGCTGATGACTATCACCCTGCGGTTAACGTTAAAAGGGATGACGGTGTTATCGAAGTGTATCCCATTGATCCGCAAGGAATCGAAAGAAAATGGCGATTTGGCAGAGACACCATCGAAGGAATCCGCGAACAGTTGAGTGCAAATTATATTGCTAACCGCGATGTTTGGGACATTCAAAGGCTCAAAAAGCATTTTAACTATAAAACTGTATGGCAGGCACCTAAATATTCGGCTAACAATTATGGCACACAGGTGCTTAACAGAATGTTCACTGCGCCTCCTTTCACTTATCCCAAGTCCATTTATACAGTCAAAGATTGTATAGAAGCAGCAATGAATAGTAAAACCAGCGGTGTTATCATGGACTTTTTTGCTGGATCTGGCACTACTGGACAAGCGGTTATTTCCCTAAACCAAGGCGACAGAGATTATCGTTATGTTTTGGTTGAAATGGGTTCTTATTTTGTTGACGCTACCTTGCCAAGAGTGAAAAAAGCAGCTTATTTGTGTGATGAGACGGGATGGAAAGACGGCAAACCACAGCAGCGCAACAGTGGTGTATCACAGATCATCAAGTACATGCGCCTTGAAAGCTACGAAGATGCCCTTTCAAACATCGAACTTTCCGACGATGGTGGCGTGATGGCATCGTTGTTGGGTGATGAATATCTGATTCACTATATGGTGGATCTGGAAAGCCGCGGCAGCCTGCTGAATGTGGAAGCATTCTCCAACCCCTTCGCCTACACCATGAAGATCACCGAAAAGAACGAGTGCAAGGAGCGGAGCATCGATCTGTGCGAGACCTTCAACTATCTGATTGGTCTGACTGTCGCCAGCCAGAGTGCCATCTCCTACTATCTCAGCAAGCCTGCAGAAGCTCCTGCCTACGAAGGTGCGGTGGATCTGGTCAGTGACCTCAACGGTCAGTATGCTTTCCGGCAGATTGAAGGCACTCTGCCCGACGGCCGCCGCGCGCTGGTGATCTGGCGCACCGTCACTGAGGACATGATCGCATCCAATGCCGCTCTGGACGCATACTTCACCACCTATCGAAAGAATGCCCAGGATCGCAAATACGATGTGATTTTCGTCAACGGTGATAGCAATTTGGAAAATCTGCGTCGCAGCAACGAAGGCTGGACGGTGCAGATGACGGAGATCGAATTCAAAAAGCGCATGTTCGAGGAGGTGTAAGCCATGGCAAGAAAAACCGCCCCGCAGGCCTCCTTCGACAATCAGCTTGTGCTGTTCCAGTATTTCCTGTACGAACTGAAAATCGACTCCCTGGGTGCGCTCAGTGAAAAGCTCAACAGCACCGAATATGAGGGTTACAACGAAAGCGGCGGCACCTATTTCTGTGACTACATTGCCCGCATCAGCAAGATGAAGGGTGCTTCCATTACGCCGGAGAAGCTGCGGCTCTATGACGCGAATATCTGCCATCACACCCGGAAGGTAGGCGAAAAGCGCGGCGGTCTGCGGTGGAAATATTTCCAGTATGTTGCGTTGCTGTTCACGGAAATCTATCTGGATCGGTATTTCGCTGACGCGGAAGGCTTTTGTACGGATCTGAACAACTGGCTGAGCACAAAGAGAACCGAATCTTTTGGCCTGATCGATTTTCAGCCGTACACCGTAGACAAGCTGAATAAGCTGGCGTTCATGTGCGCCACCGGCAGCGGCAAGACGCTGATCATGCACATGAACATCCTGCAATTCCTGTATTATTACAAGCGTGCCAAGCGATTAAATAGCAAACTGTCCATTAACAAGGTGATCGTGCTTGCGCCCAATGAGGGCATGAGCAATCAGCACCTGGAAGAACTCGCCCTTTCTTCCATTCCCGCAGCAATGTTCCAGAAAGATCGCGGCTTCACTACCCGCCGGGATGATGTCATCGTAATCGACATGAACAAGCTGAAGGAGGAAGGCAAGATCAAGACTGTCTCTGTTGACAGCTTTGAGCAGAACAATCTGGTACTGGTGGATGAAGGGCACCGCGGCCTGTCCGGTGATGTATGGTACGATTACCGCACCCGCCTCTCCGCAGAAGGCTTTGCCTTTGAATATTCCGCAACCTTTAAGCAGGCTCTGAACGCCAATGCCGCCGGCAACACCCAAAAAGCAAAGGATGAGCGGGCGCTGATGGAGGAATACGGAAAATCCATCATTATGGACTATTCCTATAAGTATTTCTACGGCGACGGATACGGAAAGGATTACCGCATTTATAACCTTCAGGGCAGCGTAGATGCGGAACATCGGCACCTGTATCTGGTTGGCTGCCTGATGTCCTTCTATCAGCAGATGAAGCTGTTTGAGACGAAGACTGACGAGTTGCGGGAATTCCATATTGAGAAGCCTCTGCTGGTGTTTGTCGGCAACCGTGTAACCGCTCCGGTAAAGAGCAGCGGCCTGTCACAGGCAGAAAAAGAGCTGCTCACCGATGTGGAGGAAGTGCTGGTATTCCTTAACACCTTCCTGAGCAATCGTGCGCTGAGTATTGAGCACATTCGCGCTGTTCTGAACGAGGATACCGGATTAATCGATGGTAGCGGAAAGGAACTGTTCTACCGCGATTTCCAAGCTCTGCAGGATATATTCGGTCAGGATATGGATCCTGCAGTGATTTTCGCAGATATTCTTCGTATTGTGTTCAATACCGATGGGAACGCCGACGAACCTCGGCTGAGACTGGAAAATATTCGTCAGGTTTCTGGTGAAATCGGCCTGAAGGTCGGTGAATACGGAGATTACTTCGGTGTGATCAATATCGGAGACACTTCCGGCTTGCTGAAAAATTGCGAGCAGAAGGGGATCATCGTCAGCAACGAGGAATTTGTGTCAGAATCCCTGTTCCGCAGCATCAATGCGCAAAATTCCAAAATCAAGATACTGATCGGCTCTCGTAAGTTTACGGAAGGTTGGAATAGCTGGCGTGTATCCACCATGGGCTTGATTAATTTTGCAAAAGGAGAAGGGGCCCAGGCTATTCAGCTGTTTGGTCGCGGTGTCCGCTTGAAAGGCTACGAAGGTTGCCTGAAGCGCTCACGGAAGCTGGATGCGGGCGTAAAAATCCCGAAACACATTGAATTACTTGAAACACTCACCATCTTTGGCGTGAAAGCACAGTACATGGAGGATTTCAAGAGCTATCTGGAGCAGGAAGGCACACCTACCAATGATACCGTTCATGAATTCCGCCTGCCTGTGATCAGCAGATTAAGCGAGGTCAAGGATAAAAAACTTCACGTTATCAAGGTGAAGGATGGAGCTAATTTTAAGCAGCAGGCAAAGCGCTTGATCCTTGATAAGCCGGATGAGGGATTCCTGCGATATCTTCTGAAAAGCAGAACTGTCATCGATTGCCGGAGCAGAATTCAGACTATTGAATCTACCGACAGCTGCAAAATCGAATCCCTTCC
>OIZG01001664.1_pt1 | contig 12424 bp, 10 predicted proteins | sample 1588561 | NCBI WGS metagenome assembly OIZG01 (sample SAMN03283267) | human gut metagenome | biome: human-associated habitat; material: feces | host: Homo sapiens | place: USA | collected 2013 | reverse complement strand
GGCGGGAGCCTCAGCGTGTCGGAAAAGCTGTTTCCGTGGGGTCAGAGCCGCTTACTCGCCCAGCAGACGGTTCAGCATCGTGACCATCTGGGCACGGGTGCAGGGGGCCTGCGGCATCAGCCGGTTGTCTGCGCCTCTGAGGATGGCGGCATTCGCCGCCCATGCGATGGCTTCCTCCGCATAAGCGGACACCTGCTCAAAATCGTCAAAGCCCCGCGCGTCCGCGCCGCTTTGTACGGTTTCCATACCCAGCGCCCTGGCAAAGCGGTAGAGCATGACCGCCATCTGCTGACGGGTGATGGGATCGCCGGCGCCGAAACAGCCGTCACTGTAGCCGGTGACGATGCCAAGGGCCGCCGCCCAGCGGACAGCCTCCGCATAGTAGGCGTCGGCTCCCACATCGGAAAAGAGCGCCGCCTGCTCCGCCTTGGGCTTTCCGGCCGCCCGCCACAGGAAGGTCACCAGCTGGCCGCGGGCGCAGTCCGCGTCCGGAGAGAAATGCGCGTCGTCCGTTCCGAGGGTGATCCCTTGGCTTACGGCCCAGAGGACCGCTTCATAGTAATAATCGTCCGCCGACACGTCCGCGAAGGAGACCGGCACGTCGGCCGCGTTCAGAAAGGCCGCCTTGATCGTCACTTCAGAATCCGGCATGATAAAGGAATATCTGCCTTTGCCAAGCGGGGTGAGGGGAAGGGCCTTGCCAAGCGCATCCGTCACGACAAGCGTTTCCAGTACATAGCCCTTATCCGGCGTGACGGAGAGGGTCACGGCTTCACCGGGGCTTACACGGGCCTTGCTGACAGCCACTTTTCCGTGAGCCGCTTCCACGGCGCGGAGCGGATGGCCAGCAGACGGCTCCGAAGGATCCCTGTCCGAATCTCTCGAGGGGATCGGAGGGGCGGTCTGATCCTCGTCCGCGACCTGATAGTATGCGGCCTGTTCACCGGTAAGGGTCAAGGTCCCGTCCGTCAGGACGGGGGCGACATCGTCACCGGGGAGAATGTTGCCCAGTTCCGCGCGCCAGGCTCCGTTGTCCCACCGCCAGCTGACGGTGACGGTACGGGGAACGATCTTCCAGACGCCCCGCTCCACACGGGCGTTGTAATTGGGAAATTCCGTCTCCGGGGTGATTCCTACGCTCGCTTTCAGGTCGATGGTTCCGGACGCAAGCGTGTCTGTTTCCGGCGTATCAGGCCATGGGATCTCATTTCCCTCGCCGTCCCTGAGCAGCCACTGGATCTCATACTGCTGTATGATCTCATTCAGGCTGGCCAGATGCTCCGGCAGAAGATACCCGCCGGCTGTGACGGCGACGTCTCTGGTGAGCGCGTCGCGAGAGAAGTCATCGCCGTATTCCACCTCAAAATTGCTGATCTTGATGGGCAGATAGCGTCTGCGGACGGTGACGGGGATCTCCTTTGTCACCTCGTCGGAGCCGTCCGCGGGAAGGAATTTCAGCGTCTGTGTCTCAGGCTCCTCACCGGTTGTTGTGGCAGGAAGGATCTCAGCGGCGTTTTCAAACTCAAAGCGTCCCGCCTTGCCGCCGGACGCATTACCCGCAAAGCGCAGTGCCGCCTCGCCCAGCACATAGCCGTAGGTCAGCTCCGCCGCCACCGGCCAGACGATCTCCTCGGACACGGTGGGGGAGGGGGGAACGTTCACGTTTTCCTCAGAGGAGGGGGGAATGGTCACGCCTTCTGCGGGAACAGGCGTGTTTCCCTCAGAAGAGGGGAGAGCGGACGCGCCTTCCGTGGGAGCGGGTGCGTTTTCCTTAGGAGAGGGGGTAGCGGACGCGCCTTCCGTGGGCGTAGGCGTACCTTCCGTGGGAGCGGGGGGAGCGGTCACGCCTTCTGTGGGAGCGGGTGTGTTTTCCATGGGTGCAGGGGAAGCGGTCACGTTTTCCGTAGGAGCAGGCGCATCTTCCGCGGGAACAGGCGGAGCGGACACGTTTTCCGTGGGAGCGGGCATGGACGTAAGTCCATCCGAGAGCGGCATTTCGGCGAAAGCCGACAGGAAGGACGTTTGCTCCACAGTCTGCGTTTCGCCGTCGGCGGCCACCGTTCCAACCTTCATTGCCGCGCTGCTGGGGAAGGCGTTGCGGTCGATGATACGGCGGCAGAGCTGCTTGTTGACGAAGTCCATCACCACGATGCCAAGCCGGGGATTTTGCTTTGCCTCAGCGCTGCCGGGGGTAAACAGGTCGTCATTGTAAATCAGGTCGTTCATGTACTTGGCGGCGCCAAGGGGCGTGCTGCCATAGTGGTCGCTGCCGGTTTTGCTGGTGTAGTTGAACGCAAAATCCTGCGGTCGGATCGAATCGCCCTGATCGAGATTTCCGTTGAGCTGATAGACGGTGTTGAATACCTGCCTTTTCTTATTGTCGTCAGGACTGGAATAGTCATCCTGAATATAGACCGAGACCTTGCTTGCGGATTCGATCCTCTGAGCGTAGTGGTTCCTGTCCTTGTAGCTGTCGTCCCATTTTGTGAGATCCGGCCCCGTGTAGCTGTAAAGGCTGCTTTCTCCGGCTCCGCTCATGTCCACCCGGGTCATCAGGACGATCTTGCCGCGCGCCTGCCCCAGCGTCGGACTGGTCATCCGGCTCTGCGCAGCCACGAGGGTGTTTTCAAAAGCGTCACCCGTCCAGCAGTAAAAGCGGTCGGGACGCCTGGTGGTATACTGATTGAGGATATTTATCAGCGCCTGTCTGCCCGTATCCTGATTGCCGCTGTCGATCTTCAGCGTCACGATCACGGCTTCGGAGGGGTGCTTATCCAGATACGCAATGACGGTATCCAGCACGGAGCGGAAGGTCTTGTTTTTGGATCTGTTGTTGTGGTCGGGCGTATGGCAGATAAAGTCGCCGTGCACCATGACCATATCGTCTCCGTGCCATCTTGTGCGCAGATCCAGTGCGCGGACGCCGGCGTAGAGCTGCTGTTCAATGAAATATTTCTGGCAGGCCACTTTGTTGTAGCTGGCGTTCCAGCTGCCCTCCACGTTGGCGGTGGCGGAATCGTGAGTGCCGGGGATGTTGAGCTCGGAGAGATAGCGGCCGTCCGGCAGCAGGCTCATCCAGTTGGCGTATTTATCCGTTTTGCCCATATCGTTTGCCGCGTCCCGGTTCAGCACCTGGATCCGCCAGCGGAAGGAGAATTCGCTCTGCTCCAGATTGCAGCCCTCCTCCGACCACGATGCTTTTCCCGGCCCGCAGTCCTTTTTGGGATCCTTGAAGTAGTGCCTCGGCACGATATAGAGATCGGAATTTCTGTTTTTCAGGAAAAAGGTCTCGGGATCGCCGTCCCCGTCCTCCTCCAGATAGAACCACTGAGAGAGCGCCCCGTTTTTGAAATCCCAGACGTGCACGTTGCCGCCGGGCTTTAAGTTGCGGCCTTCGATGTCCCAGTAGCGCCCGTTGCCGGACTCACGGAAGCTCTTGTTCTGGATGCGGAAGCAGCCCGCGCCGTCAGGCCCTCTTACGTCATGTCTCTCCACGTAAAACTTATCGCTGACGCCGTATTTCCATGTCTGGATGTCATTGCCGTTGGCGGTGCCGCTATGCTGCGCTGTCAGCTCCCACTCGGTGGTGGCGACGGCCACGCGCTTTATTTCCGCATTGAAACCGGGCTTGGAGAGATCCAGGAAGGCCTGCCACTTTTCAGCGGGAGAGATCACGAAATAATCTCCCTGTTGCAGATAATTGGCCGCTTCGCTGGCGGGAGTTTGGGCGGTCTCATCGGCGGGGGCCGCCGAGACCGGGGCGGTCAGGCTCGGCAGCAGCGTGACCGCGCAGAGCAGCAGACAGATGATCCGTTTTTTCATAGAGTTCCTCCTATATTTTATACGTTCATTCACTGGCGGTTCATTCCCCCCAGACCCTCAGGCCCTGGCGGAACGCCTCGTCAGTCACCGGCTTGAGCAGGAAATAGTCCGCCCGCAGGCGGAAAGCGTGGAGCGAAAAGTCCAGATCGCTGCACCAGATGATCCGGCAGGCGGGGCAGAGCGAACGCAGGTGCTCCGCCGTGTTCAGTCCCGCCACCCCGGAAAGCGCGATGACGGCGTTGGTGGGAGCATCCCTCCCCACGGCGTCAAAAAAGCGTTCCGGATCATCATAAGGTTCGATTTTGGGGAACATCCCCTTTTCCCCGCAGAATCGGGCGATCTGCTCCGCATAGTGAAAAGCCTCCCTTTCCTGTTCCGCCACCACGGCGATACGGTACACAGCCTGCCTCCCTTCTTTTTGGTTCTGATGGAACGTTTTGCCTGCGACCAGTATAAAAAAGGCGGCCCGCCGCTTTCAAGTGCCGCGGCACGAATGGCGGGATTTCGGCACGAATTCCACCATTCGCGTCTCGCCGCCCACGGTTCTTTGTGGTATAATCAGCTTAAAACCGGGACATGGAGGAGGGGACGGCGCATGCGGATCGCCATTGTGGACGACCTTTCCGGCGAGCGGGCGCTGCTGCGGGAGCAGCTGGCGCGGCAGCTGGCACGGCGGGGCGCGGAGGCGGAGCTTTTGGAATTTGACAGCGGCGAGGCGTTTCTCGCGGCAGAAAAAGAGCGGCGTTTCACCGCCGCTTTTCTGGATATTTATATGGAGGGTATGACCGGCATGGAGGCGGCAAGAGCGCTGCGGAAAACCGACACGGACTGCCTTCTGGTGTTTACCACGACCTCCACCGATCATGCGCTGGAGGGATTTCAGGTCCGCGCGCTGCACTATCTGGTCAAGCCCTTTGCCGAAGGGGAGATCGACGCGCTGACGGATGAGCTTCTCGCCCGTATTCCCCAGCCGGAGAAATTCATGGAGCTGCGGGTAGAGGGAGGAGAGATCCGTCTGCGCTATCGGGACATCATCCGCGCCGAGCACTTCGCCCATGTGATCTATGTCCACACCACCGCGGGAAAGACGCTGGCCACGCGGCAGTCCTTCAAGGCGTTTACCGCGCCGCTGAAGGAGGATCCCCGCTTTTTCGTGTGCGGCCGGGGCGTGATCGTCAACCTCGAACACGCGGAGGACTTTGAGGACGCCGCTTTCCGTATGGAGGACGGCAGCCGCGTATTTGTCAGTCAGGAGCTTCAAAAAAGCGCACGGCAGTCCTTTATGGAATATCTGCTGGAAAGGGGGCGCACGTTATGAAAACTGCGCTGCGTCCGATCTTAGAGCTTCTGGTCGTGTTCCCCGGCCTGCTGCTTGCGTATTTTCCGGTGAGATCCTATCTGAACCAGTCACCGGGGCGGCTTGCCGCGCGGCTGCTGCCCCTGATGGCGGGGGCGTGTGTCGGAGGCGGACTGCTCTGCCTCCGTTTTCAGTGCCCCACGGAGGCGGCGCAGGCGGTCCTCGCGCTGGCGGCAGCGCTGATCTATATCAAAACGCTGCGTATTTCTCCCTGGAAATCGGGAACCATCGCCCTGAGCGTATGCGCGGTATTCGCCTGCATCAACAGCATCTCCCGCGCCGTCAGCGCGGCGCTCCTGATCTACGCGCGGGCTCCATGGCTGGAGCCGTGGATCTGCCTGAGCGCGGGCATTTTTTACAACGCGGCCTGCTGGCTGTTCACGGCGGCGGCGTACTATCCATCCACCCGCGCTGTACGCACGATGGTGGAGGACGACCATTTCGCGCAGACGTGGTATGTGTTCTGGGTGCTGCCCCTGATATTTATCCTACTCAATATCGTTATGACCCCACGCTATCAGGCAACGCTCCAGACCGGGCGTGTCTTACAGGTCTACATTGTGTTCAGCATCGCGCTGCTGATGCTGCTGCTTTGCTTCTATGCGATCTTCCTGCTGATGGCTGTCAGCCTGAACCGCAACGCAAGGCTCCGGCAGGAAAACCAGCTTCTGATCATGCAGCGGCAGCGGTACGAAAGCCTGAAAGCCGCCATCGAGGAGGCGAGACAGGCGCGGCACGATCTGCGTCACCAGCTCAATCAGATCTCCGTGCTGGTCGAAGAAGGCGACATGGAGGGCCTGCGTGGATTTCTGGCGCGGAGCGTATCACGGATCCCAAGTCTGGAGACGCGCTTTTGCGAAAACAGCGCGGCGGACAGCGTGGTCGGCTACTACTGCGGGCTGTGCGGGCGCGAGGAGATCCCCATTCATGTGCGGCTGGATCTGCCGGAAACGCTGCCAGTGGATGAGATGGACCTGTGCCTGGTGCTTTCAAACCTGCTGGAAAACGCGCTGGAGGCCAGCCTGCGCACTGCGGCCGTCCGGCGGCAGATCACGGTGACTGCCTATCTTCACGCCGCGCGTCTGCTGCTCATCGAGGTCGAAAACCCATTCGACGGTACGGTGAAGGAAAAAGACGGCGTTTTTCGCTCCTCCAAGCGGAAGGGGGACGGCGTGGGCCTTCAATCCGTCCGCCACATCGCGGAGCGCTCCGGCGGGGCAAGCACGTTTACCTATCAGGACGGTGTATTCCGCGCAAGGGTCATGCTCCGGGGATAAAGGCGGAGAGCGGAGCGCCGCAGAAGCAGGTGGATGCACCAGATGCTTCTGACTCCGAGGCCATGGCTTCACAGATTGTCGTAGAAATCCGTGACTGCCTGCTCTGTCAGGCCGGAGAGTGCCGCGTTTCCAATGTTAGGGAGGAGGTGGCTGCAAATCAAATTGCGGTATCCGCCCTCGGTGTTGCCGTTCCATTTGTGCCGATTGGCGGTAAACCACTGGCCGCACCATTGCACGACTGTCATGTTATCTTCTTGCATACCACCGCCTTTTTGGTGAACGAACAATATCACAGAAAGCAGGAAATAGCTACCGGAAAGGGCGGAATATTTGCAGGGGAAGCAACTGTTCCGAATAACGTCAATATTGTTCGGAATAATACGGTTGATTTTATACGGAACGGCGGTTATAATGTTCTTGACGAAGTGCAATGGAGGTGTTCCAGTATGACGATCAAAGAAGCGGCTGCCGCTTGGGGGATTACCGAACGGCGGGTCAATGCGCTCTGCAAAGCCGGACGCATTTCCGGCGCGTATAAGGAGGGCAGGCAGTGGTTTATCCCGGACAGCACGCAAAAGCCGATGGATAAGCGTGGCCACCGGAGTGTGGTGAAGCCCGCTGTATCATCTGCGCGCAAGCCGTTGCCCATTGGCGTATCTGATTACCGTGACGCCTGCAAAAACTACTACTATGTAGACAAGACATTAATGATCAAGGAGTTTCTGGACGAGCGCCCCAAAGTATCCCTATTTACCCGCCCCAGACGCTTTGGTAAAACGTTGAACATGGATATGCTCCGCACTTTCTTCGAAAAGACGACCGAGGACACTTCCGTTTACTTCAGAGATAAGAAAATCTGGTCCTGCGGAGAAGCCTATCTTGCCCACCATAGAAAGTACCCTGTGATCTTCCTGTCCTTCAAGGATGTCAAATACACCTCTTGGGAAGAAACCTATCAGACACTCCAAAAGCTGATCGCGCAGGAATTCCGCCGCCACGACGAGTTGGCATCCAGCCCTGCGCTTAGTGATTACGAAAAAGAGGAGTATTCCCTTCTTGCAACAGAAGCCGCTGACGAAGTGGAATATCAAATGTCTCTGCGTACACTGACGCTGTTTCTCCATAAGCACCGCGGCGTTGCACCTATCGTCATCATTGACGAATATGATACTCCCATTCAGCAAGGTCATGTGAGCGGCTTCTACGACACAATCATCGGATTCATGCGAAACCTGTTCTCTGGTGGTCTGAAAGACAATCCGCATCTGAGTTATGGTTTCCTGACCGGCATCCTGCGTGTTGCCAAGGAAAGTATCTTCAGCGGCCTGAACAACCTGAAGATCAACTCGATTTTAGACGAGCGCTACAGTGAATATTTCGGCTTCACTTCAAGCGAAGTACGCGAGATGGCGGACTACTATCATGCTTCTGATAAATATCAGGAACTCTGCGATTGGTATGATGGTTACCTTTTCGGCAATACCGAGATTTTTAATCCCTGGTCTGTCATTGGATACTTCAATAATAACTGCCGTCCCAAAGCGTTCTGGCAGTCTACGGGAAGCAATGACATCATCCGCGAGGTGCTGGCTTCTGCAACGCCGGATATTATGGAGCGCCTGGAGCTGTTGATGAAGGGCGAATCCTTCGTTACGCACATCGATACTGGCGTCATTTATCCGCAGATCCAGAATGATCCGTCCTCTGTTTACAGTTTCCTGCTGGTGGCAGGTTATTTGAAGGCTGTGAGCTGCGGCCAGTCTTACGGCGAGGATTATATGTGCGAAGTGGCTCTGCCCAACAAAGAGATTTCTTTCGTCTACAGCAAGGAGATCCTCTCTCAGCTTGAGCATGTTATCCCTCGCAGTCTTGCAGTCGAAATCCAAGAGGCTCTTTATAAAATGGATGTTGATGCCTTACAAAGAGGTTTGGAAAAATATCTGATGCAGACGATCAGCTTCTATGATGCCGCAAATGAGTCGTACTATCATGGCATGATCGTAGGTCTGTGCGCTATGATGATCAACAGTTTCCGCATCACATCCAACCGTGAATCCGGAAATGGGCGATATGATGTTCAGATGCTCCCGTTGACAAAGCATTTTCCCGGTTTCTTAATTGAGATAAAAGCAGCGAAGGGCTGCTCCGAAGAACAGCTTGAAGCGCTTGCCCAAACTGCACTTCAGCAAATCAATGACCGTTCCTACAGCGCCGAGATGCAGGCGTTGGGAATCAAGTCAATTATTAAATACGGGCTTGCGTTCTCCGGCAAGAGCGCACGCATCGCCGCCGAAAAACAAACCATTGCATAAGCGTTTTTATTCAGCAGACTGCCTCGCTCCAAAGGCAGTCTGCTGATATGTTTATCGTATGTTTATCGCCGCTTGAATGTAAAAGTGAAGTTCCCTATGTAATAACTCTGGAAAGAGAACTGCCACAGATGCCCCTCAAAATGCGTTTTTGAGATATAAAACAGGGGAGAGAAGGGGAATTGCAGTATTTTTATGCGGTAATCGCCAATTTTAGGCATAGCAAAGCAGACCGAATAGAGACTCCCATTGCCAAAGTGAGCTTCACCTCGCCATTACAGCCTATGGCGGTCACAGTCTGCCTAAGTAATGGGGCAGCTAAATAAAATCGGAAGAGGACTCCGCCCGCGATCAACTATGACCTTACGGTTTCAGCAAACGAGGCTTAAGCATGGCATCATCTGCTGGGATCGGTTGAATTTCTGTTATTCAGAAGAGTTTACGAAACTCGTCGGATGTTGCCGGTTCAATTGGCGCCGTATTCAATCATGACACACGAAACGGAGCAACATTAATGACAAGGTGAACAGCAGGGGGAGGTACAAAAAAAGAGTTAAAATGATAATTTCACTTTGTCAAAATAACGTAAAAAATGGCCAAAAAGGGGAAGCTCACTTTGTCAAAATAACCCGGCGGGGCATCGGAGAGAAGCGAAACAAATTGAACAAAAACAAAGTTTTGTTCAATTAAGGGGGGGCAAGCCCGGGGAGGGGGGGTTATTTTGACAAAATGACGTCCGCTTTCTTTTCTTCCCGCTTCACGAGCCAGACGGCAAGTGTGCGCACGAGCAAAACGCTGACGAGCACCAAGCGCACATAACTACACAGAATGTTGATGAAGAAATCTGGGAAGAAATGGCTGCAGCTGTGCAGGTTGTCTCTCCACAGCGGCATGACGCCGTAGCGCATCAAAAGCGGCAGCACAACGAGCGCGGCAAGCCACCCGACAATAAGCCATGTGACCTCTTTTTTCGTTGCGGGCAGCCTGAGCGTCCGGTAGGAGCGCACTGTGCAGACGATCATCACGAGCATGAATTGGAGAATCGGAAGCGCATATTTGCAGCGGAAGAATGTGTAAACATCCACGAATCGTCAATTTTATGGTTCGCCTACCTGCTGGCTGCATAAGACAATTTTGCTCACGAATTATTCCCCGTGAATTTGCTTACCATCAATTGTGTACCCCTACCTTGATAATATCATCCCTGCGTGGTATACTACCCTATAAGTAGCGACGTGCGCGTCACAAGTTCGAGGTGAAAGAAATGATTCAACGCAACTATTATCTGGATCGGCTTATTCGTAATATGTGGAATGGCGAGATCAAAGTCATTACCGGCATCCGCAGATGCGGAAAATCGGTGCTGCTCTTTGAGTTGTTCGATGAATATCTCCGCAATCACGGCACGGATGCCACGCAAATCATTAAAATCGAACTGGATCAGCGGCGGTATTATAAATACCGCAATCCCATTACGCTCTGTGAGTACGTGGAGCAGTTGGCGCTTGGACAGCAGGATAAAAAGCTCTACCTGTTCATTGACGAAGTTCAGCTCACCGCTAAAGTCATCGATCAGGAAAACGGCGGGATCGAGGTCACGATCTATGATATGCTCAACGAACTGAAAGCATATAAAAATCTCGATGTCTATGTGACCGGCAGCAATTCCAAGGGACTGTCCAAGGATATTGCAACGGAGTTCCGTGGCCGCGCCACGCAGATCCATGTATTCCCGCTTTGCTTTGAAGAGTTTTACTCCGCTGTCGGTGGTGATGAACGCAAGGCACTGGACACTTATATGCTGTACGGCGGTATGCCGCGCCTGCTTGCCATGCAGGATGATAAGGATAAAAAGGATTATTTGTCCTCTCTCTACACGGAGCTGTATGTAAAAGATATTGTTGAGCGAAATGGCATCGAGCGTGAGGATATTCTGAATGACATTCTCAATTTCCTTGCCTCTCAGATCAGCTCCCTGACGAATCCAACGAACATCGCAAACGCTATCGCCAGCATGAAAAACGAGAAGGTCAATCCCACGCTTGTTTCTAACTATGTGCAGGATATTGTTGACTCGTTTCTGATTTCCGTAGCAAAGCGCTATGATGTCAAGGGCAAGACCTATTTTAACTATCCGAACAAGTACTACTATATGGACATCGGTCTTCGCAATGCACGGCTGAATTACCGACAGTATGATCCCGGTCATATCATGGAAAACCTGATCTACATCGAGCTTTTGCGGCGCGGCTACTCGGTCGATGTCGGCGTTGTAACCGATCGAACAAAGGGTGCCAATACGCAAAAGGAGATCGACTTTGTGGTCAATGATGCTGACCGGAAAATCTATATTCAGTCTGCATTCCGGATGGACACGGAGCAAAAGACTGCGTCGGAGCTTGATTCTCTGCTGCTTACCAAGGATTTTTTCAAAAAAATCATCGTTCGTATGGATATCCCGCATAACTTCTACGATGAAAACGGGATTTTCCACTGCAACCTGATTGACCTGCTTCTCGGGCGAGTCGAACTGTTCTAAATGCTCTGTGGAATCTATGCCACTGCGTATGGCGTTCAATAGCTGCGTTTTTGACCATCCACGGCATAGCGCCTGCTCCAGATACCATTTTCGCTCATCTCTTGCCAGCGCTGCCTCCACAATGACCACATTCAATGTCCAGCCGATTTTCATTCGGTTTTCTTCACAAGGACTGAGCGGAAAGTATGAAGCGTGCTTCGTGGAAGTAAACTTCATTTCGACATAAAATCTCCATAGTCAATTTAACTATGGAGGTTTTCTGAATGAAACCATACCCGGCGCTGCTCGCAGAGCTTCTCTCCAAGGAACTGTATTCCCTGCGGCAGCAGAAGTCGCTGACGCAGGAAGCCATGGCAGAGCAGCTTCGCATTTCCAGCCGCGCATATAGCGACTTGGAACGTGGGAAGTACGCCGCCTCCGCCCCGACCTTGCTGTTTCTCTTTTCTATGCTGGAGGCGGATGCGCAGCGTGTGCTGATTCAGCAGTTTATGAAACAGGTTCAAGCATTGGAGGGGACAGATGCTGCATGAACGACATAACGGATATTGCCGAAGTATATGACCTGTTATACCGCCTCGGTTTCTCTGCGACAAACACCGCATTCTTTCAGTTATCCTACGCGGTCTATCATAACTTCGGAACTCCTCTCATCGGAAGTGTTTTTTGTCAAACCACATTTTACCGAGATTTGAGTTCCTTGGGAAGTGGCATATACCGCTTCCCTTTTTATTTTGCCAATGATAACTTTACTCCACCTTTTTGTATATAGGATACCCTATTTAATAGGGCTTGCCAAACATCACCTTTTAATCCGGTTGCATAAATCATCGTAGAGGAAGGGACAGACCACTCACTGTCCACGATGGTCAGTTCGACAGTGCCGTATCCGGAAGGCGCCCGGAACACCTTCATACCTCCGACATCCGCCAGAGCGCTGACACGCTCCTTGTAGAAAGATTGCGCGATCACAATCAAGCGGCGGCGCTGCTGCGTGCGGCAGACAAAAGCCGTCAGCAATAGCAAACGGCAATGCAATTCGTGCTTCTGTAAGCTCACAGGCAAATAAAATTGATATAAATGAGATGTGCGTTTTCAAATTTTTCGAGCGTTTCCGGCGGCG
>OIZG01001635.1_pt1 | contig 12592 bp, 14 predicted proteins | sample 1588561 | NCBI WGS metagenome assembly OIZG01 (sample SAMN03283267) | human gut metagenome | biome: human-associated habitat; material: feces | host: Homo sapiens | place: USA | collected 2013 | reverse complement strand
GCTGAGGAAATTAAGGGCGCCGTCGACTTCTTCGACAAGATCGAAGACGAGTATGGCGACATCATCGTCGAAGAGTACGCCAAGCGCGAGAAGCGCCTAGCATACGAGAAGGAGCATCCTGCAGGAGGCCTGGTGGCCGGCGTCAAGCGCACGGCAAAGAAGATCGCTAACAAGCTGTAACTGTGAAGGTGCTTTTGAGCGTTTAACCCATACGGCGGGTCCGAGCAGATTCGGGCCCGCCGTCTTTTTCTATCGTTACTCGGTAAAGGCGTTGCCGACGCTCTGGCCGCCAACATACGTCTCGACGAGGGTAAGCTCATGGTCGAACACGACAAAGTCGGCGTCGCGACCCGGCATGATGCTGCCGCACTTATCCTCGATGTGCGCGGAGCGAGCCGGCACCTCGGTTGCCATGCGAATGGCGATATCGGCGCTGGCGATACCCCAGTCCACGATGTTCTTAACGCCCTGGGCAAGCGTGAGCACCGAGCCGGCAATGCTCTTGCCGTCGGCGAGCCAGCACAGGTTGTCCTTCATGATGACGTCCATGCCACCGCTGGTGTAGCTGCCCTCGGGCATGCCACCGCAGCCCAGGCAGTCGGTGATAAGCACCGTATGCTGCCAGCCCTTGGCCTGCAGCAGCGCCTTGATGGCGGCAGGGTTCACGTGCTTGCCGTCGCAGATGATCTCGGCGTAGGTCTCGGGGGTGGACATGGCTGCACCCACGACACCGGGCTCGCGGTGATGCAGACCGCGCTGGCCGTTGTAGGTGTGCGTAAAGCAGCTGGCACCGGCGTTGATCGCAGCGACGCACTCATCGTAGGTGGCATCGGAGTGGCCAATGCTGGTCACGACACCTTTGGCGTTCAGGGCAGCAGCGTAGGCAGCGGCGCCGTCGCGCTCAGCGGCCATAGCGCTCTTGACGATACGCCCACCGGCAGCCTCCTGCCACTGGTCGAAGACCTCCTCGGAGGGGTCGATCAGATAAGCGGGGTTCTGCGCGCCCACGTGCTTCATGGTAAAGAAGGGGCCCTCCAGGTAGATGCCCTGAATGCGAGCACCGCAGAAGTCGGGGCCGCGGCCCTCGTCCGCCTTGGCGATAGCGGCGCAGGCGTCCTTGATCTGCTCGACGCCATCGGTGAACGTCGTGGGCAGCCAGCTGGTGGTACCGCGACGGGCGAGCTCGGTTGAGCTGATATCGATGCCCTCGGGATCGTTATCGGTAGTTGAGTGGTTGTAGAAGCCATGGATGTGAGTATCGACCATACCCGGTGCGATCCACGATCCCGTGTAGTCCTTAATCTCGCAAGAGGGCTCGTCGGCCTGCCAGGCGCCAAAGACGCCGTCCTCGACCATAAGATAGCCGCCCAGTTGCGGGCCTGCCGGCAAGAAGAACTTGTCAGCCTTAATTGCGTACGTGCTCATATGCACTCCTTGCTTCTAAAGCAGTTGACTGTGGTGATGCTTATACCCAGCTCACGTAAAACAAAAAGCGCCCGCCCGCCGTTATGAGCGGACGGGCGCCCTTACAGGGGGACGCGATTAAGCGGTGAAGGGGTGAATCGTCACGCCCTTAACCACGCGGTTGACCGTGCCGGTGGGGCTCGGCGTATCGGGCGTGTTGCCCACGCGCACGGAGTTGAGCAGGCTGATAGCCTGGGCAAACATCACGAACGGCAGAGCAAGGTAACCCTCGGGAAGTGCCTCGTAGCCCTTAAAGGTGAAGGACTCACCCTCATAGACGGTGGCACCTTCCTGCTGAACGGCGATGGTGTGCTGAGCGATCTCGTCGCCACCGATCTCGTTGAGGATGTCGATGTCGTACTGACGGGTGTAGGCGTCGTTGTTGACGAACACGAAGACGAGCGTCTTATCGTCGACGAAGGACTTAGGTCCGTGACGATAGCCCATGGAGGTGTCGTAGGAAGTAGCGACCAGACCGTGAGCGAGCTCGAGGATCTTGAGCTGGCTCTCCTGAGCAAGGCCACCGAAGGAGCCAGAACCCAAGTAGGTCACGCGGTTGAAGTCGCCAGCCAGGTAATCGGCGATCTCGGGCTCACGGGAGATGACCTCCTCGCCCATCTTGGCGATGGTCTCGACCCACTCGGCCTTCTGCTCGTCAGAGGCAGTGTCGAAAATAAGGGTGGAGAGCAGGGTCATGCAGGAATAAGAACCGGTCATGGCGAAGCCCTTGTCGTTGGCGCGCGGAATGAGCAGCGTCAGCGCATTGGGATCATCGGCAGACTCGACGGCAAGCTTGCCCTCGGGAGCGCAGGTGATGTTGAGGAACTTGACGTTGTGGACGAGCTCCTTGGCAACGGCAACGGCGGCAAGGCTCTCGGGGCTGTTGCCAGAGCGGGCAAAGGAAACCACGAGCGTGGGATCCTCGGCGCGCAGGAAGTCGCGCGGAGCGCTCACGATGTCGGTCGTGGCGATGGGCTTAAAGTCGTAGAGATCAGTGTTGCCAGCGTGACGCAGGTACGGGGCGCAGGTATCGCCAACGTAGTCGGACGTACCGGCACCGGTGAAGACAACGGACAGACGGCCCTCGCCCATAGCGCGAGCCTCGGCCAGGAAGGCCTCGATGGCCTCCTTGTTCTCGCGATAGATGTTGAGCGTATCACGCCAAAGCTCGGGCTGCTGAGCAATCTCGGCCGTGGTGATCTGGGCGCCGAGCTCGGTGAGCTCCTCGACACTCTTCTCGAACATTTCTAATACCTCTCTCTAGAAGTAATCCTCTGACGTGCAATTATACACTTCGGTTGGTTATCTGGTAGTAACCAGTTAAATGCAAAGAATCACCATATGGAAACGATGCGAGCACTAGTTACTGCGCTGGTGGTAAACCTTGTATTTAAACTGATCGGCACGAGCAACCGAGAGTGTGTACTCCACTACCTCGTTTGACTCGTTATACGTAGTCCTGACCAAATCGAGCACAGGCGAGCCCTCGACAATTCCCAAAAGGTGGGCATCGGTGGGACGGGCTATGCTCGCATAGAACTCCTCTTCGGCCACACGAATCTTTTGCTGAAAGTCCTGCTCAATCACATCGTAAAGCGGCTTACGCTCTAGCAGTGGTCGCTTTAGGGATAGAAATTGACGAACCGGTAGATAGCTGCGTTCGACCATCATGGGCATGTTGTCGGCAGAACGAAGACGCTTGAGCTTAAAAATGCGATCACCGATACGCAATCCCATATGCTCAGCCAGATTCTTATCGGCCTCCATCTCGCAAAAATCGAGAATCGTGGTCTCGGGTTCTCGACCCATCGCGCGCATCTGCTCGGTAAAGCTGTAGGACTGCATAAGATTGGTTGCCTTTGCCGAACGGTCGGTCACAAAGGTACCGCGACCGTGCTGCCGAACCACCAGTCCTAAACGCTCCAGTTCCTGCAGAGCCAGGCGTACCGTAGTGCGCGAGAGACCATAGCGCTCCGAAAGTTCGCGCTCGGAAGGAATCATGTCACCGGCGCGATATTCATGGTCAATCTTTTCGGTCAGAATATCGACCAGCTGATCGTACAGCGGTTGCTTACGCGCTCCGATCGCCATCCTATCCTCCCATTTTCTCAAACTCGGCTACTACCTTGGGTGTTTAGCATTATCTGTCTGCCACACCCGAATCAACAAGAAAACAAAAGCCGCGCGCTCTTTCGAGCACGCGGCTTTTAACATACACATGGCTTAAGGGGTCGGGGTGTGAGCCGCGTAGGGACACACCCCTCAAGCTAGAGCCTTACCAGATGCTCGGCCAGAGACCAAGCGGGCCAGCGCCCAGGATGCCAAGGACGAAGAGCAGGAGAATGCCCTTGGTCGGGGTCCAGCTGTGCTTAGCGAACATGTAGTAAAGCAGCAGCGTAAGCATAAGCGGGACGAGCTTCGGGACGATGGTGTTGAGGGTGTCGGCAACAGAGAAGTTGACCGGATCCTCGGTGACGGTAGCATAGGTCACGGACTCCATGCCGTTGCCCAGATCGGCGACGCCGCACTTGACCTCGTTGCCGTCGGCATCGGTGGCGGTGAGGGCGTTGCCGTCCTCATCGGTCATGGCGATGGTACCGGCCTCAGCGGTCTCGGTATCGATGCCCTCCATACCGGTGAAGTTCTCGGCCTCCTTCTCGGAGACGATCACGGTAGTAGGGGCAAGGCCACGGGTGGTGCCGTTGGGGATCTGGAGGTTGATCTGGGTGCCACCCATGGTGACGACCAGGCAACCGACGACGAAGACGCCCATGATGGAAGCGGCACGCGTGAAGGCCTGCATGTTGGCGGTCAGAGCGTCAATGGCGCTGGTGCCAAGCTTGTAGGACCAGTTCATGAGCCAGAAGCGCAGAGCGAACTGGACGGCGTTGAAGATCACCAGGAAGATGATCGGCGCAGCAGCGTTGCCGTTGATGGCCATGTTGGAGGTGATGCCGGCCGTGATAGGCACGAGCGTCAGCCAGAACAGGGCGTCACCGATACCACCGAGCGGGCCCATTGCGGCGACGCGGACGGCGCGGATCGTGGGGATGTCAACCTTGTTCTGCTCGAGCGAAAGCACGATGCCCATAACAAAGGTGACGAGGAACGGGTGGGTGTTGAAGAACTCCAGGTTGTGGCTCATGGAAGCCGCGAGGTCGTTCTTGTTGGTGTGGATCTTCTCCAGACCGGGGATGATGGAGTAAAGCCAGCCAGCGGCCTGCATGCGCTCGTAGTTGAACGATGCCTGCAGGAAGCAGGAGCGCCAAGCCATCTTGTTGAGGGTCTTCTGGTCGAGCTGCGGAGCAGGAGTGAGATCCTCGTAGTGCTCCGGGATCACATACTCATTAGATGCCATCTTCGAAGTCACCTCCGTCAGAAACAGCTGCACCCTTCAGCTCGGTCTGCTGCTGGAAGTCCCAGAAAGCGATGCCGAAGCCGATGAGAGCGAGGATGAGCAGAGCAGGGGTTGCCAGCGAATCGTTGGCAACGGTGATGAGCGCGAGGCCGAAGCCCATGAGGAAGAAGCCCCACATATCGCGGTTCATCATAACCTTGAGCAGGACGGCGAAGCCGACGAAGCGCATCATGCCGCCTGCAGCGGACAGACCGGTCTGCAGCCAAGTCGGGATGGCAGAAGCGATGGTCTGACCGATGGTAGCGCCAGCGATGAAGAACAGGGTGACGACGACAGCGAAGATCAGGCCGAGCAGAGCCATGGCGAAGTAGTTCAGGCGCTCGATGCCCTTGGTGTCCGCGTTGTGAGCCATGTTATCGGCCGTGGACATAAGCGGGGACATAAGCGTGAAGACCAGGGTAACGCCAAGCTGGCCAAGCAGAGCGAACGGAATGGCGAGGCCGACTGCCGCGTTGGGCTCGAGGCCCGTGGCGATAGCGAGAATGGCTGCCATGATGCCGCCGATGACGGCGTTAGGCGGCTGAGCGCCTCCGATCGGCATGTTGCCGATCGTCATGAGCTGATAGGTACCACCCACGAGAAGACCGGTGTTGAGGTCGCCAAGGATAAGACCGATGACGGCGCCGGTGACGATGGGCTGATAGAGAGACTCGAGGAAGTCAAACTGGTCGATTGCCGCGATGAACGTAACAACGAAGACCAGAGCGATCTGGATGATCGAGTATTCCATCTTGCTCCTCCTTTCAAAATGTATGTACGCACTTTGGATATCACGTACAGAACGTCAGGGTTTCACTCCTGACAACGTGGATCACGAGGATTACGAGAAGAGCTTGCTCGTGTCCTCAACAGGCGTGCTCGGAACGCGCCTGATCTCCAACTCCACCCCCAATTCCTGCAGCTCTTTAAACGCAGCGACATCCTCGTCGTTAACTGCGACGGAGGTGGCGACTTGGCGCTTTCCTTCCGACATGTGCATGTTGCCGATGTTTACCTTCTTTATAGGCACACCGCCCTTGACGAGCGTAAGCACGTCTTCCGGTGTTTCGGCCACGATGAAGATCTTCTGGCGCGGGCTCGCCTTGCCAATGACGTCGATGGTCTTCTGCAGGGAGAAGAAACGCGTAGCGACGCCGGCGGGAGCGGCCATCTTCATGAGGTTCTGGCGCATGGTGTTGGACGCCACGTCGTCGTTGGCGACGAGGATGAGGTTGGAGCCCAGGGTGGAGTTCCACTGGGTTGCAACCTGACCATGAACCAGTCGGTTATCGATGCGGGTAAGAAGAATGTTGGGTTCTGCCATGTTGATCAGCTTCCTTTCGATATTTGCTGACGACAGTTACTTGATCTCCTGAATCGCGTAACGCGAAACATCTACGACGGCTCCGGATCGGACTTTGATCTGGACCTTCTCGCCTTCGATGCCTTTGACGGTTCCGTAGATACCGCCGGCGAAAAGAACCTCCTGACCCAGCTTGAGCTCGGTGTGCAGCTCCTTGAAGTACTTCTGCTTCTTCTTCATGTTGATTTGCGACCAGATGGTGTAAATCAAGCCCATGATGACAAGCAGGCCTAAAAGGGCGACCGAGGAGCTCAGGACGTTGGCTCCGAAATCGGCCATTAGATGCCGTCCTCGTCGCCGAAGATATCCTCTTCCTCGGAGCCGGCAACGGATGCGACCGTCTGGGCGGTGATGCCCGTCTGGCCAACGGTCACGGCCTGCTCGCCAAGCTCGGCGAGCGTGGCATTGCCACGGAGGAACAGAAGCTCAATAACCATGGGAAGGTTGGTGCCAGTCAGAACCTCGACGTTGTCGACATCCTGGGCAATCATCATCGACTGGTTGAACGGGGTGCCGCCAAGCAGGTCGGTAAAGACAAGCACGCCATCGCACTCCTCGCGCATGGCGGTAATAGCGGCGCGGAGATCCTCACCGTAGGATGCGGCCTGGTCGCCCTCAAAAGGAACGACGGTAAAAGCAGGCTGGTCGCCGGCAACCATAGCGATAGCGCTTGCGAGGCCGGGTGCGAACTGTCCATGACCGGTAAGAATAAAGCCAACCATTCTAATTTCCCTTCCGAAGGTGTGTACAATCTGAGTCCGATGATTTTCGGAAGCCAGCGGGCACTCGCCCTTAAAGCTTCTTAGAAAGCGTTCTTTGAAGACCAGTGGTTTCTAAACTGGTAGTAACCACGTGACGTGTTGTTGTCACTATATCACCCCAGAAGAGGTCGCTTTCGTTGATTCATACGGTAAAACGTTTTTGCACCGCTCACGGTGATAAATCGACCGTTTACCGGTCGTTAACACTTCTACCTGCGGTTTTGAAACCGTTTCGAAATGCTTTGGCAAAAAATCGGATCTTTTCCTGTGTCTAAACAACGCAGGGCGGCTAAAAATAGCGTGTAGAAAAATTGCAGGTCATTGTGAAGATATGTGAATTGGTCTTTTTGACTTAATACCAGTTAGAACCAGTTTTGAGATTATCGGTGAACGGTAGTTTTCGACCGTTCACCGGTCACTTGCAATCGTTTGCAGTTGTTTTCCCAGATGAATTAGGGGAACCCGATGGAGCGCTTGTGCGATCACACAATCTACCTTTCCAATCTCAACAGATGGCTCTACAACGCAAAACCCCCTAGAACGATGTCCGTTCTAGGGGGTTTCATCAGATATTTCAGCTTCGCACTCGAAAGGTCGGACAAACCTTACGCAAACAGGCCGTAGATGCTGATGTTGGCCTTGGCGTAGAGGCCATTAGCATACTCGGTCCACTTGGAGCTGGCGCTCGAAGCCTGCGAGGAATACTGCTGATAAGCAGTGTAGTAGGCGGTCATGGCCTGCTTGTAGGTAGCGCTATCAGCCGTAAAGGCATCGTCAGCGAAGGCCTTAGCGTAGGTGCTATCGGCGTCCTTCCAGGTGCCCTTTTCGCTATCCCACTCGTCGCCGGCAAGTTTGATGATGTAATCGGCGTAGTCCTTGCTCGCGGTCTCCTCGTTGCCGTCAGCAGGCTCGGTCGGGGCGGTCGGCATGCTTGCGGAGCTATCGCCCACCTTCTTCTTGTAGAGCTTCTGCAGCGTCGCGGACTGACGGACGATCTGCTTGGCCTGGTCCTTGGACACGCCATACTGCGTGGCCATGGTCTTGTAGTCCGAAGTGCCGATGGAATCCTCGGCGTACTGCTTCATCTCCTTAGAAGAGACGGTGATGCCCTCGTCCTCGGCAGCGTCGAGCAGGATCTTGTTGCGCACGTAGGACAGGATGACGTCGGCAGACGGAGCGGTATAGTTGCCGTCGTCGTCCTTGACGGTGTCGAGGCTGTACTGGCTCTCGATGGCCTCGCGTGCGGTGATGTCGCTCTTCTTGCCGTTGTAGCTGTAGCTTGCCACGGTCGAATCGAGCTGGTCCTCGGTCAGGGTCGACGAGCCGACACCCTTGCCGCCAAAACCACCATTGCCAATAAAGAAGCCAATCACGGCAGCAATCACGACTGCAACCACAAAGGCGGCAATCATCGTCTTCTTGTGCTTGCAAGTGTGGTCATCCACGTCGGAGTCGTCGTCCTCGTCCTGCTCCTCGGGCATCAGATCCTCGTCAGCGGCATCCGCGGCAATCTGAGCCTCCAGACGGGCGTCCTCCTCCTCGGCCGTCGTACCGGCGGCAATGTGCTCGGCAGACGTACCGGTGACCAGGTCGATCTTCTCGTCCTCGTCACCGTCGGGGCCTTCGCCGCGCTCGATGATCTGGATGCCGTCGATCTCGTCCTTCTCGTCCTTCTTTTGAATCAGACCCATATCGGTTACTCCTTGTTAGGAAACATAGTCTTCAATAGAATACGCCCGACAGAGTGCCGGGCGTATTGATTCTTAGGTTATACGCAAACACTTAAGTACTATTTAGGCATTTGCAGCGTGCATACCTTAGGCCAAGTGCGCGATAACGGCATCGGCAAAGGCCTGTGTGCCCACGGCGCCCTCGACGGAGCCGGTCTGGGCACGACGCACGTCACCGGTAACCTGCTCGCCCTCGTCGAGCGTGGCAGATACGGCGGCACGGATACGATTGGCAGCGTCGTTCTCGCCCAGGTGATCGAGCATCATCGCAGCAGAGAGGATCTCGGCCGTGGGGTTGGCGATATCCTGACCGGCGATATCGGGCGCGGAGCCGTGCGTTGCCTCGAAGATGGCGCAGTCGGCACCGATGTTGGAGCCGGGGGCCATCCCTAAGCCGCCCACCAGGCCGGCGCACAGGTCGCTCACGATGTCACCGTACAGGTTGGGCAGCACCAGGACATCGAAGTCGTTGGGGTTTTGGACCAGGCCCATGCAGGTGGCGTCGACGATCTTGTCGTTGAACTCGATATCGGGATAGTTGGCGGCCACCTCGCGCGCAACGCGCAGGAACAGGCCATCGGTCGCCTTCATGATGTTGGCCTTATGCACGGCCGTCACCTTTTTGCGGCCGCAGCGGCGGGCGTACTCAAAGGCGTACTCCACAATGCGGCGGCTCTTGGCGATGGAGATGGGCTTGATCGAGATAGCGGAATCGGCGGCGAAGGCCTTCTGACCCGAGCGCTCGACAAGCTGCGAGAGCTCCTCGACCTCGGCAGCCCCCTCATCGAACTCGATGCCGGCATAGAGGTCCTCGGTGTTCTCGCGCACGATGACCAGGTCGACGTCGCGGAAGCGCGAGCCGTCGCCCGGCTGCGACAGGCAAGGGCGCACACAGGCGTACAGGTCAAAGTGCTTGCGCAGGGCGACGTTAACGCTGCGGAAACCCGTGCCAACCGGCGTAGTAATGGGACCCTTGATGGCAACCTTGGTCTCGGCGACCGCATCGAGCACGTGCTGGGGCAGCGGCGTGCCAAACTCGTCCATGACACCGGCACCGGCCTCCCGGACGTTCCAATTGATCTGGACACCGGCGGCCTCGACCACGCGGCGCATGGCCTGCGTAATCTCGGGACCGATACCGTCACCGGGGATCAGGACTACATCGTGCGCCATAATCTGTTACTCCTCGTCTTCGGCGTCGTCAGATTTTTTTACGCTAGCACGCTTCTTCTTTTTGGAGAGATCCAGGCCAAAACGTTTAACAAGCATTTCGCAAATCTCGCTCGAACGGGCCTTGAGATAGCTGCCCTTACCGTTCTCGGCATCGAACTTAAGGCGCAGCGCAAGCTTCTCGGCAACCTCGGCGTCGATCTCGCCCTGGCAAAACTCGTACAGGCAACCGAGCATGTCGCGATACTCAAGGTCGCCGTGGTAGCACTGGATGGCCTCGTCCAGGATGGGCCAAGCTTCGCGCGAACGCTCGACGCTCGTGGCACCCCACACGCACAGCAGACGGAAGGCGGCATAGCGCAGCGTGGAAGAGATCTCGTCGAACAGTGCGGTCTCGGCGCCCTCAAAGGCATCGCCCAGCTGCTCGGGGCAGATAGCGGCAAGTGCGGTCAAGGCGTCGAGACACTCCCAGCGAGTCTGGGCCTCGGGACGATCGAGCGCCTCAATCAGCGCGGGCACACAGGGTACGACGCGCTGCGGATCGCGCTCGGCCAGCAGGTGCAGCACACGAGCGGCAAACTGGCGAATGCGGCGCGTGGGGCAGCCGAGCTCCTGGACCAGGCGGTCGACGGCGCTCTCGTTCTCCTCTGCCAGCTGAAGCTGTGCCAGCTCCTCGTCGGTAAGCTGTTCGTCTTTGTTTTCTGCCATAGTTACCTCTTCTTACTATTTATTGGCGTGCTTGCCAGCACCCTTGCTGTCGTCGGTGACCGAGATAAGCTGTCGGTCGGCAGCGCCATTGCGCCGGGCGCGGCGGCGCTCCTCGGCATCACCCGCGTCGGCGGCGGCGCGATGGGACTTGTTGACGTTAAAGACCTCGTCGTGCTTGCGCCACGGGCCCACCGACTCGCCAAAGCTCATCTTGAGGCCGGCGATAAAGCCGCCGAGCCAGCCGATGGGCGCAAACTGCACCAACGGGAACAGCGAAAACACCCAGGTCAGCAGGATAACTGCCGCCGCGCCCGCAAAGTTGGCGATCCAGTAGTCGCGCTTGGTGATCACACGCTTTTCGCAGGCCCACTGGCCGCACAAAAAGCCGATGTAGATCGCGAAGATAAAGAGCACCAGCGCGAGCACCACGAACGTCCAGCTCATGAGCGTTACTCCTCGTGATGATGGCCGCAGCAGCACTCGTGGCCGTCATCGTGGCCGTGACCGCCGCAGCACTCGTGATCCTCGCCATGGTGATGGCCGCAGCCGCACTCGTGGTCGTCGCCGTGCTCACCGCAACCGCAGCCGTCCTCGTGGGCACCGTGCTCCTCGGGACGATACTGCGACCAGTCCAGGCCGGCGGCGATGGCGTCGGCCTCCTCCTTGTAGAGCACCGTGATGGCCTGGGTGCCCAGCTTGGCGCCACCGATGGCGTCGAGCATGTCGTAGAGCGTAAAGGCCACGTCAGCGCCGGGCAGCGCGAGCTCGCGGTCGTCGGCGTAAGCGAGCGCCAGGCGCAGGTCCTTAATGAAGTGCTCGACCATAAAGCCGGGCTTGTAGTCGCCGTCGAGCGCCTTGGGAGCCAGGCTCTCCATGGCGCCGGACTTGCCGGTGCCGCCCAAGATCATCTCGCGGGTCTTCTCCAGATCCAGGCCGTTGAGCTCGGCAAATGCCATGGCATCGGCCATGCCGACCATGCAGGCGCCCAGCGACACCTGGTTGGCGAGCTTGGCGGCCTGACCCTTGCCGGCGCCGTCGAAGCAGCAGATGTTGGCGGCGAAGGTGGCAAGGATGTCGCGGACCGGGGCGATGTCGTTCTCGGTGGCGCCCACGATAGCCGTGAGCGTGCCGGCGATCGCGCCCGACTCGCCGCCGGTGACGGGGCAGTCAAACGCCATGCGGCCGGAGACCTGGGCGGCCTCGGCAATGTCGCGCGCGAGCTCGGGCGAGCTCGTGGTGAGGTCGATCAGCACCGCGCCCGGCTTGGTGCAGGCCAGCAGGCCGTCGCCCGCCAGGTAGAGCTCCTCGACCTCGGAGGGATAGCCCACCATGGTAAAGACGACATCGGCGTTTGCCACGGCCTCGGCCGGCGTATCGGCCCAGACGGCACCGCGCTCGACAAGTGCGGCAGCCTTGGACTTGGTGCGGTTGTTGACCGTGACGGGATAGCCGGCGTCCAGGATGTGGCCGGCGATGGGGGCACCCATGATTCCGGTGCCGATGAATGCGACGGAGAGCTTGTTTGCCATGAAACCTTTCCTTTTGGGTTGGGTGTTGTTACCAGGTTGAATACTCGGCGCCAGCGTTTGAGCTGCGGACGCTAACGGGCGCGGCGCCTGCCTACTCGCCGCGCACGCGGCGCGCGATGCGGTCAGAAAGCGACGCCTTGTCGGCGCGGTTCTTGCCCCAAAACGCGCAAGCCACCATGCCGGGGCCCACGTGCGAGCCGATGGTGGGACCCACGGAGCTGCGAATGATCGTGACGTCGGCGCAGCCCTCCTCCTTGCGGATGACGGCCTCGAGCCAGTCGCCGTCCTTTTCGGCATCGGCCGTCATAATGGCGATGGGCATGGTGCGATCGGGCACGTAGTTCTCGCGGAACGACTTGAGAATGGACTTGAGCGCCTTCTTGCGACCGCGGTTGACGCCGATCAGCGACAGCGAGCCGGCCAGGTCGTAGGACAGCTCGGGTTTGACGTCGAGCTTTGCCGTGAGCTGT
>OIZG01001628.1_pt1 | contig 12631 bp, 17 predicted proteins | sample 1588561 | NCBI WGS metagenome assembly OIZG01 (sample SAMN03283267) | human gut metagenome | biome: human-associated habitat; material: feces | host: Homo sapiens | place: USA | collected 2013 | reverse complement strand
ACGACAATGTTATATTATGGACAACTGTTCGTAAAAATTTAAGGATTTTGAGGGAATTGCACAGCTTGATATGATGAGTGGTTTATGGTAAGATAGAATTACAATAGCGGACAAAAGCTACTGTTGACTACGACAAGGAGGTGTAAGCCAATGGGATTAGCTGATACCGTGACCAAAGCCTATATGAAAGATAATTCTGTGTTTGCGGATGCGTTTAATTACTTGATCTACGGCGGCGAAGCAGTTGTAGACCCTAAACAACTGCAAGAACTGGATACTACGGAGATTGCATTACCGTTTGGATCGCAGGATGAAGATGGAAAACAGCCTGAAGAAGCAGTTCAGAAATACCGTGATGTGCTGAAATCAGCAATCATTAAACAGGATGATGAGGCTGCGTACATTTTACTGGGAATCGAAAATCAGACTGACATTCATTATGCAATGCCTGTCCGCAACATCATCTATGATGCTCTCCAGTACGGAAAACAGGTGGCTGATATTGCAGCCAAGCATCGTGCGAGTGATGGAGATGCAAAAGGGCATAGCCGTGGCGAGTATCTTTCTGGATTCTACAAAGAAGATAAGATTACTCCTGTTATCACGCTGGTGCTGCACTTTGGCGCAAATGAATGGGATGGGCCGTTGTCACTCCATGAGATGATGGCGGTTAAAAATAAGAATCTTCTGAACTTTGTGCAGGACTATCAGATTCACCTGATTGACCCTGCAAAGCTAAGCGCAGAGGATTTGGAAAGATTCTCTTCAAGTCTGAGAGAAGTCATTGGATACATTAAGTATTCCAAAGATAAGAAACGCTTATCTGAATTTTTGACTGATAATCCGCGTATGCTGATAGAAGCAAACGCGGCGAGGGTTATTAAAGCAGTTACGAATACACCGCTGGATATTCCAGAGGGCGCGGAGGTGATTGATGTGTGCAAAGCTGTTGAGGAAATGATGAACGAAAGCGAAGAACGAGGCGAACTCAGGATGCTCGTGCAGCTTGTTCGAGATGGAGATTTGAAGCTGGAACGTGCTGCTGAAAAAGCAAAAATGACTGTCGAACAGTTTGAAAAGGTAATGGAGAATACTCCTTTGCAGGCGGTATAAGATAAACAGAATATAGAAAACAGATAAGCCCTACAAGGCACAAATTGGTTCACAAAACCGATTGAAAGCCTTGTGGGGCTTATTTTTTTGTGCCTTTTTCAAATTTATTTGTGAAAAAAGTTGTCCAAGACTTGACATCGGGCGGTCTTGACTGGAAATGCAGAAAGTGGAAGACAGAAAGAAAGCTTTAAAATCTGTTAGTTAAAGCGCAAGGGGTATGAATGCGGCATATCGAAAAATAAAGAGGAGTATTTGGAAGATGAAAAAGAAAAAAATCAAAATACTACATGTGGCGCAAGCTGCAGGTGGTGTGGATCGCTATATCCGAATGCTTCTCAAATATTTGGATAAAGAAAAGTTTGAGAACATACTGGTTTGTTCGCAAGATTTCCGAGAGAAAGATTACAAGAACTTGGTTGATTTTTTTGAGCAAGTGAAGATGGATAGAGCTATTGGAAGTAACGATTTAAAAGCAATTGGAGAAGTTAGAAGACTGATAAAGAGATATAATCCTGATATTGTTTATGCCCATTCCAGTAAGGCAGGAGCAATTGCTCGCGTTGCAGATATTGGCCTCAAAAATCACTGTCTATATAACCCGCATGGGTGGGCATTTAACATGCGATGCTCTGCAAAGAAAGAAGCAATGTACACAGCTATTGAGAAAATAGCTGCACCGTTTTGTGATAAAATCATTTGCATTTCAGATGCAGAAAAACAGTCTGCACTGGATAAAAAAATCTGCAGAGAAGATAAGTTGCAGGTCATTTTTAATGGAGTAGATATTGAAGCCTATGAAAATGGGATTCACGGCACAGTTAAGAGAAAAGACCTGAATATACCAGAAGACGCGTTTGTTGTTGGTATGGTTGGAAGAATAAGTCCGCAGAAAGCGCCAGATATTTTTATTAAGATGGCAAAGCATGTGAAAGATAAAGTTTCAAATGCACACTTTATTATTGTTGGAAACGGAGATCAGGAAGCTGAAATTCAAAAGTATGCAAAGGATAATAACTTTTTGGATAGTCTACACATTACGGGCTGGGTTGATAATCCGATGAGTTATGTAGAGCTTTTTGATGTTGCATGCTTACTGAGCCGTTGGGAGGGTTTTGGTTTGGTTTTACCTGAGTACATGATGGCAAGAAAACCGATTGTAGCGAGTAGAGTAGATGCTATTCCAAATATTATTTGTGATGGAGAAAATGGTTTGCTTGTAGAGATGGATGACGTGGTTGGAGCAAGTACAGCAGTCCTAAAATTATATTTGAACAATAACTTGAAGAGTAAATTGATAGACGAAGGTTTAAAAACAGTCTATAAAAAATTTGACGTTCAAAGAATGACAAGAGAAACAGAAAAATTGTTTGAGGAAGTGACAAGGTGATAGGTTCGGTTGTGGTTTTATATAATCCTACAGAGGATGAAATAAAAAATATAAATTCATACATCCGAATTGGTATCACCGCTTTTATTATGCTGATTACGAAGGCGTTACGACACGTAGAATATCCTATGCACCGAGTATGGGAGTGACAAAGATTCTGGACGAAGTTGAACCAGAGATAAAAAGAAGTGTTTCAAAGTTTGATGCAATCTCCGTTAGAGAAGAAAATGCGGTTTCACTACTAGAACCATACTCTAAGTATAAACCAGTCGTTGCTGTTGATCCGACATTGCTGCTGGATTCAAATGACTGGGCATCAATTCTTCCTCCTACTGGAGCAGCACCAAAGAGTGACTATGTGCTTGGATTCTTTATTGAGGGAAATTTTGACCATCTCCATGCTACGAAAAAATTTGCAAAGCAAAAGAAGATGAAATACGTTTTTGTGCCATATAGCGGTCTATCGTATTATCAAATTGGAGATAGGTGTGCGGATGCAGGGCTTGAAGACTTGTTGGAACTGATTCGAAATGCACGGTATGTAATAACAGATTCTTTTCATATTACAGTTTTTTCGATTATTCATAGAAAACAGTTTTATTCTTTTATGAGATATAGAGAAAACCCTGTTACAAGTACGAATTCTAGAATCCGGAATTTATTGCACATGGCCGGATTGGAAAACCGTGGACTGGAATTTGGAACAAGAAAAATTAAGGAGTTACCAGATATTGACTATGCTCCGCATATGAAAATGCTCCAGCGGGAGATTGAGAAGAGTAAAGAATTTTTACAAAAAAGTATTAGAGGTGAGTATAGAGGTGAAGTGTAGTGGATGTAGTGCGTGTGCTGCTGTGTGCCAAAAGGAAAATTGCATCAAAATAGAATATAATGCAGATGGATTTCTGAGACCGGTAAAAGATGACACGGTGTGCATACATTGTGGCTTGTGTGAAAAAGTCTGTCCGATGAATGCTGCACATGGCTGCTCTTTGGATGAGTGCGAATTGTACTCGGCGTGGGCAGATGCAGAAGGACGGCAGCAGTCTTCTAGTGGTGGCATAGCAGCGGTACTTGCGGAATATGCAGTAGCGCATGGCTATGAAGTCTGTGGTGCAATTATGGATTATAATACATTGAGTGTGCGGCACAAGATTTTTGAACGGGGAGAAGATTTGAAACCCTTGCGAGGGTCGAAGTACCTGCAAAGTAATGTCCTTCCGGCATTTTGTGAAGTACTGAATAGATTGAAACAATTTCCACAGAAAAAATTTGTGGTATTTGGAACGCCATGCCAGATAAGTGGTTTTAGAAATATTTTGGGAATTTATGGGTGGCTTGATAGAGCCGTTTTGATTGATATTTTTTGTCATGGAGTACCTTCAAATTTTTTGTGGACAAAATATATGAAATGGGTTACGAGAAAAATGAAATTGAATGCCACGGGAAATATTAAAAGCATAATATTTCGAGACAAGTCATATTCATGGCATGAATATTTTATGAATATTAATGGGGGGGGGTACTGCCTATGTAGCGAGTAGGGAAAAAGACCCTTTTTTAAAGTTGTTTTCAATGGGTGTTGTGAATCAGGAATCCTGTTTTACCTGTCCGTTTAGAAATAAAACATCTGCAGATATTCGTTTGGGTGACTATTGGGGTGAACGCTTCAAAAACAATGAAGATGGCGTTTCTATGGTTCTCGTTAATGGAAGCAGAGGATTAGCATTACTGAATTTATTATGGGAAAATATTTTGGTACAGACGGCTTTCGTGGTGAAGCCGGAATTACATTAACAGCGGATCATGCCTATAAGGTTGGCCGTTTCTTAGGATGGTATTACAATGCTCTGCGTGAGCGCAATGGTGATACTGATCCCGCTCGTATCGTCATTGGTAAGGATACGCGCCGTAGCTCCTATATGTTTGAATACAGTCTGGTGGCTGGCCTGACGGCTTCCGGTGCAGACGCGTATCTGCTCCATGTCACCACCACCCCGTCCGTGGCCTACATCGCTCGTGTGGATGATTTCGACTGCGGTATCATGATCTCTGCCAGCCACAATCCGTACTACGATAACGGTATCAAACTGATCGACTGCTATGGTGAGAAAATGCCAGAGGAAACTCTGCTGTTGGTAGAGGACTACATCGATGGCAAACTCCATGTGTTCGACCAGGACTGGCCGGAACTGCCCTTTGCACATCGCGAACATATTGGCTGTACGGTGGACTATGTAGCTGGACGCAACCGCTACATGGGCTACCTGATCTCTCTGGGTGTCTACTCCTTCAAGGGTGTCAAGGTCGGTCTGGATTGTGCGAATGGCAGCTCTTGGAACATTGCAAAGTCTGTCTTTGATGCACTCGGCGCAGACACCTATGTGATCAATAACCAGCCCAACGGTCTGAACATCAATAACAATGCCGGTTCTACTCACATTGAGGGACTGCAGAAGTTCGTTGTAGAGAAAGGGCTGGACGTTGGTTTTGCCTATGACGGCGATGCAGATCGCTGCCTGTGTGTGGACGAGAAAGGCAATGTCATTACGGGCGATCATATTCTGTACATCTATGGCTGCTATATGAAAGAGCGTGGCAAGCTCTTGACCAACACCGTTGTTACTACCGTTATGTCCAACTTTGGTTTGTATAAGGCCTTTGACGAAAAGGGCATTGGCTATGCTAAGACTGCGGTGGGCGACAAGTATGTCTATGAGTATATGTCAAAGAACGGCTGTCGTATCGGCGGTGAGCAGAGCGGACATATCATCTTCTCCAAGTATGCTAGCACGGGTGATGGTATTCTGACGAGTTTGAAAATGATGGAAGTTATGCTGGCTAAAAAGAAGCCGATGAGCGAATTGGCGGCACCGCTGAAAATTTATCCGCAGGTGCTGGAAAATGTCCGTGTGACTGATAAGAAGGCTGCTCAGAATGACCCTGCCGTGCAGGAAGCAGTGACCAAGGTGGCCGAAGCACTGGGAGATACTGGTCGTATTCTGGTTCGTGAATCCGGCACAGAGCCTGTGGTGCGTGTGATGGTGGAAGCACCTGACCACGACACTTGTCAGAAATATGTTTCCAAAGTTGTCGATGTGATTCGTGATAGAGGATATAGTTTGTAAATAAAATTGTAAATAAAATTGGCGATTGGAAACAAGCATTCATCAGGCTCAATATTGAAACAGAATTATCAGAGTGCTATACTAAAACTACTAAATTTTTCTGGAGGTTTTTATTATGCCCAGAACTAAAGGAAGCAAGAATAAGCCCAAAACTCCGACTGCTGATTTCGCATCGCAGATTGCAGAGAAGCAGTCCGCAAAGGAAGGACTCACAGCGGAAATTGCATCCATCACCGCCAACATTGACACTTTGAAGGCTGATCTGAAAGAGAAGAAGGCTGCTCTGAAGAAAGCCGAAAAAGAAGTGACTTCCTTGGAAGCGAAAAAGGCAAAGGCAGACGCTAAAGCTGCAGAAGAAGCAAAAAAAACAGAAGCAGAGTCCGTTCTGAAAAAGCTGCTGGCCGAAGGCATGAGTGCCGATGAAATCCTCGAAAAACTGAAATAACACGAAAAACCCGTGATGGACAGGCATAACGCACCGTCCATCACGGGTTTTAGGGTTATAAGAACATAAGTTCATCCGGCGGCCACATCAAACTGAAAATGTGCCGGAAGATGGAACTGCTTGATAAACGCATGGTGCTGGGCGTGATAGTGCTGTAGATCGTATCCCAGATGATGCAGCTCAAGAAGTTTTACCAGCACCAGATTGAGGTGAATCCGTTTGGCTGCAGAGATTTGCGCAGCGTCTAACCCGCGCTTCGTCATTTGATAGACTTCATCACTGTCAAGCATCAAGTGGGATGTGAAAGCGTTATGCTCGTAAAGAAGGATGTGCTTGTCCTTAATGGTCAGAAACCTGTCCAGGGTATGCAAGTCCATAAGCAGCTGATGCTCCAGATAATGTCCGAGTGCATAGCCGCACATCATCTGCTTTGTCTGTTTGTCCAGCTGGCGATTGATAAGGATCAAGGGCTTATCAAAATAGAGTGAAAGTAACCCTAACATATCTTTAATGCGGGATGTTTCACTGATGTCCAGACTGCAACTGCGCGCGATCTGTTTGATGTTGCGAGTTCCGGCATTTTGGACAAGTTCGTTGGCAGCTCGGTAGATAAATGCAGAATCCATAATGTGATCTCCTTTCGGGGATGGCATAGTGAATGGAACAGAGGTTTACAGGTTCATTATTCGTTCCTTTTCTCGTTTTTGTTCTCGGTACTTAAAATAGGCTTTGTGCATTTCGTACATGATGCCGTCCATATCCTGCGGGGTCAACTCACCGCTGGCAAATAGCTCAGTAAGCTCGAATGCGAGATGCTGGGCTTCTATTTTGCCCTTTTTTCCGTAAGCTTCGGCGGCACGTTCGATAAATAAAGACTGATCCGGCTGTAAATAGGTCAAAGGTACATGGAATATATCGGCCATCTTTTCAAGCATTTCAATACTGCGAGGGTAGCGGCCATCACGCTCCCATCCGATGATCGTTCGTTTGTTGATACCCAGACATTGTGCCAATTCGTCCTGTGTTAAAGAATGTTTCTTTCGTAGATCGCGAACTTTCTCTCCAAATTTCATGTTTGCAACCTTTCTATGGCGTAGTTATCGTGCTGTAACAATGTGCAACGGAATTTGTAAATATTCGATCTGAAAGATGCAACAAATTTTCACATTTTCCTCTTGACACGGCGACACGACTTGCTTATAATATGTGCTATATTCTATCATCTTTTGGATTATTATACCGTAAAAAATGTGAATATGCAAGCTGAAAAAGGTGAAAAAAGAGCGGAAGTTCAAAAGGTGAAATTGAATAGAAGAAAAAAGAAACTTAAACCAACACAAAGGAGGCCGTGAGAAGATGAGCAACGGAGAACATGAAATCCGCACCCCAAAGGGGCTGCGGATCGGGAATCGCAGTGTCGTTGATGGAAAGAATATGCTTCAGATCAAGCGTGGTGGCTGTGAAGATTATATTTCTGCTGAATCTCTGGTGGAGTGCATTCACGGCCTTCCCGTGAAGAGTATCGAATTTTTCACAGCAGAGAACCAACGGAAAGAAGCCTGAAGCAGAGTGCTTCATCGACACTGAAAGCGCAGAGGTGGAATCTTAGGCGGCACCTGGTTAGCCGACCAGCTCCACCAGACGTTCTTTTGGGTCTACAATATAATATCTGTTTGTTAGAGCGATACCGTAGCAATATGTGATATAGGCCGGAACAGAATGAGCGAATGCAGTGCAGTAGTGCGCCTGTAAGTAGTTCATCCTGTTCCGGCTTTTTTTTATTTTCTCGAAAATCTGTATTCCCAGGTGGCTCTACGGATTCATGTTAGTATAGGGACTTCAAAAAAATAGAAAGCAGCAAGAGGAATCTTAGATTCCCGTTCAAAAAAAACGGGTGAATCTGAGACGATTTTTGCTGCTTTTTTCAGTTCACCCGGAGCCGGAAGGCAGAAAGGTGGACAAAATGCTTACATTGAAAAAGGTCAAGGAAATGGTAAAAGCTCCTGCACATACCAAGCGCGTACCCTCTCCGAAGGTGCTTTTGGAAGAAGGCCGGATTTTTCTGCGTAAAGAATTTGAGCATGGCAGTCATCTGACACTCTATCACAACGGCTATGTTTGGTTTTCTGCTGGAAAGCGCAATACTGTGTTCCATATCCATGACTGCCGTGGGGACTATGCCTACGGTGCATCAAAAGGAAAGGGCGAAGTGATTAAGGAAGAATACTTTGAAAACTGCGAGTGGCATATTCGCGCACTGTTTGAGGGCGAACAGAGAGTGGAGGAATCACAGCTGAAGTGCGAGGGCGTAGGTCAGACCAAAGTGAGTGTGTCATATCATGCCGTGGCGGAAGATTGGGGAGAGATGGCAGACTCTGAAATCAATGTTCTGGATAAATATATTGAGAAGGAAGCACTTCATGCAATGATGGCGGTTCTGACGAAAAAGCAGCGTAACCTGATCTACCAGAATTATGTTCTTGACAAGACCCATCAGGAAATTGCAGATGGTATGGGAATTGCACGCGGGTCGGTTACAAGGTCTGTCAATCAGGCACTTGAACGGATTCGCCGCAAATTTGATTTTGAAGCACATTATGAATTGGCAGTGGGAGATTTTACATGAAAAGGAAACAGCAGATGAGCAAGAATACTCGGCACCCGGAGCACGTGGCAAGCGGTTCTGCTTATATCAATAGGTGCGGTGAATATACCATCGAGGCCGAATTTGCAGGCAGTAGTTCGTTGGAAAGCTGCATTGCAGCTTATCTCAATGAAAAATATCAAATTGAATAAAGATGAATGCTTCGATAATCCGTTAAAAATGAATGCGGGATAAAAAATTTCAAAAAATCTTTGGGAACTGTATCCCCCAAAGACCTTTCAAATTCATATTAGTGTAAGGGTTAGAGAAGAGAACCTTACGAAGCTCCTTGAAAACTGAATAAGCCATCCCAGAGAGATACTTCTGGCACTGAATGTGCATTCTGCGCGTCTTACCAGAGAAAACGCCGCTGAAATATGGGGCAGGAACGGGCTGGGGCAGAATGGCAAAGCTCAAATAACAGCAGATACACTGCGGCGGAGCATGAAAGCGTGTTCCGCCGTAGGAATGTACTGTTATTTCCAATAGTGCAAATCCAATCCGACAGGGGGTGATGAATTTACATGGAGTACCCGTATTTCAAAGGTCTGGAAGCAGACCGATACAGTTTTTACCGTGTGCCGAAGGCACTGGTCAAGGCTGATCTGTTCCAGAAGATGTCCGGGGATGCCAAACTGCTGTATGCTGTGCTGCTTGACCGCATGAGCCTTTCTATCAAGAACGGCTGGCAGGATAAGCACGGCAACGCCTATATCATCTGTACGATAGAAGAAGTCATGGACTCTATCCATTGTGCCAGACAAAAGGCGGTCAAACTGCTGGATGAACTGGAACAGGAGTTTCGGCTCATCGAGCGGCGCAGACAGGGACTTGGCAAACCCAATCTGCTGTATGTGAAAGACCTTTATGCGGGGCTTTCGCAATCGAACTACTGGAAGTATGAAAATCATACTTCCGGCAGTTTGAAAACCGAACTTCCGGGAGTTCTAAAATCAAACGGAAGTAATACTGAGAAGATAAATAAGACAGATAGTAGTGAGACTGATCTTATCTATCCGGCTGAACTGCAGGAAGAAGAACAGTACCGCCGCTATTTCAAGGAGGCTCTGGAACTGGAAATTCTGGAACAGGGCTATCCGGCAGATAAAACGGTTCTGTATGAGATTTTGGAACTGCTGGTGGAAACCGTCACCAGCAGAAAGAAGTTCCTGCGCATCTGTGGCGAGGAAAAGCCGAAAGAGGTGGTGAAAAGCCGCCTGATGAAGCTGGATTCCTCGCATATCCAGTACATATTGGAGTGCTTAAAAGAAAACAGCACTCAGATTCGGAACATCAAGCAATACCTGCTGGCAACACTCTATAACGCACCTGTGACCGTGGATAGCTATTATTCCACACAGGTTCGGCATGAATTTGGGTGGGGCGGCAGGGTAGATAAAAATTAAGGAGGACAACCCCATGAACATCGTATTCATGAGTATGGACACGCTGCCCTCTACGCTGTGGGCGCGTGATCTGTATGACCAGATGCACATTCGCAGCGACTTCCGCAAGTGGTTCCCGCGTATGTGCCAGTATGGTTTCATCGAGGGCCGCGACTACGAGTATATGCCCCGTGTCCGGCTGCAGGATGAGGGCGGGCGCACGGTCCAGCGGTATGTAAAAGACTATCGCATCACGCAGGACATGGCAAAAAAGCTCTGCAAGCTGCACCATACGGCAGTCGGTGCGGCGTACCATCCACAGCCTCTTGACTGGGATGCGCTGCTTGGCCTGCTACATAAGAAGCCGCCGCGCCGGAGCAGCTACGAAGCGCAGTTGAGCGATTCCGATTCGCTGGTGACGACTACGCAGATCGCCAAAGAGTACGGCTGCGGAGCAAAGGTGTTCAATCGGCTGCTGCATCTGCACGGCATCCAGTACCGGGCCAACGGCCAGTGGGTGCTGTATTCGGAACACCACGGGAAGGGCTATACGTCCAGCTTGACGTTCCGGCTCCAGCGCAGCGATGGTTCCGAGGTGGAAAAGCTGCACACGGCATGGACGCAGAAAGGCCGGAAGTTTCTTTATCATATGTTGAAGCGGCGTGGGGTGCTGCCGCTGGCTGAACAGGGAGGTTAAGCCTATGAATTTTACCGATAACCCGTTTGAACGCATGATGCGCCAGCGTCCGGGAACGGACAGCGGCCATCCCTGCAAGCATTGCCGCCACAAATGGGAGTGCGGCTATCTGCTGCACCAGTGCCGAAAGAAGTTCCGTTCGGTGCTGGGCGATACCGCGCCGCCTGTGGCTGGGGCAGTCCGCCCCTGATGCAGCGGCGATAGATGGGAGGTGAGCAACCATGCAGGAAGAAGTCAACGAGAAAACCATCTCACTGTGCATCAAAGGAGGAAAAATCACGGCACAGATTTTGAAAGCGGCTTTGATAAAGCTGCTGGCAGAGATGGACAAGAAAAAGCAGCGGGGGAAAGGAGAAAAAAGCCAATGTAAGAAAACGGGGCGACAGAGCATCAAGAGCCTGCAGAAGAGCGGCGCGCAGATCACGAACATCGTTGTCACAGACAATAATATCAAGTCGTTTGACCGGGTAGCCCGGAAATATGGCATTGATTATAGTCTGAAAAAGGTGGAACAGGAGGGCAAAACAGAGTATCTGGTCTTTTTTAAGGCCAAGGATGTGGATGTTATGACCGCCGCCTTTAAGGAATACACCAGTGAAACGCTGAAAAAGCAGAAACGCGAATCGGTGCGTCAGAAGCTGGAAAAGGTGAAAGAGGAACTTTCCAATCACCGTCAGCTTAAGAAAGAAAAGAAGAGGGAGCAGGAACCGACACGATGAAGAATCTGAAAAAACCTGCCCGTCTGTCGCGCAAAGCACCGTCCAACCAGACGGGCGGCACGGCATGGGGCAAAAAACTGGCTGCAGAGTTCAGCAGGATGGCGCAGTCGGCAGATATGAAAAAGCTGATCCTGTTGAATTTTCCGTACATCTTCGCCTTTTACATGGTGGAAAAGGCCGCATGGCTTTACCGTCATTGCAATGGCGATACCGTGGTGGACAGGCTCATGGTTCTTTTCATGAACTTTGGTCTGGCCTACAAAAGTGTCTTGCCTAGTTTTCATCCGTTCGACCTGATGGTGGGGCTGGTAGGTGCAGCGGTGCTGAAGGCCGTGATCTACTTCAAAGGGAAGAACGCTAAGAAGTATCGGCAAGGCGAGGAATACGGCTCTGCCCGGTGGGGCAACCAGAAGGACATCGAACCTTTTATTGACCCGGTATTCGAGAATAACGTCATACTCACACAGACCGAACGGCTGATGATGAGTGGTAGACCAAAGCATCCGAAGTATGCTCGGAACAAAAACGTCATTGTGATCGGCGGCAGCGGCAGCGGTAAGACACGATTTTACGTCAAGCCGAACCTCATGCAGATGCCCCAAAAGGTCAGCTATGTCGTAACGGACCCAAAGGGTACGATCATTATCGAGTGCGGAAAGATGCTCTCGGATGCCGGGTATAAGATCAAAGTCCTGAACACCATCAATTTCAAAAAATCCATGCGATACAATCCGTTCCATTACATCCGCAGCGAAAAGGATATTCTGAAACTGGTCAATACCATTATCGCCAACACAAAAGGGGATGGCGAAAAATCCGGCGAGGATTTCTGGATCAAAGCGGAACGGCTGCTCTACTGTGAATTGATTGGCTATATCTGGTATGAGGCCCCGGAGGAGGAGCAGAACTTCTCCACCTTGCTGGAGTTCATCAACGCCAGCGAAGCCCGCGAGGATGACGAAAACTTCAAAAATGCCGTGGACGAGCTTTTTGAAGAACTGGAAAAGGACAAGCCGGAACACTTTGCTGTTCGCCAGTATAAAAAGTATAAATTGGCTGCCGGTGTTGTATGCTCTAAAAGACTTCTTAATCAAGCGGTTGGGAAGTCTCTTA
>OIZG01001616.1_pt1 | contig 12719 bp, 11 predicted proteins | sample 1588561 | NCBI WGS metagenome assembly OIZG01 (sample SAMN03283267) | human gut metagenome | biome: human-associated habitat; material: feces | host: Homo sapiens | place: USA | collected 2013 | reverse complement strand
TATATCCATCACGCGCGAACACCGCTTCGCGGAGTGTTGTAATACCGTATCTCTCCCCCTATAAGGACTCTTGCTGTATTTTTCATTTAGTCTCCTTCCTTATATAGTGTTGCTTCATGACTCAAAGCAGTCATGATTGTGAATATACACGCTGTGATATTGTGTGTAAGGCGGTTTTTCTACCTGACTTAAAGTCGGTTTCTTGTCTTACATATACAATATGACAAATAAAATAAAAAAAAGAAATTTTTTGTTACGACTGTGTGAAGCCGCTATTTTTTCTCTTCCTTTCGCCTCCATATTTAAAATGAAAAATAAAATTAAAATGGTACGCGTTTTGTGAAAACTTTTTAAACTTTTTTTATCGTTGGATACAGAGCTTTTCATCCGAACTTTTTTGTTCTGTTTTTTCATATTGTAAAAGGTGATATTCGTATTGCCAGAAAAATCAGTGTAGAGTACAGAAAGGAGAAAAAATGCATTTAAAAAAAATATTAAATCTGTGTCTGTTTGGCCTCACGACCGAACTTTCAATTGTTCCGTTGGCATTCGCCAATGATGTATATGCAGAAGGTCCATTACCGACCGTTGTTGGCATCGTATCTCTTGACGACGGCAAGCGTCCAGATATTCCTAAGGGTTCAGGCTTTGCTGTCGTGAAATTAAAAATCCATGAAAGCAAAGATAAAAGCAGCCCTGCAATCGGATATTACGAGAAAGGAGAGACTGTAAATATCCTGGATGACGACGGAACATGGGCTCATACGGATAAGGGATACGTCTGGGGCGGCTACTTGTCAAGCACTTACCAAACTCCATTAAATTTACATAGCGATACAGAACTCTCATCCAGATATGTTGGATATACTTATGACATCATCAACCAAATGGAAGAAAAATACAAAAATATCCTAAAGAATTACAATATTACATTATGTGATAACCCAATTAAATCTTCTGGACTAGTACCAGATAATGGTAATGAAAATTCATTTATGAATGGCTTAACACACTATTATAGTGGGCCAGATGGACAGAATCGGCTTATGTATATCAGAGACAGCCTGGATTCCATAAAAGGAGCAATGTATCATGAATTAGGGCATGCCATTGATATAGAAAATTTTGGTAATGACGGTTATGTGTCAGATGCAGCAGAGGTCGAGCAGTCATATAATACTGAAATGCCTGCTTTGAAAGAAAAATATTCTCTGGCTGACGCGAACACGGTAAATAAAATGGAATACTTTGCTGAAGCGTTCCGTCTTAACCACGAAGACCCGGAGGGCTTAAAAGCGACTGCTCCGATAATTTATGATTATGTAAACCAGATTATTGCAAGAATTTAAAAAACCTTTTTTTGTTTTTTATCACATATTTTTTTCTGCATATTATAAGTGTTCAAATAAATACAATAATGAAAAGGAGAATCTATTATGAACAAAACAATTTTAATGGGAAGACTTACAAGAGACCCGGAGATTAGAACAGCAGCTGGAGGAAGCGGAACTACTATCGCAAGATTCACTCTCGCAGTGAACAGAAGATTTCGCCGTGACAGTGAAGAAAGTGCTGACTTTATCAACTGCGTAGCATTCGGCAAGACCGCCGAGTTTATTGAGAAATACATCACAAAAGGACGTCAGATTTGTGTTTGCGGCCGTATTCAGACCGGCTCCTATACAAATCAGGAGGGACGTACTATCTACACTACAGAGGTCGTTGTAGAAGAAGCAGATTTTGCTGACAGCCGTCCGAATGCTGATGTTCCGCAGAATCCTCAGCCAGCACAGCAGGCCGCACCGTCATCTGCCCAGAATCCAGTGCCCGATACAGCAATGCCTGCACCGGAAGCGCCTGGCTTTGATGGAGATGAAGATATCCCATTCAATTAAAGTTCAAACAAAAAAATGCACTCACGATTTGTGAGTGTATTTTTTTGTGTCTTCTTCGGCATCTTACATGTCCTGCTTGTACCATTCACCAATTCAGGTTTAACCTATCGCAATCCTTACCCGGCCTTTTCTCGCCAGGGCAATAGTAATGCTGCACAACTCAGCCGTAGCACAGATTTTGTCGGCCAGCGTGATAATCCATGCCTCCTTATTCTTTGGAATTGGACCAAGCGGAAACATATGCGTTAATATTGCACTTCTTTCACGCTCTGAGACATGGAAGTATTCAATGCTGTTCTCTGCTGCCGCCTTTGGATGAAAAAAGGCCTGATGCTCACCTGTTGGTGGCTTTTCATGAAAATCGAACAAACAAAAATCATGCAATAAACCTGCTCTCGCCGCCACCTTTTTGTTACAATGCCATTTCTTGGCTAGATACCATGACATATATGACACATTGATACTATGCATCAAACGGTTTGACCAATTGTGCTGACGGTATAGCCGCAGTTTTAAAAAATCTTCGTTTTGCAGGATATCAGAAACTAAATCCCGGTATTCCTGCGGGATATCTTCTGATAACTCAGTCTTGACGCCTTCGTTACCAGATTTCATTGATAACTCGCAGGCAAAGCCTGACTTGTTACCAGATTTCATCGACGGACGGGAAACCGCGGCCAAATTTGTTTGCCCGTCGGTCTGAAGGTAATTAGACGCGTACGTGGGAGTCGAAAACCCCGTCCGCGTCTGGTGCAAGCGAGCGTAAGCTCGCTGCATCATGGATAACTCAGTCTTGACGCCTTCGTTACCAGATTTCATGGAAAGTTCAATCATATTTATATTTTTTATATTTTTACTCATTTTCGTTTTGCCTCCTGCCGGCATTTCCGGCCAAGACCAATATGCAGAAACTCTGAAAAAATGAACGCGAGTTGACAAAAAAACACCTGAACAGCACTTACAGGCTTTCAGGTGTCTTTTTTCTCATTATTTCACCAGCGGGCACTTTCCGGCTTTGCAATAAAGATTTGTCATAAGCTCGCATTCCGCCGGACCTCCATCTGCTGACGGTCTAAAATACGCGCATTCACAGTCAGCGGCTGTATCGTCAATATCCATAAGTTCTTCATTGATTTTTTTGATACGGTCCATTGCAGCATCGATTTCTGATTTCACACCAATGCTATTGAGGCCTATCATTTCACCTACCTTCATTATTTTTCCTCCTCTGTTTTAGTTGTTTTAGTGTCTTTTGTGTCTGTACTGTTATTATTTGAATCCTTTTTCTGTGTGTTGCCAGAATCGCCGGAATTGGACTTATTGGGGTCTTCACTGTCAGTGTCTGAGGATGATGATACGCTTACAGACGTGTCAGAATCATTGCTATTGGCAACAGTCGTTCCGGTGCTGTCATCGCTATCGCTGCTATTCTCTTCGGTCTCCATCCGCTGGAATACTTCGTTCTTATCCGTCTTAATGGAATTCCAGGCATCCTTGTTTATTGTAACTTTCTTTTTGTCCTTCCATTCATCCAGTTTGTCTTCATAAGCCTTATCTTTCCTGTCGCTGATGATATCGTCTTTTTTTGTCTCAGTGGCGGACTGGTCATTCACGCTCTGCATATAAAGAATGATAGTGTTGCCTTTTGCGTCCTTATAACTGTCGCACTCTCCGTCTTTCATTTTTGACGCTTTTTTCAGCATTTCTTTTCCATACTCATCATACTCCGGGTCTGCTGTCGTGAATGTAACGCTCTGTGCTGTAAACCCGGCATCGCTTGCTGCTGTACTGATGTCTGTACCTGCTTCAACTTTTTTGATAAGTGATTTGATTTTCTTTTCTTTCTTTTTTGCATCCTTCTTTTTGATTTCTACATAACTGAATGTTGACTGGCCGGCCTCGTCATCGCTGACTTTGGTATCCACGTCTGATTCAATCGCATTTTTTACTCTCGTTTCATAAGTCATCAGCTCAAGCACGTTCATCATTGTCTTTTTGCTTGCGTGCATTGCTTTCAGGTCATCTTTTGACATCTTTTCGATAAACTCATCAGCAACAGATCAGCCCGTCTTTTGCTTTCAGCCAGCGGTACATTGTCAGGGCAATAAACAGAACTGCCATCGCAACCGGGATACCCCAGAGTATTATCAACTGATGGACTGCCGAGTGATGACCTGCAACGCCAACGCCCTTAAAGATACTTTTAAAATTCATTGTAAATGGCAGTGCTGTCAGATATCCTGTAATCAGAACGATTCCAAATTGTGAAACCATACGCTTCAGCATTTTAGATTTTCCTGAATGCAGATTTCCAAAGATGATTGTAATTATAATCACAACTGCATAAATGATGTAGTCCCAATAATTCGTAAAATTACATAAGCCCCAGGCTAAGCCGAGCATACACAACTGCGGCAGGCAGAACTTCTTTTTTCCGTTGCTGTTTTCCTTCAAAAAAGCATACAGTAAAGCCGCAATCAGTATGACAATCATGATATTTACCATATGCGCATGCAGGTCACCGAGCACGAATGAATAGCACGGAAACTCATGAATGGTCTTATCGTCAACATCCAGGTTATAACCGATATAGCGTGTTGCATCCGGGAACCAATAAGACGTGCTGTCCACATCAATATCTTTATGCCACGTATAAGAAGTTGTATTCGTTAGGCCAATAGAGATAAAAGGCTTCAGCAGTCCATACACGATATAATGCCCGTTTCCTCCAAACACTACCGCTGCCGCTGACAGCGCAGAAAAAATAACACTCTCTTTTCTGCTTATTTTTTCAAACCTGTCTTTCAGCATTTGTTCTGCGATTCCGAAAATACCCGTGAACATCAGTGCCGGAATCAAAGCCCGCATCATATTATAAGCATATTCTGCCTTCGTTGTTTTCCATAGCATCGTTTTTGCGATAAACGCTGCGTAATACTGCCCGCCGTAGTAATAATTGATACTCTTCCCGGCATACCAGATGTCGTCCGGTGGAAGTTTTGATGTCGTCAGCATCTTTTGCAGGAATCCATAGTCCATAAACTTTTCAGTGCCGTATCCGGAAGGGTTGAACCCGATAAGGTAAGCCCAGAACAGAAATACGACAAAGAAAATCATTTCATATCTTAAGCATCCGGAAAAGCACTGCTTCCAATCTTCCAGGCATCTCTTCTGTTTCTTCCCGACAGCCATACATAGCATGAAATACAGGCAGATTGCAATGATTCCAGTTGCTCTGGTGAACGGTATGCGTAAACAGACCCCTGCAGCCCACATCATAAATCCGGGAATCAGAACCCCGAAAGTCTTGCCAAACGGCAGCAGGCATTTATTCTCTCCAAACACCGCCACCGCCAACGGCATAGAGGCCAGCATCATCAGCAACATATAAAATTCCCACTGCAGGAATATAACTGCATCAGTCCTTCCTAGCAGCAGGAATGTCACCACAGCCGCTGCTGCTATCCCGATGCTTGTTTTAAGTATTTTTTTCTTTTTCTTTTGTGGATTTGCAGACACAGACCTTGTCTGCGCGTTTAGATTGTTCCGCATATTGTCTATCCTTTCTTGAGTATTTTTTTTAGTTGTTTTTTTCGGATACAATATGCTGAAATATTGATAAGGTTTTGGATTTTTGAGGAAGTATTAATGGATTGATTTGAGCTTGTAGAGCGGACTGGTGAAATATATTAAAAACATCTAAAAACACATTGTTTTTTGACGTTTTCTTGCATTTATTTTCTTCTTTTGTTATACTGAATCTCATAGAGAGCCGCAAAAAAACGGTAGACGGTTTATCTCCTCGTAGCTGTTAACGTAGTTTACTGGGGAGGTCGCTTCCCAGATTTTTGTATAGGGAGGTGATATTATGTATAGTTTGGCTGTGCAATTAAGTTATTTGGCTTTTTTACTTCAATGCGTCAGAACACTCTGGAAAATAGAGCTGGACCGCAGCAAAATACATAGTAAAAAACCGTCGACTACTCGCAATAGACGACGGAATAAATAATATTGCTTAAAAGTATATTGGAGATAAACCGTTTGCAACGGCTCTCTATATCTTTATTATATCACTTCAGAATATGCAATACAAGTATTTCTAACAGAAATTTAGTATTTTGACTCTTCTTCCATATTTCCATTTCCGCCGCACTCGTCTTATGTCCTGTTCTGCCAAATGGTCTTGATAAATATCCTTCGTCCTGCATCCTTACTTTGTCTCCTGTTCTATTGCCTTTTTTCGTCTGATTTCATCCAGTGCATATGCCTTTAAAGCGACATCATCCAATATCTTTCAGGATTTCAGATGTGGCAATGTCTGATTTCATAAGTTTCAGTGCTTCTTCTGTATGTCCAGTCTCCATCATCGCCGGTATAATTTTTTTCCAGTTTTCTTTTATCCTTTCCTCCAAATACTGGTTTATGCTTTTCCTGGATTCGCAAAGATATAGATACCGAAGCGCTGCCGCCACCTCGCCGGCTATTCGCTTACTGCAATACATACGCAGTTTCCAAGGGCATTTATTTTGTAATGCCTTTTTTTGCCATAAGCATGTTGTATTGCGAAATGTAATACTTCGGCATATACAGAATGTTATGGGGCAGGTGGATTTCCACGATGTCCGATGGGTTCAATTTGCTTGAAATGTGAACCCTCCCCGCCTAATCCGCTTTCGCGAATATAGACGGGGCTTCCAAACTCCGCATGGGCTTTTGCCCATGCCTGCTACTTTAAGCAGGAATGGATTCCTGACCACAGATACAGCGCAAACTCAGTGACTCTGTCGCGCGGCATTGCCTTCAGCCGGAGCTTCAGGTTTTGCCTTGGATGCGCAAAGTACCGCATAAGCGTTAATTAGTGTGGCCAGGCAGCAGCTGGTCCGTCTGTTGAGTTCTGGAGCTTTGGCCAGGACTAACAACTCTTCCTTTGCAGAAAGAGATTTAAGGAGCACACGAATAAAGAACCGTGCACCGATATTTTTAGATGCGGAAAGGTCGCAGTTATAGACCTTTCCGGTTGTAAATTTACATAATTCATACGTATTAAATCCTGCATCTTTGCCTCGGAGGACTTTTCCGGAGCCATCATATGCAAGACGTGATGTATTTACAGCACAGATATAAGAAACGCGGATTCCAGTTCTGGCAGCAAGCACCTCAACGCGGCGCTGGATATCGCGCTTTCTCCACAGTGAAAGTTTCTGTTTATTGCCACGTTTCTTTTTCTTCATGTTGAGATGCTCAAAAACAATAACGTCCGCTTTGGATTCCATGGCAAATCTGACAATTTCCACAGCTGTCTTAACGGCGATTGCTTCATTGTAGTTATTTGCCAGCCTCCAGAGCCTCGGTGTCTTGTAATTTCCGTTCTGCTGTGCCTTTTTAATAGTGTTCAGTAATCCATACATACGGTCTTTTTCTACAGGATGGTTGATGAATCGCTGTCCTGTGACAGTTCCGTCTTTATGTACCATTGAGCACACTGCGTCTGTGTTGATTCCCAAGTCTACCCCAATCACAGTCTCAACTTCTTTATCTTTCTTGAATTTCGGAAATTTAGAGCCTGCCATTTCGTAAGAAATGCGGAGTTCATACCTGTGATTGCGTTTTACAAGAACCGGAGCAGAAGCCTTCCATGCTTTCATATGGTTGTAAGCATACATAAAATCACAGTCACGTATTACAAATGCTTCCCAAATCCAGTCCTTGCCATTATATAATTTCAGGCTTACGATATTTGTTCCTTCACTGTCAAGAAATGTGTTATTTCTGTAAAAGCACGGCATTGTGTTCTGATTTCGGTTCAGATGTGGTCTGCGGCCATGCTTTCCGCCATCTTCCCATTTCTGTAACTGGGAGCGATAAGACAGAGTCAGTCCGACTGCAGTGTTGATTGCGTCCCGTCTGAGATAGCTTGGAAATTTGTGGAATTCATCATCGAAATGCTTATATACCGCATCATTATTTGCCGTGGAGTGGATTAACCGTTCTATTTTCTGTTGTCTCCTCTGCTGTGCTGAAATAATAACTTTTCCGTCATCGCCTGTTATATTGTCAAGAGATTTCAATTCGTCGTAATGACGTACTGCAATAGCAGAGATATAATGTACGGCATTGCGATAAATTGTAATCGTCTTATCGAAAACATGATATGCTTCTGTGATTTTTAATCCATATGATACAGTCGCCATACATTGACACCTCCTTGCTGTAAATTTCTTATATATCTAATATGCCGGATTTTTTAAAGTTTTGTCGTTTTTTGCGAAAAAAATACAAATTTCACTTTATTGGATTCACAAAACAGCACTTACCCCGCCTAAACGCCAGACATGACGTTTTTAGATGCCTGACGCTATAGACGGGGTGTGCGTGCATTGCTGTTCTAGTTTTTATTTAATCAATGACTCGGGCAATGATATTTCTTTCAGATTGCTACAATGTCCGAAAGCCATTGAACCTATCCGTTCCAGTCCTTCCGGAAGCGTAATTTTTTTAAGTCCGCTACCATAAAATGTTAATTTTCCGATTTCTTTGACCTGGCCTGGAATTACCACTTCATACAGTCTATCGCAGCCCGTAAAAATCTCCCCTAAAATGGTACCTCCGCCAATATCCTTGATTCCTTTTCCAAAATCTACATGGTTTAATTTTCTACAGTCCCGAAACGCTCTATCTGCAATTGCGACTATAGAATCAGGAAATTCTACAGATTCAATCTCACAGAACTGAAAAGCGCCATAAGCGATTGCCAATGTCCCTTCTGCAATCTTGACATGTCCGGTCCTTCCAATCGGACATCGGATAACTTCCTGTGGCGACCTGGAATATAAGATGCCGTTTATTGTAAAATAATCTTCATCTTCATACTCAATGTGCTCGATAAACGGATTCTCCAGTATTTGTTCCAGCTCCGTCCTTGATAACTCGCCAGCAAAGCTGGACTCGTTACCTGACTTCGAACGGGGATTCAGGCCCGCGTGCGAAGTTAGAATCGAAATATTTGACCCGCGGACGATATTATCGGCCTGGGACTCCCCGTTCTTCGTTGAATTCTTCTCATTTTGGACCACCATACAGGTACTCGACGCCTTCAGTTCTTCTTTTTTGTCTGTTGTAGCCATTTTTTTTTCCCTTCTTTGTATCTTGCTTTTTATCATAATAAGTAAAGAAGACTCCATCTGAATCTTTGATTCAGGTGGAGATGAATTTACAAATATAAAAAATATGATAAAAAAGTAATCTATTTTTTCTTTTTTGTTCCATGTGGACGGCCAGGTTTCCTGTTCTGCGTTTCAACATATTCTTTTAATATATCCAACGTGACTCCTCCTGATGTCGCAATAAAATAACTTCTTGACCAGAAGCTATCTCCCCATAGGAATTGTTTCAGATAGTCTCCATAATCTCTTCTCAGAATCCTTGCAGTAACTGTTTTTAACGTAGCGATTTCGTTCGCGACTGCATATTTTGGACTTAGTTCTGCCAGGATATGGACATGGTCACAGACAGTTTCTATTGAAACCACATGCCCTTCATGCCCTTCTATCAGCCGGATGATTTCTTTCTTTAGTCTGTCTCCTATTTCTTCATTGATACATTTTCTACGATATTTTGTCACAAGTACAATGTGATACTGCAGCCCGTATACTGCATGCGATGATTTCCTGTATTCCATAAATATCCTCCTAATTAATTATATATGTAAGTTCCTGGATGCTTGACGAATCTTTTAAATATGGTATAATTATAAATATATAAGTAATATATGTCAAGAACGATTTTAAAGGAGGGAGAGCATATGGAAAAATGTCTTTTTTCTAAATATATAAAACCGGATGCGATGGGTTCCATAAAGGCAGACATTGTACGTTACAATAAGATAAAGCGTTATGCTTTCTCTCTTATTGTTAAGATGGGCGGAGACAAGCCACTTTCTGACGGAACATCCATACACAACCATTTAAAAGATAAATTTGATGTTAACGACCATTTTGCAAATGCTGCAAAAAGAGAAGCGGTTGCTTCTTATAAGTCTGCGATGGAGTGCCTAAAGCTGAACGCCGAAACGCTTGAAAGCAAAATCAAACAGGAGAATAAGAAGCTTTCTTCGGAGCAGAAACGGCTTGCCCATTTAAAGGAAGAAAAAGCGTCTCTTGTAAACAGGAGCCTTCAGCGTAAATCCGGGTCAAAGAGAAAAGTGAAGTTCAAGTCTTATCGCGGCGGCAATGAATCGGAAACCAGCGAAGGCACTTTTCGGGTAAAGAAAGGCAAGAAGATTACGACATACAAAAATCAATACCTTTTTGAAGTACAGTATCTTACACCTGAAATCAAGCGCGTTGAACATAGGATACACTACATTGAACAGAGAAGGAAAAGGCACGAGCATGAACTGGAAAGGATAAAATCTCAGATTGACAGCGGGCGGCCGTCTGTATGTTTTGGAAGCAGGAAATTATTTAAACAGCAGAATACCATCTATGCCGGTAGGCATGATGAATGGCTTAAGGAATACAGAAGCCGAAGGAATAATGGGATGACAATCCCTGGAAGGAAAGGTATCATACAAGGTAACTGTGTTGTCAGATATGATACTGATACGAAGGTACTCTCTTATGACTCCATGACCAGGATTCCAGTCAAGACAAAAAATTCCAAGACAAAAAAGGAGTCCGTCCTTCGGGCAGTTACTTACGAGATAAAAGGTGTTGAATTTCCATACGGGCAAGTCTTTGTCAATGACGCAATGAACAATAAATCCAGGCAGGCAGTCGCGTGGAGGTTTGAAGATGCAGGCAGCAGGATACTCGTAAAATGTATGGTATCTGTAGAACAGGAACTTTCGAGAAAAAATGAATACTATACCGATGGGTGTGTCTCTTTTGATACAAACGTAGACCATCTTGCAATGACAGAACTTGATAAGAATGGAAACCTTATACACCACGAAGTGATTCGTTTTGATATCACAGGAAAGACGAATGAGCAGAGGGGGCAGATATTATCTAATTCTCTTGAGCAGATATTTAAGTATGCCAAACAGAAATGTAAACCTGTTGCGATGGAAAACCTGAAAGACATCAAGAATGAATCAATGTACAAAAACGAAGAGTTAAACAGAAAACTGTCTGAATTTGCTTACACAAAAATCACACAGCTTGCAGAATCTAAATCCTATAAATACGGAATCGGTCTATACAAAGCAGTACCGGCATTCACATCACAAATTGGAAAAATAAAATATATGCGCCATTATGGCATATCAATACACGTTGCCGCAGCAATGGCGATTGGAAGAAGGGCAATGGGATTCAAGGAACGCCCTCCCAAAGGACTCCGTACACTGATTCCACAGGGCAACAAAAACAGGCATCACTGGTCTCAATGGAGATTTCTGGCAAGGCACTTAAAGAAACAGCCAGCTTATAAATTTTACCATATGATACCATATGATGAATTTGAATGCATGACAGATATGAATCAATACATGAAAGAAGAATTTTGCAATTACCAAAACCGTGCATACTTTTTAAAAAGGCTTACGGATATATTTAACCAACTGGCACGCACAATGCCAGGCGTAACTACTGTATAATTTGTATATTTCGTGCTCATTATCGACACGAAGCTAATTGAATATATATGGATATGGATGAACCGGAAATCGGAAGGAAACTAGAGGAAGAACTTCCCGTCTAAGGATGAAATCATCCATATCCATCTGAAAGGTATGAGAGATGGCGCCCGTTATCTTCCAATTGGCATTGGCTTTGGTCTTTGCCTTGCGGATAGTTTTGGAGACCTGACGACATACCTAGGTGAAAACAAGGTGAACGATAACACTGTGAGTAGCCCTTCAAGTAATTTTGTACCTGAAACTCGTTTCGATTTGTTGAGACCTTTCAGGTACAGATGAACGAGACCCCCATTTGATTTCTGCTCGCCAGAAATCAGTGGGGGAGGTTCACTTCCAATATACAGTATGCAGGAAAACGTCGCCGGTTTGTCTTTTTCCAGGCAGTAGAATTCCATTGCTGTTAAGAAACAACATTTTTCTCTATTCATATTGTGGCTGAGAAATCCGTTTAATTACTGAAATATCTTATTTTTTGCGGCTCATTTTTCCTGCATATTACATTTGTCTTAAATATTTGCAAACCATATATATATGTTGTAAAATATATATATAAGCAAAAAAAATTATACAAGGAGGGAAAATATTTATGATAAAGAAACTAAGCAAGACCCGGCTGTTCAATGGCCTGATTGCCGTCCTGCTGGCCATCACACTGATTACCCCGGCAGTCTTTCAGTCTACTACCCCGGCGGCTTCCAAACGAACGCCCACAAGACCGGCGATTATGAAAGTGACCGCGACCAAGAATTCCGCAACGGTCACCTGGAAGAAGTCCAAGTATGCCACTTCTTACCGGATTTATTACAAACAGGCCGGTACGAAGAAGTGGACCACGCTGGCAACTATCAGCAGTAAAAATCTGAAGTACACTCACAAATCTTCCAGGAAGCATCTGCTCAAGGGTGGTAAAAAATATACCTATACTGTCAGGGCATATAATAAATACGGTAAGAAATGGAGTTCTTACGATAAAAAAGGCAAGACCGTCACTATTCCAGCCGTACCGTCTATTGTAAAAACCCGCGTGAAAGCGAACAGCTATAAGCAGACTACTGTTACTTGGACAAAATCCATCAATGCTACGAACTACCTGGTTTATTACCGCTCCGCTGACACCACAAAGTGGACTAGGATTGCGAACGTCAGTTCAAAGACCCTGAAATACGTTCACAAGTCCAGCCGCA
>OIZG01001600.1_pt1 | contig 12814 bp, 12 predicted proteins | sample 1588561 | NCBI WGS metagenome assembly OIZG01 (sample SAMN03283267) | human gut metagenome | biome: human-associated habitat; material: feces | host: Homo sapiens | place: USA | collected 2013 | reverse complement strand
GAAGTGCTTGTTTCCTATCATGGCATATCCAAGCTAACGATAGCAAAAATGGCTGATGTTGAGGAACAGGATATTGACAGGCTTTTAGCCAATCCGCCAGAAAAAGTTGAAATCGAAGTAAAATATAAAATTGCTGTGACTGTTATGGAACTGCGATTTTGGCTAAAGGATTGTGAGTTACCAATATAATCATGTGGTGCTTTGGAAACTGGTGGAATAACAGGAAATGTAATTAGAATAAAGAAAGATAGAAGGCGAGTAGCGGATTGGTGTCTGCTGCTCACTTTTCGTTTATGGGGATATGTCGCAATACGACTTTTGAAGTGTTGTATTGCAATCTGTTTTCGGGTATTTCTCGTTGGTATCATTACCATAAAAGCGAGGTGAATTCCATGAAAGCAGAGAAGAAGGAAATCAATATACAGATTGGAAAAAGGTTGCAAACCGCCAGAGAAAACAGTGGATATACGCAGGAAGTTTTTGCAGAGACGCTGGATGTAGGGGTAGAGCATTATCGCAAAATCGAAAGTGGTGTCTATGGTTTACAGCCGGAGAAAATGCTGATCTTGTATGAGAAGTACAGGATTGAGCCGACTTATCTGGTTACGGGGGATACAAATCATAAGGTTGATATTGAACTGTTCCTTGCAAACTGTAGCAGGGAGGAACGGGATGCATTTATAGACCGTATGCTTGCGTATATGAGAAAGCTGATGACAGGCCGTTAAAGCAGCACAGTCTCCGGGATGTATATTTGATCAATATATTTTGAGAAGGAGACGATTTATGAGGGTAGCAATCTGCGATGATAATCAGCAGGACATTGAAAGGATCAGACGCTATACACTGCGTATGATCGACTATGCGGTGGAGTATGTGTTTTATACCAGACCGGAAGAATTATTGAGGGAATGTGCAGATGCGGAGCAAAAGCCGGATATGTACATTCTTGATATTGAGATGCCTGGAATGGACGGACTTGCGGTGGCAAAACAGATCCGTGAGACAGATTCCAAAGCATTGCTGGTGTTTCTTACCAGCTATACCAAATACATGCCAAGTGTATTTGAAGTTGTCACATTTGATTTTATTCCAAAACCAATCTCAGAAGAAAGGCTCCGTGTGCTGTTTGAGAAGGCAGGAACCTATCTGAATCTGACGAATCAGAGTTTCTCATTTTGTTACCGCAGGGTGCGGTACAGTCTGAAGTTTGACGAAATCCTGTATCTGGAAAAGCGGGGGCGTCAGGCGATTATCCACACAAAGAAAATGAAATATCAGTCCAACATGAACCTGAATGAAATATGGGAGAAACTGGACGAGCGCATGTTTGCCGCCGTTCATGGCTCTTTTATCGTTAATTTGAAACATGTTCATTCTGTATCCAGCGGCATGGTCATGCTTACAGACGGCACAGAGCTGGGAGTGACAAGAGGGTACCGGAAGGAGCTGACGGAAAAGCACATCGCATTTGTGCAGGGAGGAATGTGACATGGCATTATATGGGGTGAGGCTTGTCATAAATCTTTTTGACCTCTGCATTTACCGCAGGTATTTAGAGGAGTTCATTGGAAACAGAAAAACTTCCATGGAGTTTTCTGTTCTTCTGCTGATAGTGTGCGAGCTGATTGGAAGTGCGGTGAACCAGATGGGGATAAGCTGGCTGAATTTTGTGACGATGGTGGCGATTCTCTGTGTATATGTCTGCCAGTATGAGGCAGGGATTGTAAGCAGGCTGATTGCGGTTCTGCTGTATATGGGGATTATGGGAGTTGCAGAACCGTTAGGATATTTGTTTAATAAGGCATTCATGGAAAAGGTGTTGGACGATACCACGGTTTCATATTATTTTATCGTGTTTTTTATGGCACTTTTGAAAGCAACAATTGTGGAGGTGTTTTGCAGACTGAAATCTGGAAAAAGCATTCGACTATCAGCAATGCCAAAAGAAACGCAATATATGTTGACAATGATACCTTTATGCAGCCTGATCAGTTGCTTTTTACTGATAGAGGTTGCAAAAGAATTAATCTCGGCACAGATGGTCGTGCTGTGCATGTGCATCATCTTTGTCATTATCATCACTAATTATGTAATTTTTCTGATGATTGAAAAGTATACGACAGTGGAAGAAAAACAGCACGAAGAGGAAATGATCCAGAGGGAAATCTTATACCGGAACGAATACTATCAGGACATGGAACGGTATCAGGAACAGATACAGGACATCCGGCTGGCAGAAGAGATCATTTATTCCGCAAATCCTGTGGTGAATGCCATATTAAAAGTAAAAAGCGTAAAGGCAAAAGAGAAAGAGATACCGATGCAGGTTACAACGCTGCTCCCCCAGAGAGTATCCGTAGATATCGGGGACATGGGTGTTCTGTATGGGAATCTTCTGGATAATGCGATAGAGGCAGCAATGGCAGTGGAACAGGAAAAACGGTATGTTCATGTAGAATCAAAGTTTCAAGAGGGCAGACTGCTTTTATCCATTAAGAACAGCAAGCCATCCGGGACAAGTTCCTATCGACAGACAAGCAAAAAAGATAAAATAAAACACGGCAGGGGAATCCGTTCAGTGCGGAAAGTGGCAGAAAAATATGGCGGGGAGCTTCTGTTAAAAGATCAGGGGGAACATTTTGAGGCAGCCCTTCTGCTCAATGGAATCACAAAACTGGAGTGAACTTGCAACTTATTACAGCAAACCTGCAACTTGTTACAGATAGATTGATTTTTATATGGAAACTGTTAGAGTGAAAATATCAAAAAAAGGAGGGTTTTACTAAAAATGAAGAAAAGAAACTGGATGTACCGACTGAGCAGCAAATCCATGAGCGTGATGGCAGCACTGGCACTCATGGTGACAACCATGGCAACCAACCGTTCCTGCATGTGGTATTTCGGACAGGACAAGATGCCAGAAGATTCCAAAAAACTCAGAAGGTTTTAAATCATGACGAAATGGCTCAGCCACCGTATGGTTGAGCGGGGAATCATAAAAGAGGAGGAGCAGGAATTATACCAGTTTGGAATACGCAATGGTATGATCCTGCTTCTAAACGTTGTGACGGCACTGGTCATCGGCCTGCTCACAGAGCAACTGGCGGTTGTGGCAGTGTTTACCCTTTCTTTTATGGTTCTTCGCAGCTATACTGGTGGATATCACTCAGACAGCAGGATTTTCTGTTATCTTGGTTCCAATCTGGTGCTGCTGGTTCCGGTTTATACACAGGCTGTGTTTTGTAAGACATCGCTGGCATGGCTGCTGGCAGTATTGCTGGTGTCCGCAGGGATTATTTTTTTACTCAGTCCCATGCACAGCAAGAACCGGAAACTGGATAAAGAGGAACAAAAGCATTTTGGCAGAAAAGCAAGGCTGATTGCAGCGTTGGAACTGGCTGTGCTTGGCATTTTGTGGTATGCAGGCCAGATACCGTATGCTTACGCTGTTTATACGGGCATCTGCATCACGGCACTGTTCATGCTCGTAGGAAAAGCACAGCTATGGATACAGTCGCATACCGAAAATGGATAGTCCTTTCCGAACAAACGGAAGGGACTTTTTTTCTGGAAAACAGGAGGGATGACAATCCAAGACGGTAACTTATTACAGGTACCGTAAGACTTATTACACTTATATTGAAGCGCACTTTCTTTCCAAGTATAGTACCGCAAAAAGGCTTAGGAGAAGAAAGGCGTGGCATGTTTTGGGGAATTTATGCCGCACCGGATTGCAGGGGGCGGCAGAAAGGGAAAAGTTCATAAGGATAACATCCGGGTGCAGTTTTGCATGCTTTATTTTGCATGGGAACAGCACCTTTTTTTATTGTCTTTTTCCAGTAAAGCAGAACCCAGAGGCCCTCCAGATGTCCTTCATTTCAAAAAAATTACGAAATGGAGGACATTTGAATGTCAGAATGGATCAGGATCAGAGTCAAGGATTTTTATAAAGATGCAGTTGGTGAGCTGGAATACACCTATGTGACCAGAGAAGTCTACGAGGCACTTGTCGATACGTTCCGCAAAGAAGCCCACGCACAGGAAATGCGGGATATCAGACATACGACCAAGGACGGATATACAGAAGGAGAAACGGAAGATCTGGTGGAGCTGACCGGGGAATCGGTAGAGGATACGGTCATCCGGCAGATGGAAATAGAAACCCTGCAGAAAGCAATGCAGTCACTCACCCCGGTGCAGAGAGAGCGGCTGCATTTTTATTTTTTTGAGGGCATGACATACCGGCAGATTGCAGCGAAAGAAGGGGTTGGAGAGAAGAACATCCGGGAGAGCATAAACGGTGCGGTAAAGAAAATAAAAAAATATTTTGATTAATACCCCCTCAAAACGTGTTTTTCTGTGAGTACCTTATGAGAGGAACTTTTTCTGGACAGATGGTCTCTTCCGGGAATCCTCTCATGTCTCGTGTGTGGATACGACACAGGCAGACAAAACGCACATTGAAAAATGCCGGAGAGGAATGCAGGGCTCCGAGCGCAGGATGGAATCACGCCATATCCTGCCAGCCATATCCAGCAGTTCAGATACGTTAGCCGTTTCATGAGCCGTAACCGGGGCGCAGTGACACTCCTGCAGCAATCGGGCAGATGTTCTTTCTGCCAGCCATGCTGTGAAAAAGATCGCATCTAAGGAGCCGAGCGGGAAAGTCGGGGTACAGCCTGTCTGTGGTGGACAGGCGCGAAGAGGGGAATGGCCTATAATGATACACCTTGAGATTAGCCAGCACGCAGTGGTGGAGGTGAGATACCTGTGATGTCTGCCTGTCCGAGTGGCAGGGACCAAAGACAGTCTGGACTGACTGCCCATGAAATGCCGGCTTTGGGATTTTTTCTTCTCTGTTTTGGCGGCGTTTCGGTTCCGGGGAGTAGTGACGAATAGGGACAGACACTTTTTATTTATGAAGTGAAGGATTATGGCAGTAAGACTTAATTACAGAAACCATGCGGCGGAGGGGAACTTCCGCCGTATTCTTGTGGGGTTAAGAAAAACTGAAAAATGGGGAATGGAGGAAAACAGGAGATGAAGAAAGAAGATACCGAAATGATGTTAAGGATTTTTGAAACGGAGAGGGCAGGATATGCCTATCTTTATCCGAGTGATGGAGGGGAGCGGAAAGAGGACTATATCTCGACCACGGCAGAAAATATCGCAAATTATATCGGCAGCCACATGTTTGAAGCCGAAAAGATCGTCATCACAGATATGTGTGACAGGCTGATATTAGATACCTGCGGCTATTTTATCAATAGCTGTCCCAATCTGGAATTCTGTAAGGAAATCCATCCGTTCTTAATCCCGATCCAGATGGGAGAAAAGGACGCGGGAGAGGTGCTTTCAGTCAGCAGGGATGTATCGGAACAGTATTTCCGGGAAGAAGATGAGGCTGCAACCATGGCTGAAATCGGGATGATGTAAAGGTGTTTCTTCTGGGCGGAAGTGTTTTTCTTGGGAGAATGAATTTAACTTACTTAAATTGTGGGAGGAAAAAGGGGAGAGATGATGGAAAGCGGAGCGAATGAGGTGCGGTATAAGATTGCCGAATTTCTCTTAAAAAGGATGCATGAAGATAAGCTGTTAACCGAGGAAGAATGGGAAAAAATCCGGGTTTTGAATGTCAAGACCTTTTCCCCCGAACTGGCAAAAGTATATCTGTAATAACACTGGATATATAAAGGACTATGTGGTAGTGTATGTTGCTGACAGGGAGTGCAAACCCTTGAAAATACTGGGAAAGGAGAAAAAAGCATGGCAAAAAAAGTGACTGTCATAAAGGCAGCAAAAGCGCAGAAACATACACAGGAAGAACGCAGGCTGAAAGTGTGCGGATATGCCAGAGTCAGTACCGGCAGTCAGGCACAGGCAACTTCCTATACTGCACAGGTCGAGTACTATACGGAAAAAATCGAGAGCAACCCCCTGTGGGAGTTTGTAGGGGTGTATGCGGATGAAGGAATCAGCGGAACAAACGTAAAGCACAGGGATGAGTTCCAGATGATGATTTCAGACTGTGAGGATGGGAACATCGACCTGATCCTTACGAAATCCATCACAAGATTTGCAAGAAATACGGTGGAATGCATCCAGACCATCCGAAAGCTGAAGGAGATTGGCGTTGGAATCTACTTTGAAAAAGAGAATATCAACACGCTGTCAGAAAAAAGCGAGCTGTTCATTACCATCCTGGCATCGGTGGCGCAGGGGGAATCAGAAAACATCTCAAGCAACAACCGATGGGCGATACAGAAACGCTTTCAGGATGGAACCTATATCATATCCACGCCAGCGTATGGCTATGGAAAAGACGAGGATGGAAATTTAGTCATCATAGAATCCGAGGCAGAAACCGTAAGGTGGATTTATGAGTCTTACTTAAACGGCATGGGAGTGTATGTGATAGCAAAGGCATTGAACCAGAAAGGCATTCCAACAATCCGTGGTGCAGAAAAGTGGCAGGACGGGGTGATACAGGACATTCTGAAAAATCCCATTTATGAGGGAGATATGCTTCAGCAGAGGACATATACAGAAACAAGGTTCCCATTTGTCCGCAGGGTAAACAACGGACAGAGAAACCAGTATCTCATCAAAGACAGCCATCCGCCAATCGTCACACATGAGGAGGCAGAAGCGGTACGCAACCTGATGGCATACCGGGTGGATGTACTGCACATGAACAAGAGTGACTACACCAAAAGATACCTGTTTTCCGGCAGAATCATCTGCGGAGAGTGCGGAAGAACCTTCCGGCGGCAGAAAATCTACATCGGGAAACCATATGAAAAAATCATCTGGACGTGCAGCGGACATGTGGAGGATAAAGAGAGCTGCTGCATGAAAGCCATCCGGGAGGATGTACTGCACCGGGCTTTTACAGACATGTGGAACAAGCTGTACACCAATCAGGGAACGATATTAGAGCCGCTGTTAAAAGAGCTGACAGAACTTGTGGCAGCAAGGCAGGACAGTGAGGAAATCAGACAACTGGATAAGGAAATCAAAGATATAAGCGAGCAGAGCCAAATCCTAAACCAAGTCATGAGGAAAGGATATATGGACTCTGCTCTTTTTATGGAGAGCAGTAGCAAGCTTGGCTGGCAACTGACGGAATGCAGGAGAAAAAAGACACTTTTGACCAGAAAGCTGCGGAGGACAAAAGAAATTGTACGGACCGAACAGCTTATCCAACTGATCGCAGAACAGGACGGATTAAGGGAGGAGTTTGACGAGCAACTGTTTAAAATGACAGCGGAGAAGATTGTAGTCTCCAAGGAACACGACATCACCTTCTGCCTGCACAACGGACTGAAACTGACGGAGAGGGGAGGCGGACAGGATGCAGTGGCACATGCCAATCGGCTATAAAGTTGTGGATGGAAAAATCACCATCTGCGAAGAGCAGAGAAAAATTGTGGAACAGATATTTACAGACTATGACAGCGGGGTGGCGGCAGGCAGGATCGCCCAGAACCTGAAAGGGAGAAACATATGCAATGCAAAAGGGAAAGTGTCCTGGACCCATGCATCCATTGGCAGGATACTGGAAAACCCAAGCTACCTTGGCACAGAATACTATCCGCAGCTCATAGGAGAGGAACTGTTTGAGAGAGTCCAGCGCAGACGGGAAAAGGTGAGGGCAGAGCTTGGAAGGGCAGACCACCGACCCGGCAGGGATGAAAGAATCCTTTTCGGAGGTGTCATCTGGTGTGCAGAATGCGGGGCAGTATGCAGCCATATCCAGCCGAGCCACAAAAAAGAGCGTGGCGGCACTGCCAAGTGGAAGTGCAAGAGTTATGTGACTGGCAGAGCAAAAAACTGCAGGAACAGTTTTATTACAGACGGGCAGGCAAAGCAGGTGTGTGTGGAAGCCATCAATGCAGTGATACGAAACAAAGGCCTGCTCCGGGTACACAGGCAGGAGGAAAAGGTCAGCCCTCAGTACCGGGTTCTGGAGCGGAACCTGCAGCGGATGAAAGAAGAACAGGAACGCACAGAAACAGACCTGATGAAACTGCTCTATGAAAGGGCAGAGGAACGCTACCGGACACTGGAGGTCAGGGATGGGGAGTTCCGGACAGAGGAGGTCAAAAACATCCTTGCAGGAAAAAAGGAACTGGAAACGTTTGATGAAAATTTATATAGAAAAATAATCGCACGCATCTGGGTGCATGGCGGAAACATGGCAGAAGTGGAGTTTATCAATGGGAGCCGTGTCACAGCCGGATATAAGGATTAGGAGGGAGAGCAGATGGCAGAAACAGCAAAAAAGATCAGCATGATACCTGCCAAGGTGCAGTATGACCGGAATGTGAAACTGTCAGAGAAGAAAATGAAGGTCGCTGCCTACTGCCGTGTCAGTACGGAACTGGAAGAGCAGGACAGTAGCTATGAGGCACAGGTGGAGTATTATACCAGCAAGATATCGGAAAATGAAAACTGGAAAAATGCCGGCATCTATGCGGATGACGGAAAGAGTGGAACAAACACCAAAAAGAGGGCAGACTTTAATGCCATGATACAGGATGCCCTTGCAGGAAAGATTGACATGATCCTTACAAAGTCGGTCAGCAGGTTTGCGAGGAACACGGTAGACTCGCTGGTGACCATCCGAAAACTCAAGGAAAAGAATGTGGCGGTGGTGTTCGAGAAAGAGGGGATCAATACACTGGAGGGAACCGGTGAAATTCTCATCACCATCTTAAGCAGCCTGGCACAGGAGGAGAGCCGCAACATCAGCGAGAACATCCGCTGGGGAGTCGTGAGGAAATTTGAAAAAGGCAAGGTCATCGTAAACTGCACAAAGTTCATGGGATACACCAAAAACGAGGATGGTGACCTGGTCATCGTACCCGAAGAGGCAGAGATCGTAAAGCTGATCTTCCGGCTTTATCTGGAGGGCTACAGTACCGGGAAGATCGCAAAGCATCTGGAAGAGCAGGGAATCAAGACCGCCACAGGGCAGGACAAATGGCATTCCACGGTAATAGACAAAATGCTCCGCAATGAAAAATACATGGGAGATGCATTACTGCAGAAAACCTATACGGTGGATTTCATGACAAAAAAGAAAGTCAAGAACACTGGAATCGTACCGCAGTATTATGTGGAAGATGACCATGAGGCAATCATTCCGAAAGAGCTGTTCTACAGGGTACAGGAAGAGATGATGCGGAGGGCATCCTTATGCAAGGCGGCTGTCACCCGGAAGAAGAACCAGAAAAGCAGGTATTCCTCCACCTATGCACTGACCGGCATGCTGATCTGCGGAAAATGCGGACAGGAGTACAGGAGAGTCACCTGGGCGAGAAACGGGAAAAAGAAAGTGGTCTGGAGATGCAGCAATCGGCTGACCAACGGAGTGAAGAAATGCGGGGAATCCGAGACACTCGAAGAGAACGCATTAAACAGGGCGGTGATGGAAGCCATCCACAGGATCACAAGTGATGATATGGAATTTATGGAAAACTTCCGGCAGAACATCATCCATGTCATCGGGAGCTACAGCACCGCAAAAGAGTCCGGAGAATACGAAGAAAAGATAAAAGAAAAGCAGGATGAGATGGTGGCACTAATTGCAGAGAATGCAAAGACCGGCTCTTACACACCGGAGTTTGATGAACGCTACCGCACCATAGCAGAGGAAATCAATGCCTTAAAAGAGGCACAGAAAACAGCCAGAAACGAGAAACAGATGTCTGACAGCTATGAACAGAGAATCCAAGATATCGACCATTACTTAAGCACAAGCACCTGCCAGATACCAGAGTTCGACAATGACCTTGTGAGACGGCTGATCTCCACCATCAAAGTGGAATCCAGCGAGAAACTGCTGATACAGTTCCAGTCAGGCATAGTCATGGAACAGGAGATTCGATATGAGTAAGACTGCGGCAGGAATGGCAGCAAGTAAATAGGAAACGTTGTTCCTGCCAGTTTATGGTAAGAATAAAATGCCCGATGATCCGGGCGTTTTATTGTTGGCATAAAAATAGGAAAGGACAGCAGGAGCAGAAAGCATATAACGGAAAATGAGTAAAAGAAAGTGGATATAAAAAAAGTACATGAAGTAAGTGTGCGACAGGAGGAGAAAAGCGTATGAATTATGAGCAACTGATAGAAGAACTGAGGGAGGAAATGTTACAACTTGTAAACACGAAATGTGATGCACTGCTCCAGATGTACCGGAGTGGGGAGATGCATACAGATAAGAGAGATACGATCCGGGAAAGCAGCCTTATCACAGTATCCCCGGCGGAACTGAAAGGGAAAAGACCACTGGCAGTCCAGTTCGCATCGGGAGAATGGATAGAGACACCTACATGGAGAAAGGTGGCACAAAAGATTTTGCAGACCTGTAATGAACAGCCGGATATCCATGAAAAATTTATGGAAATGTGTGGAAAAGTAGCCGGACGCTGGAGGACGATCCTTGGCAGTTCACCGGAAGAAATGGATGTACCGATAAAGGTGGATGAGGAACTTTATTTTGAGGGAAAATTTGACACCGAAGCGATGTTAAACATGTTAGAGAAAAAGGTGCTGGAACCGGCAGGGGTTGATTACAGCAGCATTAAAATCCGGTATATGGGAAAAGGGCAGGAAGCAGCAAAAAGTGTAGAGCCTGTACCAGAGCAGGATGCTTTGGAGCATGAGGAGCAGGAACAACATGCACCGGTGCAGACAATGTGAAAAATGGACGGAATCAAGACTCCAAGTCTATGACAGGTTTGGAGTTTTTCTTTTGTTCCTTTTCCAAATATAAAAATTGATTGTATAAAAGAAATGGGTAAGTTATAATATAGGTGTGGTCAGATGCCTTTTTGGGGATGACTATATCTGTTACAAAAAGGAGGAAGGCCAGTGAATACAGAATTAAAAAATGCAGTGAAAGTCACAGATTCAAAAGCACAGTATGATACGAGTGCAAAGCGTCTGTTAGGACAGAAAAGCATACTGGCACATATACTGGTAAAAACAGTTGATGAGTTTAAGGGCATGAATCCCAAGGATGTGGTCGACTGCATCGAGGGAACACCACATATCAGTACGGTACCGGTAGAGCCTGGACTCACAAATGCAGCCAGCGAAAAAAATGGTGAGAGACTGGTTGGTTTCAACACAGAAAATGAAGAGATCAATGAAGGTCTGGTAAGATTTGATATCGTTTTTTATGTGCGCATGAAAGATGGATTGTCACAGATTATCATCAATGTAGAAGCACAGAAAGACGAGCCGACAGGATATGAAATCTTAAACCGGGCAATCTTTTATGTGAGCAGACTGATCTCATCACAAAAAGAACGTGATTTTGAGAATTCTAGCTACGATGACATTAAGCGTGTATATTCAATCTGGGTATGTATGAACATGGAAGAGAGCAGCATGAGCCATGTGCATCTCACAAAAGAAGATTTGATCGGTTCCTATGAATGGAAGGGAAATCTTGACCTGCTGAATATCATCATGCTTGGACTGGCAAAGAATCTGCCGGAACATGATGAGACGTATGAACTGCACCGTCTGCTGGGAGCATTGTTATCCAAGGAACTTACAATAGATGAAAAACTAAACATAATTGGAAATGAATACGATATTCCTATTGAGGAGAACTTCAGGAAGGATGTGAGCGTTATGTGTAACTTGAGTCAGGGAATAAAAGAAGATGGTATTGCGATTGGAGAGGCAGGACTCATTATGAAAATGTATAAGAATGGTTTTACAGCAGAGCAGATAGCCTCAGCCACAGATAAGGATATAGAAGAAGTGAAAGCGATTATTGCAGGGAAGGAACCTGCACTTGCATAAGAAAATTTTTAATGAAGATGAGAAGCCTTTGAGTTTAATGACTTGAAGGCTTCTGTTTAATAGTTTGGCAAAGTTAAGAAAAAATATTTTATGTATAGGTGGGAAATATATGGATGATAACTTGCAAGATTTTAAGGAATCAATGAATGCGTGGGGATGGTCTGTAAATGCAAGAAATAATTTTAATAAATTTATGGACGCAATAGAAACAGAACAAGGTTTAATTGAACAAATTCAAAGAATTCAATCTATTATTGATGATATCGTACTTAATAAAGAGATATCGCAGTTTAAAAAATGTTTAGAGGTAGGGACAGAATATTATCGAGCAAGAATTATTAATCCAGAGGATGATGATGATTTAAAAAAAGGGATTGGAAAAACTCAAGATAATAAGTTCATGGGGTATGATGATATAAATTCAAGAGAACCTATTTTAGGAATAGGAAGCGAAGGGAGAAATAATATTGCGGGAGCATCTTATTTATATATTGCCTCTAATCCAGAAACAGCTTGTATGGAGATAAAATCACAGTTTGGCGATTTGATTTCTCTTGCAAAGTTCAAAGTGCTAAAACCATTATATATTATTGATTTTGAGTCCGAAAAGACTTTTCAGCGAAAAGATACTGAGTTTTACGGAATGAGCATGGGTGTATTCTTTTCGCAGTTAATGCTCCGTTTTACCCAGCCGGTGAGGGGCGAAAATGCTTATCGGGCGACACAGATAATAGCGGATCATTTGCGAAAAACGGGAATAGATGGAATTAAATATAAAAGTTTTTTAACTCCCGGAGGTGCTAATTATACAATTTTTAATTGCCATCCGTCTGCAATAGAATTTTGTGAAAGTAAGGTTTTGTTACATAAACAAGCGAATCATTCTTTTTGGGATTTTAATAATGAAACAGAAATTATGTCTAATAAAGATGGAAAAATGTTGATTTATGATAAAACAATAGCTGATGAGCATAAAAAGCATTTGTTG
>OIZG01001572.1_pt1 | contig 13108 bp, 10 predicted proteins | sample 1588561 | NCBI WGS metagenome assembly OIZG01 (sample SAMN03283267) | human gut metagenome | biome: human-associated habitat; material: feces | host: Homo sapiens | place: USA | collected 2013 | reverse complement strand
AGTGAGAAAGCAAACCGTGGCCGGCCCTTCGCCGCCGGGACACGTACCCCCAATTAACTGTTCTTCATGACAATCGAATCCACAACATCGGCCACATTCTCGCAGCAGTCGGCGCAGTACTCCAGGAAGGCGTACACGTCACGCCAAGCGATGACCTCGAGCGGGTCCTTGCCGTTAACGTGCAGGTTGCGCATGGCGTTGATGTAGAGCTCGTCGGCCTCGGACTCGATGGTGTTGATCTGGATGACGAGCTCGCGCAGGGTCTTGGACTTGCGGTAGTTGGGCAGCTCGACCATCAGGTCTTTCATGGCGCGGCAGGCGTCAGTCACCTTGTGGGCGATGACGATGGCGTCGGGATGGATGCTCTGGATGTTGGTGAAGTAGACGCGCTGCACGACGCCCTCGATGCGGTCGAGCACGGTGTCGAGCGCGCAGCTCATCAGATCCAGATCCTCGCGCTCGAGCGGGGTGATAAAGGCGGTGAGCAGGGCGTCTTCGAGCTCGTGGTGCTTCTTGTCTGCCGCATGCTCAATCGCATGCATCTTATTGAGCATGTCGTGAATCTGCGCGGGATCGAAGTTCTCAAAAATCTTGGTGAGCAGCTCTGCGGCCTGGACGGCGAGGTCGGCGCAAGCGACGTAGTTGTCAAAGTAGAACGAATCGGGTTTCTTTGCCATGGGTGGGTCCTTTCGAGGCGAAGACGGGTGGGCGAAGTGTTACGGTCCGGATGGACGTTCGGTTTGATTAGAGGAACATCATGAACAGCTTGGCCATGACAAAGCTGATGAGTCCGCAGGCGGGGAAGGTGAAGAACCAGGTGAACATCATGTCCTTGACGACTCCGAAGTTGATGGCCGAGAAGCGCTTGACGGCACCGACGCCCATGATGGCGCAGGTCTTGATGTGTGTGGAGGACACGGGGATGCCGGTAAGGGTGGCAAGCAGCAGGTTCGCGGCGCCCGCGAGGTCGGCGGAGAAGCCCTGATACTTCTCGAGCTTAACCATGCTCTGGCCGACGGACTTGATGATGCGCTCACCGCCCACGCTGGTACCGATACTCATAGTGGCCGAGCACAGCAGCATAATCCAGATGGGGATGCCGGCATCGCCGACGCTGGTCTGGCCGTTTGCGAAGGCCACGCCTAAAAAGAGCACGCCGATGAACTTCTGTCCATCCTGCGCGCCGTGCATAAAGCTCATGGCCGCGGCGCTCGCGATCTGAGCGTATTTAAAGAAGACATTGGCACGTCGCCTGTTGGCGGCGGCGAAAAGAATCGAGACGAGTTTGCACAGGACCCAGCCCATGACAAAGCCCAGGCCGATGGAGAGCGCCAGGCCGTAGATGACCTTCATCCACTCGTGGACGTTGACGCTGCTCGCGCCGCCGAGGGCGATAGCGGCACCGGTCAGGCCGGCGATAAGGCTGTGGCTTTGCGAGGTGGGGATGCCAAAACGCGACGCTGTGGCACCGTAGACGACGATGGAGAACAGCGCCGCGCATAGGCAGGCGAGCGCCATGGTGCTGTTTCCGCCAAAGTCGACGATATGTGAGATGGTGTTGGCGACGCTCGCATTAAAGTGCGTCATGATGAGCACGCCGAGGAAGTTGAATGCGGCGCTCATGAGAATGGCGGCGCGGGCGGGCATGCAACGCGTAGTGACGCAGGTCGCGATGGCGTTGGGCGCGTCGGTCCATCCATTGACGAAGATGGCGCCCAACGCGAGGATCACGGTGACGGCAAGGACTGGGTTCGACACAATTTGGCCGAGGAAGGTTGAGAACGTTACGTCCATATATGGGCTTTCTCGAAGTTTGCAGACACGTTACAAAAACATGATAAATCGTATCACCTCCTGCGGGTCTCTTTACCGAGTTCTGATGGGAGAAGTGAACTTTTTGGCACTAAAATTGAATATTAGCCCTGTTGACCGCGGGTGTTCTTTTTGCTAACACGCCATGCGGACACGTGCGATTACTACGACACTCCAAAACCACAGTCTGTTCGCTTTACAACATGCAAACATGCGTTCGATAATAGGAGGCATGGAATATCGACAGACAGACGGCAAAACTCGGCGCGTACACAAGCAGTATGTGGACGTCGTGGCTCGCATCCTCGCGGGCGGACAAGTCGTGCCGGTCACCGTCTGCTGGGTCGACGGCCGTTGTTTTACGATCGACGAAATTATCTCGACCACCGGGTTTGGCCTGATGGTCCACGGCATCCGTACGGCAACATATAAGGTGCGTTTTGGCGGGCACGCGACCGAGTTGTATCTGGAGGACCAGACGCGCGAGCGGGCAGACGGCTCGCAGACACACGTGATGCGTTGGTGGGTCTGGGCCTTTGATCGTACGCTTGAGGGCGAGCGCCGTAGGTAAGGACGTGCGGCATTCGGGTACAATGGCAGGAATCTTGTTACCTACGGCGCTGTCGTGCGCTTTTTGAAAGGACGAAGTATGAACGATATCCAGGGCTATCAGAACGGCCCCGTCGAGAGCGGCGCAAGCCGCGCCAAGGAGATGTCGCCGCGCGCGTACAATCTCGCCATGTCTGCCCTGATCTTCTTGGGCTTTTGCGCCATGGGCGCCGGCGCCTACTTTACGAGCACCATGTCGTTTGCGCGCATGATGATGAGCGGCGCCGCCTTGCCGCTGGTCTTTGGCTCGTTTATTTTGACCATCGTCGGCATGGTCATGATGTCGGCCGCCGCCAGCAAGCAGTCCGTGGGCCTGTCCCTTGTGGGCTACGTAATCTTTGCGAGTACCTTTGGCCTGACCGCGTCGTTTGGCCTTGCCAACTATGACCTGCCCACCATCAACACCGCTTTTATCGCCACGGCCGCCATCACCTTTGTCTTTGGCGCGCTTGGCGTGACCTTCCCCAAGTTTTTCCAGCGTGTGTATGGCATCGGTTTTGGTATTCTGCTCGCCACTATTCTGGTTGAGATCGTGCTGATGTTCATGGGCGTTTCGCAGTCCATCACCGACCTGATCGTGATTGTGGTGTTCGCTGGCTTTATTGGCTACGACACCTATGTTGCCACGACGGTGCCGCCTACGCTGCCCAACGCCGTGCTCATGGCCTCTAACCTGTTCGTGGATATTATCAACGTGTTCCTGCGCATTCTGAACATCCTCGGCCGTCGCGACTAGTGGCGAATTGCGGCGGTGCTTGCCGTGCGTGCAAATCGATGCGAAAGGCGGTCCTTCGGGGCCGTCTTTTTTGTACGCGGCGGGGTATCATGGATGGGAAAAGCCGATAGCGGCAGAGACCGAGAAAGGTGACCACTTATGGCAGACGTCGACAACAGGAACCGTAACCGCAGGTCCAACCGAGCGGGTCAGCCCAATCCCAAGCGCGAGGCCCGTGCCAAGGCCGCCGAGCGTCACGTGGCAACTGTGTCCGAAGCGTGCGCCAAGGATATCGAGCGTTCGCTTGCCGGTGTTCGCGAGTTTGACGGTATGCCTGCCGGCTTTGTCTCGGCGATGAAGGCCAAGGTTCAGAGTGCTGTGGCCACCGAAGAACAGGTTGCCGAGGACGTCGAGGGCGCGGAGGCTGCCGAGACCGAGGCAGCTCCTGAGCCCGTCGAGGAGCCTGCCGAGGAAATCGCCGAAGCTGAGTCCGCGCCTGCTGAGGAGCCTGCTGCGTCTCTGCCTGAGGTCACCGTGCTCGATGCCTCCGCCACGCAGGCCATCTTGGACAACGGTCGTGGCTATGCGCAGTTCTGCGACATGGCCGTGCTCGCCTTTGCCTCGTTCACCAACCCGGGCGGTGGCTATATTCAGGGTTATCTGGGCCAGGAGGCCACACTGTGCGCCGATTCGTATCTGTACAACGTTCTCGATAAGCAGCGCAAATGGTACGGCGAGAACCGTCGCCGCAACATCAACTGCGAGCTCTATCGTAACCGCGCCCTAGTGGTGCCTGCGGTGCGCTTCGACCGCAACCACGTGCATGCATACGCCGACGTGATCGTGGCCGCCGCGCCCAACGTTAAGCGCGCCCGCCAGGAGTATCGCGTGAGCGACGATGCTCTGCTGGATGCCCTGCGCGACCGCATTCGCTTTGTGCTTGCCATCTGCGACGAGCTGGGTCGCGAGAAGCTCGTGCTGGGTGCTTGGGGCTGCGACAACAACGGCTTTGACGCAGAGGCCGTGGCCGAGCTCTTCCGCAAGGAGCTCGCGTCGGGCGACTTTAAGGTCAAGCAAGTCTTCTTTGCCGTGCCTTCTACGCGCTGGGATGAGGATTTTGCCAAGTTCGAGCACGTGCTGGCAAACTTCCCCGAGCGCAACGAGGAGTCCTATGCTCAGGTTGCCGCTCGCGCTGCGGCAGCTCGCGCCGCCGAGCAGGCCCAGGCTGCTACCGAGGATGATGAGGACGAGGACGATTGGCGCAAGTACCTGTAACCGGTACGTGTTGACAGATAGGTCGAGCCGGCGGGAGAGGCTGCTCCCGCCGGCTTTTTACTAAAAGGAAGGGCTTACGATGAAAAACGTTCTATGCTTTGGCGACAGCAACACCTATGGTTACGATCCGGCGGGCATGCGCGACGGCACCGCGGTGCGCTATGCGCGGGATGTGCGCTGGTGTGGCGTGGCCCAACGTGACTTAGGCGAGGGCTGGCATGTAATTGAAGAAGGCCTCAACGGCCGCACGACGGTACGCGACGACATGTGCCATCTGGACACCAATCTTAACGGCATCCGCGCACTTCCGATGCTGCTCGAGGCCCATAAGCCGCTGGACGCCATTGTGATCATGCTGGGCACCAACGACTGTAAGACGGTCTTTAACGTGACAGCTTCCGATATCGCCCGTGGCGCCATGGCGCTGATTCGCGCCGTCCGCGCGTTTCCGTGGACCGACGCTGCGCCTTGTCCGCGCATTCTGCTGATGGCGCCTATCAAGATTAAGCCGCAGATCGCCGACGTATATATGACCGATTTTGACGAGCATTCCGTAGAAGCCTCGGAACATTTTGGTGAGTACTACGCGCATGTGGCTGAGCAGTTTGGCTGCGACTTTTTGAATGCAGCGGAGTTTGCCGAGCCGGGCGATATCGACTATCTGCATATGATGCCCGAAAGCCACGAGAGCTTGGGACATGCCGTGGCAGCCAAGCTCCAAGAGATGCTCGGTGAGTAGCGCGACCCCAAGCCACCACAGAAGTTCCCCTTGCGGCGGCTTGTTTCGTTGCTTTGTCTCGATCTGTAACAGTTGTAAGGCCGAAAACGTGCTAGATGTTACAGATTGAGATTATTTAGGTCGATATCGGTCGTTTGTCTCGATCCGTAACATCTAGGGTCGATTTCGCCGAGTTACTGTTACAGACCGAGATTATCTTCTCAGCGGAATTTGAATGTCTCAATCTGTAACAGGTGGGCCGAAAAATGGACTCTAACTGTTACGGATCGAGATGTTTGTGGGAACCACCGCAAAGGTGCCTGTCCCCTTTGCGGTGGCTTGGGCTGCGAATCTTAATACTGCCACATGTGGTTGACAGGGCCGGAGCCTTTGCCCATGTCAAGGCCGGCGGCGAGGGCGCCCGTTAGGTAGGCCTTGCCGGCGTTGACGGCATCGGCAAGATCCATACCCTGGGCCAGCGCACAGGCGATGGCGGACGAAAGCGTGCAGCCGGTACCATGCGTGTTGCCGGTCTCGATGCGCTTGTGGCGGAACCACGTGGTGAGCGGATCGCCCAGGTGGTTGCCCTCGTCATCGAGCGGTGCGGGCTCTGCTAGCACATCGTTGGCCTCGTTGACAAAATGCCCGCCCTTAACGAGAGACGCGCACCCAAAGCGGCGGGTGAGGAGCATAGCGGCATTTTGCTGCGTGCGCTCGGAATCGACCTCGTAATCGAGCAGCGCCATGGCCTCGGGAATATTGGGCGTGATGACGGTCGCCAGTGGGAACAGGCGGCGTGTAAGCGCTTCGGCGGCGTCCTCTGCGATCAGGCGAGCGCCCGAGGTGGCGACCATGACGGGGTCGACGACGATATTTTGTGCGTCCCAGGCGCCCAGGCGGTCGGCGATAACCTCGATAATCTCGGCAGAGGAAACCATGCCGATCTTGACGGCGCTGGGTCGGATATCGTCAAAAACGGCATCGATTTGCGCGGCGACAATATCCGGGGAGATGTTCTGTACGGCGGTGACGCCCAGGGTGTTCTGTGCGGTGATAGCGGTGATGGCCGTCTCGGCATACAGGCGGTGCGCCGTGATGGTCTTGATGTCGGCCTGAATGCCGGCACCACCGCTGGAATCTGATCCTGCGATGGACAGGACGGCGGGTACCTTACTGCGATCCATGTTCGCTCCCTTGTTCGGTCGGATTCAAATGGGTCTTCTGCCTGCATTATAAAGTTGCCCGGGCCGGCTGTATGCCGATCCCGGGCGAGCGGTGCAATCTTTACGTAAATGTAAGAAAATGTTCACATGTCAACAATTGATGAGCACCTTGTGACCGATTGTGGCTCCGGAGACGCGTTAATCCTCCATGCCGAGGTCGATCGTCGTGCCTTCGAACACCTTGTTAACGGTGCGGACGGCGCACATCTTGCCACACATGGTGCAAGTGCCCTCGGTTGCGGCGGGGGATTCCTCGTAGCGCTTCTTGCCGGTGACCGGGTCGAGCGCGCACTTCCACATCTCTTCCCAGTCGAGCTTGCGGCGTGCCTGGCCCATCTTGTCGTCCATGTCGCGGGCGTGGGGCACCTTTTTGGCGATGTCGGCGGCGTGTGCGGCGATCTTGGTGGCCATGAGGCCATCGAGCACGTCCTGGGCGTTGGGCAGGCACAGGTGCTCGGCCGGCGTCACGTAGCACAGGAAGTCGGCGCCGGAGCTGGCGGAGATGGCGCCACCGATGGCGGCGGTGATGTGGTCGTAACCCACGCCGATATCGGTCACCAGCGGCCCGAGCACATAGAATGGGGCGTTGTGGCACAGGCGCTTCTGCAGTTTCATGTTGGCGGCAATCTCGTCGAGCGCCATGTGACCCGGACCCTCGACCATGACCTGGACGCCGGCGGCCCAGGCGCGCTTGCACAGCTTGCCCAGCTCGATCATCTCGGCGGTCTCGGTTGCGTCGTTGGAGTCGTAGAGGCAGCCCGGGCGGCAGGAGTCGCCAAGCGAAATCGTCACGTCGTACTCGTGGCAGATCTCGAGCACCTCGTCGTAGAACTCGTAGAAGGGGTTCTCATTGCCGGTGACCTCCATCCAGCCAAACAGCAGCGAGCCGCCGCGGCTGACGATGTTCATGAGGCGGCCGGTCTCCTTAAAGGTCTTGATGACCGACTTGTTGATGCCGCAGTGGATGGTCATGAAGTCCACGCCGTCCTCGGCGTGCGCGCGAACGACCTCGAGCAGGTCGTCCTTGGTGAGCTTGACCAGCGGCTTTTCCATGTAGCCGATGGCGTCGTACATGGGGACGGTGCCCACCATAAGCGGCGTCTCGTCGATGAGCTGCTGGCGGAACTGGCGCGTCTTGCCCGAGTTGGAGAGGTCCATGATGGCGTCGGCGCCAAAGTCCTCGGCAATCTTGACCTTCTTCCATTCCTCGGCGGCATCGGCCTTGTCGCCCGAGATGCCCAAGTTCACGTTGACCTTGGTGGACAGGCCCTCGCCGACACCAAAGGCGCGCATGCCCTTTTTGATATGCACGATGTTGGCGGGAATGGCGATGCGGCCGTCTGCCACGCGCTCGCGGATGTACTCGGGGTCGCGATGCTCGCGCTCGGCGACCTCTTTCATCTGAGGTGTGATCTGCCCAGCGCGGGCGAAGTCGATTTGTGTGACGAGCTTGGGCTCGGTCTGTGTGCTCATTGGCACGGCTCCCTTCGTTGGCATTACCCATATCAGGTTTGCGGGTCAGGGCGGGCGCGCCCAGTCTCAGCCTGCCGTCTTGTCCTGCAAGCTCCCCGTTTATGTGGTGGGCTCAAGTATAGCTCGAATGGGTACGATTGACGCGATGAGCATGCCCGTGGGGAGGCGAACATGGAAGACAAGCATCTATATCGAGAGACGCAGTGGGATGTATCGGCCGAGGAGAGCCGTGCGCACCATGGGTTGGTCGCAATTGGTTTTGCGGTGCTTGCCGTGCTGGTGATTGCCTTTTGTATCTGGACGTTTGGTGGTCGCGGCGGCGCTGCATGGGAGTTCGAGGCTGATGATAGCCTACCGATTATGACGGTGAGGAGTACTGGCGGTAATGCCAATACGCTCGCCGTTCCGGGCGATTATTGGTACCCGCGCGATGAGTTTGTGCAGTTGCAGCTGAGTGGTGGGTCCATTCCAGGTGAAGAAATCGAACGCGTGACGTTTGACGTGGCGCTCAAAACGCTCACGGTGAAGCTCAAAGATCAAGGAGATGTGCCCACGACCATGGATATCGCCCTGACGGAATGGCGTTTGGAGCCTCCGACGGGTGTTGCGGTGTCCAAGGTTGAGCACGTCAAGATTGTCTATCAGGACGGTTCGACAAACGGGATTGCAAAGGCCGACGGTCTAGCAGAATAGGTGTCGCACCTAGCCGGCCAAATCATAAAAGTTGCGGAGGAATAGTTCCCGTTTGTGCGATAAAAGGCTCAAATAGGAACTATTCCACCGCAAGTTATATAGAGAAGGCTGAGCGGGTCAGTTTTGGGTGGCGGGTCTAGAGCATCTGTTCGTTGATGAACACGAGGGTGCCTGGGTGTGAGATCTCGGGGGCGTGGCGATAGCCGATGTTGAACTCGGTAAGACCGGCGGCGTCCTCGAGCTTGTTTTCTGCCATCCAGCGCACCATGGAGCCGCGCGCCTTTTTGCTGGCGGTCGACCGTTGGATGGGCTTCCCGTTGCGGATACCCTCGCCAAAGAGGCACGTGACGGCTGTGGCGTCGCCCGCGAGGTGGGGCAGAACGGCTTTGGCATACTCTACGCTGGCGAGGTTGACGATCGTGGTGTTTGAACCTGCCGGGGCGATAGCCCGCGCGAGCTTATCGCTCCAAAATGCGTAGAGGTCTCGGGCACCGTCGACGACAAGCTTCGCGCCCATCTCCAGCCGATACGGTTCGACGGCATGAAAGGGACGAACGCACCCGTAGAGGCCGGAGAGGATCCACAGATGGTCTTGCAGCCATGCGAGCTGCGCGGAATCCATCACCTCGGGTGCCATGCTCTGGTATTGAATGCCGTGATAGGACATGGCGGCAGGGGAGGGGTGACGGGCGAGTGCGGGATTGTCGAGATCGCCGCTTTTCAGGATGGGCCCGAACTCATGCAGGGTGTTGAGGCAAGGTCCCAGCAGTTTGTCACTCACGTTCCACAGCGCCTGCAGGCCGCCGCTGCCTTCATTCCGCTCGATATCTAGCAGTGCGCGGTGGAGGCGAGCCGTCTCGCGCACAAAGGGTGGGATGCCCAGGACTTCAAAAGCATCTTGGGCCGCGCGCATCTGCTTGGCGGGCGAAATGATGACCTGCAGCATGGGCTCTCCTCTGCCAAAAAAGTTGCGGTGGAATACGGTCTGTTTTGGCTGTTTATGGGCCAGTTTAGTCCGTATTTCACCGCAACTGATGAAGGGTTGGTTAGGCTCGCTCGATGAAGGCCTTGTAACCGCGATATGCCTCGTAGATGTCGGCCTTGTTGGCGACCTCCCACAGGGCGTGCATGGACAGGACGGCAACGCCGGAGTCGATGACGTTCATGCCGTACTTGGCCATGATGTAGGCGATGGTGCCGCCGCCACCAGCGTTGACGCGGCCGAGCTCGCAGGTCTGGAAGTCCACGCTGGCCTCGTCCATGATGTCGCGGACGAGGGCCACATACTCGGCGTCGGCGTCGTTAGAGCCGCCCTTGCCGCGGCTGCCCGTGTACTTGTTAAAGCACAGGCCACGACCCATAAAGGCGGCGTTCTTCGTCTCGAACTTGCCGGCATAGCCCGGGTCGAAACCGGCGGACACGTCGGAGGAGAGCATGCGGCTGCGGGCGAGCGCGCGGCGCAGGGCCAGCGGGCTATCCTCGCCGGCGAGCATCATGATCTCGGCGACGGTGTTCTCGAAGAAGCGACTCGTCATGCCGGTGGCACCCACGGAACCGATCTCCTCCTTGTCGACGATGAGCGTGATGCTCGTGCGCTCCACGTTGGCGACGTCGATCTGGGCGAGCATGGAGGGGTAGGCGCAGACGCGATCGTCGTGGCCATAGCCCAAAATCATGGAGCGGTCGAGGCCCATGTCGCGGGCGGGACCGGCGGGCACGACCTCGATCTCGGCGGAGAGGAAGTCCTCCTCCTCGACGCCGTACTGCTCCTTGAGGATGTCCAGGAACATCTGCTTGACGGGCTCCTTGGGAGCGTCCTTGTCGTCCTCGTCAAACTTGACGGGACGGCCGCCCACGATCACGTCGAGGATCTCGGCGTCGACGGCGTCCTTGGCGGGCTTGGACATCTGCTCGCTCGAGAGGTGGATCAGCAGGTCGGAGATGGTAAAGACCGGATCGTCTGCCTTGTCGCCGATGTTGATGTCGACGGTGGTGCCGTCCTTTTTGCAGATGACGCCCACGAGTGCAAGCGGGGAGGCCACCCAGTGGTAGCTCTTGACGCCGCCGTAGTAGTGCGTGTCGAGGTAGGCCATGTCGCCGGCCTCGAAGGCGGGATTCTGCTTAAGGTCCAGGCGCGGCGAGTCCACGTGAGCACCCAGGATGTTAAAGCCCTGCTCGAGCGGGGCGGTGCCCAGGTTGACGAGCATGAGGTCTTTGCCGTGATTGGCGGCGTACACCTTGTCGCCGGCCTTGAGCGTGCGGCCCTCGGCAATCACGGTCTCCAAGTCGACGTAGCCCGCCTCCTCGGCCATCTTGATGCCGGTCTTGACGCACAGGCGCTCGGTCTTATTCTCGCTCAAAAACTGCTTATAGCCGCGGCAAAGCTCCTCGAGTTCCTCGACTTGCTGTGGCGTGTACTTTTTCCATGCGCAGGGACGCTCCATGACGCAGGCTCCTTTCGGATCGATCGTGCTGGTTGATGTACCGTGAGCCATCGTATCACGCGCGGGCCCGCGGCGGCAGGGAAGCCTGATGTGCGGTGGCCGCGGGGCGGGGAGCGTGTAAACTGGTGTGAGCAAACCGTGCCCAGCCCAAAGCGAGGTATTCAATATGTCTGACAAGCGCCGCACCTTTGCCGTTATCGACGGCAACTCGCTCATGCACCGCGCCTTCCACGCCGTGCCGCCCACCATGAATGCGCCGGACGGGCGCCCCACCAACGCGATCTTCGGCTTTCTGAACATGTTTCTTAAGATGATCGATGCCTTTAACCCCGACGGTGTGGTCGTGGCGTTTGACAAGGGCAAACCGCGCGTGCGCATGGAGATGCTGCCGCAGTATAAGGCGCAACGCCCGCCCATGGACCCCGATCTGCATGCGCAGTTTCCGATGATTAAGGAGCTGCTCACCGCGCTCAACGTGCCGATTCTGCAGTCCGAGGGCTGGGAAGGCGACGATATCCTGGGAACCATGGCGCGCCTGGGTGAAGAGGCCGGCTGCGACATGCTGCTGGTGACCGGCGACCGCGACATGTATCAACTCGTGACCGAGCACGTCAACGTGGTCTCGACCCGCAAGGGCCTGTCCGACGTGGCGATCATGACGCCCGAGAGCGTGGACGACCTGTATCACGGCATTACGCCGGCGCTCGTGCCCGATTTTTACGGTCTAAAGGGCGATACGTCGGACAACATTCCCGGCGTACCGGGCATCGGCCCCAAAAAGGCGAGCGCGCTCATCGCACAGTACGGCAGCTTGGACGAGGTCATCGCGCATGCCGACGAGGTCAAGGGCAAGATGGGCGAGAACCTGCGTGCGCACATCGACGATGCGCTGCTGAGCCGCAAGGTCGCAACCATTCGCACCGATGCGCCCGTCGAGCTCGACTTTGACGAAACGTCCTTCCCGGCGTTTTCTGCCGACGAAGTGTCCGCGGCGCTGGGCACACTTGGTATCACCGCCATGCAGAACCGTTTCTTGGCGCTGATCGGCGGCGAGGGCGGGGCTGCTGCTGCCTCCAGTGTGTTTGAGATACCTGCTATGGTTCGCGCAGCCGCCGGCGATGCCGACGCGCTTGGTGCCGTTGCGGCTGAGGTCTCCCGCGCGATTGATGCCGGCGAGTGGGTCGCCGCCGTGGTGGACGACGACAAGGAAGAGGGCGCGCTCTTTGGACTGACGCGCACGCTGTGGTTGGCGACGTCCAAGGGCCTGTTCGCGCTCGAGGAGGGCGACGGCGCCTCCACTGCCGTAGTCGATGGCTTCAACTTCGCTCACGGTGTGATCGCCGGCGTGCTTGCGCGCCTGTTTATGGAGGGCCGCGCGGCGAGCCCGGATACGAAGGCGCTGCTGCACGAGCTTTCGCCCATCGATTCTTCTGAGCCCGAGCTCATGGATCCGCTAGCAGTCGATTCCACGTGCATCTTCGACACCGTGGTCGCCGCTTACCTGTTGGATTCCGACCGCTCCGAGTTTGACGAGGCATATCTGGCCGATACGTATCTGCAGATGGCGCTGCCTGCGGCGCGCGGCGCAGAGGGTGCTTGTGAGGACGCTCCGGCGCCTGCCGCCCGTACTGCGGCTCTGACGCTGGCGCTCGTGGCGCCGTTGCGCGAGTGCATGGCCCGTGAGAATGCCGCCAACGTGTTCGATGGCATCGAGATGCCGCTCGTTCCGGTACTTGCCAAGATGGAGCGCGCGGGCATGCTCGTGGACCCCGACCGTCTGCACAGTCTGTCCGAGGGTCTGGCGACCCAGATTACCGAGGTTGAGCGCAGTATTCGCGACCTGGCGGGTGACGAGACCTTTAATATTGGCAGTCCTATGCAGCTGTCGCATGTGCTCTTTGATGTGATGGGGCTTCCGACCAAGGGCCTCAAGAAGACTAAGCGCGGCTATTATTCGACCAACGCCAAGGTGCTGAGCGACCTTGCGCGTGACCACGAAATCGTGCGTCTGATCTTGGACTGGCGTGAGAAGTCTAAGATCAAGTCCACCTATCTGGACACGCTGGGCCCGCTACGCCGAGGCGACGGCCGCGTACACACTACGTACAACCAGACCATCACGGCAACGGGGCGTCTGTCCTCGAGC
>OIZG01001549.1_pt1 | contig 13314 bp, 9 predicted proteins | sample 1588561 | NCBI WGS metagenome assembly OIZG01 (sample SAMN03283267) | human gut metagenome | biome: human-associated habitat; material: feces | host: Homo sapiens | place: USA | collected 2013 | reverse complement strand
GTAGCTGTCCTCCTGGAGCACGGAGACGCAGAAACCGTGGAAGGTGTTGATATAGCCCGTGTCATTGTCGCCGGTGAGGATGTGGATGCGCTGGCGCATCTCATTTGCGGATTTGTTGGTGAAGGTGACGCAGAGGATATTTCCCGGCAGGATGCCCAGCTCGTTCACCAGAAAGGCAAAACGATGGGAGAGCGCCCTTGTCTTGCCGGAGCCGGCTCCGGCAATGACACGGACAAATCCTTCGGTTTCGGTCACAGCCTGGCGCTGGGCAGCGTTGAGGCCGGAGAGCAAATCGGTCATCGTGGCGTCCTCCCTGTCGAACATCTGTTTCTTCCATTATATCAGAACCCGCAGATGTTCTCAACCTCTTCTGAAAAATCCATCAGATCTCCTATGGCTGAGGGTTGGCATACGAAGAACAGGGAAGAAGGATGCAGACATTCAAATTAACCGCAGGTATAGGGAGTCCTTGTGCCGCAAATCACACTTATTTCGGGTCAAGTTCACAAATCATATCTTCTGCCTTAGAAAATTCTTTTGTGGACCATATTTCAGTGACATAACAGGAATTTGACCTCTATCATTTCAATGTTTTGTACTTTGCCGGTAGCATAGGTGCTTAATACAAGAAAGTATGAACCCCTTGCAATGCAAGGGGTTCATACTTAAAATAACCCTGCCTGACCCAAAATAACGCCAAGCATTCGCCCAAATCAGGCAGGGTCATTCATTTTGGCGCAGCGGGAGGGATTCGAACCCTCGTGCGATTGCTCGCAAACTGATTTCGAGTGTTGTAAGACTTTGGCAGATTCACCTCTGGAGCAGGTCGTTTCAGGCCGCTTTGTGAAAGGCCGGAAACCCAGACGCCGCAAGGGATTGCGGACATTCCGACCCGTTTCGGCCAGAGCTGATTTGAACCAGCCCAGAGTTCAAATAAAACCGCGTTCTTGCGTAAAATGCCTCCGTTCTTGCGCGTTTGCAAGAAGTCAGGCAAGAAAACAGAGACCCCGGCAGCGTCAATGAAGCACCCTTTCGGGCCAAAAAATGGAAAGGATCTTCGTCATGACATACGATGCAAAGGAACTCGAACAATACCCGGAAATCATGAACAAGGAACAACTGCGCAAGGTCTGCCACATCAGCAAGCGTACGGCGCACTATCTGCTGCAGTTCAATCTGATCCCCCATGTTTGCACCGGGAAGAAAACCCGCTGTTACGCCATCAAGAAACGCGACGTCATCGACTTTATGATCAACCGGGAGGTCAACCCCAGCCGGTACATCGTGCCAACCGGCTGGTACAAATACGGAAGCGAGGACGTGAAGCCCTACAAGATCCGCATTCAGCCCCCTTTCCCTGGCGATCCGCAGAAGACTCGGCGTTACTATGAAAGCAAGCTCGCCTCCTACCCGGACGTGATCGACGTGGCCGCCGTCGTGGATTTCACCGGCTACAACCGCCACACGGTCTGCGAGTGGATTCGCTTCGGAAAGCTCCGCGCCCTGACGCTGCAGCACAAGTACATGATCCCGAAGTGCTATCTGATCGACTGGCTCTCCACGGACGAGCACAACGCGACCCTCCGCAAGTCCCGCCGCCACATTGACCGGCTCTGGGAACTGCAGAAATGGAGTGACGGACAATGAGGGGAAGTATCATCGAGGAGCTGTACTACGGCAACATCGATCCGCAGGATCGCGGCTATCGCCCTAAACTCCCTGCGAAAAAGGCGTCCGACTCTCTGAACGATCTGGAGGAAAAGCTCACCGAGCAGCTCTCCGGCGAAAACAAGGCGCTGTTCCTCCGCTTCTGCAACGCCTACGCCGAGTTCATGGGCGAATCCGAGCTGGACACCTTCATCACCGGCTTCCGTCTCGGCGCACGGTTTATGATGGATACATTTCTGAGCGATGACACCCCGCTTGAAAATTATTAATGGCAAATAGATCAAAACCTCCGGCTAAGCCGGAGGTTTTGACTACCCTTGTAATAAATCTTCAATTTCAGCTCTCTCTATCATTTTTGAGAGATGTTCAATCTCGTCATTGACAACTTTTTGGTGTTGCAAAAACTGAATCCCCGAAAAGAGCGGCAAAAGGCCCTTTAGATAATCGGCCCACTTGGAGTATAGCGGAACTGCACTACCAGACCACGAATATGAAGTTGGGCAGAGAGGTATTCTCCTGAATAGTTCGGGATCAGCATTGACAGTCATCAAGTAGCTGATGTAGTCTTTCTTCCTATCATCACAGAGTTCTGAAAGAACACTAAAGAGACTCTCCATCTTTTCATAGTCGGTATTGTATTTTGAGATATAATGCTTAATCCACGCATCACTTTTGTGCTTTATGTTATCAGGCACAAATATAAATGTTTTCATCACTGGTGGATAGTCAAATAGCGGGAACGAAGTTTGAGAACACCCGTCAACCAGCAAGTCTATTATATCGATGAAATCAGGGCATTCAAATAATGCATGAAGCTTTTCATTATCGTCATGCAACCGATGATGGTTGTCCTTTAGTAAAGTATCAATGTAATCCTTTGCGAACGCTTTTCTGCAGCAACATAATTCTTTTAGAAACGCTCCATCAGCGTCTGCAAGCCGGTCGTGTACACTCTCAAATAAGTATATTTCTTCCAGTAACTGGAGATCCTTCGCAAACTTTTGGATAACACTCTTTGGTTCACAATGGTGTCTATTGAAGATCAAAGAAAAATAGATATTTACAATAAAAGGTGAGTAATCCTTTTTTGCAAAAATCAATCTTGCTGCATTTATTATAATGTCAGACTCGACTGATTCATACCTTTCCAGGAATTTCAGGGATCTATATCCCGCAGTGTGAATCTCTCGATCATAATCACATTTTAAATACGCATACAGTTCTTCAACTTTTGCAGCATCAATGGCTTCTGAAGGAATTTCACAATAATAGGCAAAGAGCCAGAAATCTACTGTTTCTGAAGGCGCATTATGAATAATTGTTTTTACTTCCTCAGGAGACAGTAAAGTGAACAATGTCGAGATAATATAGTGTACATCAATCCCTTCGATTATTCCTGACTCAATTATCCTTTTTACAACGTTTGAGAAAACTAAACTATCACGTGATAGGTACTTAATGCCCTCCATAAGCCCTTTTCCAATATCATAGAGGCGCTGAGTATCACACGCAATATATTCCCTGTACACTTCAAATAGTTCATTAAACGCATCTAAAGTGTTCTCCGCCTGCGTAAAATAATCAGTAATTACCCGTTTGTGCTCGTTTTCATGTCTGTCAGGACTCTTAAAATTTTCCCATCTTGGCCCAATTAATATGTGGTAGATACTTAGTTTTCGGCTCTTCAGAAAAACTTCAATTTCTGCAGCGGTATATCCCACTACACTTAAGATCGAATTTACATGTTCAGCCAGAATACAATCAGTAACACTTTCGGGAGAAAAAACACTTTGAAATAACTCACAAATATAAGGAGCATCTTCCTTAATTAACCCAAAACTGCTTTCTTCTACAGAGCGAGCATAGTCCTGCAATAATGCTCGGATGGACTCTTTGCTATCTATCGTACCCTGAATCGCCAACAATTGTTCCCATATTAGTTTGCGATACATAACGGCTTGCTCTGTTGTAGGCAGTGAGAAATGATAAATGACAAAACTATCCCCCCGCCTTCCGGCTTCAGCCGGAGAAAAATAGACTTGTAGAAGGTTTTTTGCTGTTTCAAAAAACAGAATACGGATAAATGGATTATTCCAATTATCTGAATAGTTAATAAAGTGCTGAATTAACTGAATTTGTGTGTAGAATCCCTTTTGCAATGAAGATGGTTTTATTCCAAAATAAAGATTTGTGGCATGATAAAACTGAATATAAAGATCCGGTCTCTTCAAATAGTAATCAAAAAACAAGTCAAGTGCAGACTCAATGTTATGAGTATCTGCAAAGCCTCCCAGTATAACGATAAGTTCATCGTCGACACTTTGATAGTTTTTTCCCTCGTTGACATCGATTTCATCAACTGATAATTCAACTTTTTCCGTGTTATCAATCCGCTCTTTGATGAGTAACAACGTTTCAACCTGATCTACCTGATAGAATGCTTTAACCCAATCCCAATACTTGTTGAACGATTCGGATTTCCGCTTTTTCCATACAACTTTTATTTCGTGAATTGTGAAATCATATACATCTTGACTTTGAAACACGCCAAGCAAAGTATTTACAGCCTGAATTGTCCTCTTACGATATGTCTGAAAACATGTGTCAAGCATCTGGGCAAGGCTGATCGTTTTTTTATCAACAAACACATGCTTCAGAATATAGTTGGCAAAACACTGATCTGAAATAGCAACAGCCTTATCTCTGCATATATCGACCAGTTCCATTTCATGCAGTTTATATGCACAACTCTTAAATACAGATATATCGATATTATATCCAACCAATAAGTTCAATACAGGCTCAATGTGATCGAGGTGAATTGATCCAAGGAAAGCAATTACTCCAGCCGTAATCTGAAGTTGCAGATCGCCGTCTAAATTAGCCTCCTTAAATGCTTTTCCATAATACTCTTCATATAGCCCGGTTACATCACTTATTGACTGTAGTCCATTCGCATCAACCGCTACTTTTCCTGCAATAAGAGCTATCCTTGCATTTCCCTCTGCAATAGTTGCAATTCTATTTAGATAATCTCGGTTAATAATTCCCAAATAGTCCTTTACGAGAGACTTGATCTCATCGTCCGAAAGCGAATCAAGGGTAACCTCGGAATAATGAACGATACCCGCAATATCTGCTTTTACCTTTTGGAGCGCATAGTTACGCACGGTTGCGAGAATCCTAACATTGTATCCGTTATCTTTCTTATTAACATATTCAATTATCAGATCTAATTGAGACAGCTGGTTTGCATCATCAACAATGACAAAGTAGTCCCCCGGACACTCAAAATGCTGTTTTAAGTCGTCGTAAATCGGGAGGCCATGATTGTGTATGACACATATTTTTACAGCAGTATGCTCTTTCTGAAACCTCTCTGCAAACTCTAGCGCCAGCCTCGTTTTTCCTGTCCCCGCAGCACCAGAAAGAATTACTACATTATTTTCATCAAAAGCTTTCTGTAATCTTACAATCTCATTCTCTCTGAATAGAAAGTTAGTATTTAAGGGAGCGGCTAATGCGCTGGCATCGTATTGCCTCACAAAGTCTAAAGGATCCTGAATCTGTTCAGTATCAACACTTAGGCCGAGATGTTCTTTTGCCAGGATCGGATACTTGCGACTAATATCTTCGGCAAGTTTATCTATGCCGATCATAGTTAACTGTACACCCTTATCTTGGCAGTAGCGCTTCAGCGATTTATCAGCCCCCGCATCAATGCCAGAAGAAGTATGACAATAGATTATTTCAGTGATGTCGTCGTTATTGATACCGGATAATTGTGAATCAAAGCATTTTTCTAAATCAGAGCGGATCTTCCCAGCTAGGCCAGGCCGTTGTGTTGTATATTCTGCTAAGACATATTTTCCATTTGCCAAACAGAAATACGTATCAGGCGTGCCTTGAGTCGTCTTTTGAGTTCCTGCTTTAGTGCCAAGTGACACAGGGTTGGGATAACCCTCTCTTGAAAGATAGGCATCACAAAGGACCTGGAAACTTCCAGCATCTAATTGTTCAATCTTCTGCTTTATTGATACAATGGTTGCCATATCTTTCTTCCTTTCGTGGCAAATTACTTTTTTAAGTTCTCTGGCACGAGCGCCTATTTGTTAATTGACTCGTGGGCTAGGGTGCGGGAGTCGTAGACTGCAAGAACTGTATTTGTGTTCCGTGTGCGGAAGGATTTCTCTTCGATAATGCCGGCGCTCTCACGTATGATCCTCGCAAATAATTATCCTTATAGCCGGTGCCGGATGTCGTTCAGCCATTCGCCCTTGTATTTGAAATAGCGGGGGCCGGCGACGCCGGCACTGCTGCTTTTTCCCAGAAGCAGCGCAGCAAGTCCGGAAAGGGAGAACGGCTTGCCTTTGTATTCAACGGTCTTATCATCCAGAACCTTGAGCTTCAAATCCGGGTCATCGCCCCAAGAGATATATTCTCCGGCATGAATGTTGCACTTTGAGAATGTAAACGGAGAGAGTCGTTCTTTGTGTTCTTCCTCGATCTCCTGGGCGGTTTCCTCCGCCTGCTTCTGAGCCTCGTCCATGGCGATCCGTTTCAGCTTATCCGCGCAGCCGTGGATCTTTGCGATGGCCTCCAGAATGGAATAGGCGTCCTCCGGCGACATGGCATAGAACTCACGGACGCGCTGTTTCCCGTTGAAGTTCTCAATGGAACGCAGGTTGGGATTCAGCTTGTCGATGATGCTGTGGATCTTCAGATCAGAAAGCCGGGAATTGACCTCATAGGTCGCATAGACGCGGAAGGCAAAGGGAATGCACTCGCTCCGGTTGAGCTGTTGCAGCCGCTTGTCGATATCGTCCGCATACCCGATCTTCACATATTCCGGGAAGGACGGGTTGGTCAGAATGTAAATCACACCTGCTTTATCCATTGTTTCTACCTCCGTTATGCTGCTACCCAGCCGTAACCTTGTACGGCCATATCAATAAAATGTGTCAGTAACAGATCAATCTTCACAGTGAATGTTTCCTTATCATACGAAAGCGGTAGATCTGCATCCAACGACGTTTCAATCGCCGTTTTTACCTTTGCGCGCGGCTGTTCGTCCTTGTACCAATCCACAACCATCAGCTCCGACTTCTCCTCGGAAAGCTTCTTAAAAAGATTCTTCGCGGATAGCTTCACCTTCTGCTCCTCCGCCTTTGTAAGTTTCTTTCCGGCAATCAGCAAATCGAAGATTTCCAGTTCCTCTTCCGACAGCCCCTCGGCCTCCGGCCGCTTGTCCTCTGCTTTCAGATCTTCGATCAGCTGGAGCAACTGCTCATAATAGTCTTCATTCTCCGACCCACCAGCATTATAGCGGTCAATGATATTGCGGAAACGCTGAGAGAATTTCTGGCGGGTACAGTTGCGATTCAGCATCTGCTGCAGTGCCTGCTCGATAAACACCTTCAGATCGTCGATCTCCACAGCCTTGTACTTGGCGACCTTGATCTCCTTCTTTAGCTCCTCCACATCCACCTTGGAAAGATCGATAACCTTTCCCTGGTGAATGACAAGCCCAGCGTCGTTATCCTCCGCTTTCTGCGAGGAAACGCTGGTGTCCAGAACTTGCGCCATGCGCAGCCTGGCACGGTTGATTTTTTCGTCGTCGATGGTATGGCAGAAGAGCCCATACAGATACGCCAGGGGCGCGAATTTTTCATTCTGCCAATTCTTTTCAAAGATCTCCGGACGCGACGCCTCATACAGATTCATCAGCGTGTTCAGGATCACTTTGAATTTATCCTTGTTTTCATCATTGGAAATGATCCTGTTGTAGGCATCCCGCAGCAGATCCAGCCGATCAAGGGTGGACTCCTCCGACACGATCGCCCCGATATCGATACCAAGGCTCAGCAGGAAATCATCCGCTTCATCCACTGCACTATTGAGCAGGACAATCAGCTGGTCGATATCCTTCGCTGGGAACTCCGTGCCGTCATCACCGGCCGCGTACTCCGTCAACGCTCTCTGCATGTACTTGAACACATTGACATAGTCCACGATGATGCCGCAGGGCTTACCGGGATACACGCGGTTGGCGCGGGCGATGGCCTGCATCAGTGTGTGTCCCTTCATCGGCTTGTCCAGATAGAGTGTGGACAGGTTTTCCACATCAAAACCCGTCAGCCACATGGCACAGACAAACACAAGCTGCAGAGGATCGTCGGGATCTTTGAAGCGGTCCTCAATATCCAATCCATCTGCGGTTACAGCATTCATTTTCTGCCGGTGAGCGGCAATGTCCAGCCCTTGTTTCTGGAACTTTTCGACCTCATCGGCCTCTTCGGATACGATGACCGCCATTTCCACACGGTTCATGTAATTGAGGATGCGCGTCAGCTCATCGCGCTGTTCTTTGGTGGCGGCGCTGTTGCGCTCCTGCATGATCTTCTGCTTCTCAATCGCCCAGTAATGCTGCACCTTGTCGTACATCTTCACCGTCGTATACTTATCGACGGAGACGACCATGCCCTTCCCAAGGAAACCGCGGCGCGGGAAATGATGAGCAATATCCTGGGCGATCTTATCAATGCGATCCTCCCTCTTGATGACCTCCAAAATCCGAGAGGAGGAGTTTTCCAGCAAGCGGGTCTCGTCCTCGTTCAGGTTTTCCTCCTCGATGATGTCCACCACATCGTCGTCCAGAAAGTCATTTTCCAGCCCGACCTCCGGAACACGGCGGGAATAGAACAGCGGCACCGTGGAGCCGTCCTCCACCGACTGGGCGAAGTTATACTCTGACACATAGTTCCCGAACCACTGGTTGGTCAAGCGCTTGCTGCCCAGCAGCGGGGTGCCAGTAAAGGCGATATAATTGGCATTTGGCAAGGCCGTGCGCATGTTCTCCGCCAGATCCTTGTACTGTGTCCGGTGCGCTTCATCCACCAGCACGATGATATCGTCCCGGGTGGAGAGCACAGGGTACTTTTTACCCTTGTCATAGCGGAACTTATGGATCAGGGTGAAAATGAAGGATTTGTTGGTCTGCAGATAGTCCCGCAGCTGCTTACCGTTCTTCGGCTGGCATTCCTCTTTCTGCCCAATCACTTCCGTCTTTACAAAATTCTTGTGGATCTGGTCATCCAGGTCTTCGCGATCGGTGATGATCAGGAATGTGAAATTGCCCGAGATCTTGCGCCGAACCTTGCGGGCGAAGAACACCATGGAAAAGGATTTTCCGGAACCCTGGGTGTGCCAGAACACGCCAAGCTTGCCCTGCAGCTCCGCCCGGTTCTTTACCGATTCCATCAAGTTGTTCACTCCGAAATACTGGTGGTTTTTGGCAATGATCTTGTTCTTCTGATTGCGGAACATGATGAAGTTTTCTATGTAGTCGATCAGCCGGCCTTTTTGCAGCAGGCCGTCGATGAAATACCGGACCGAGCTTTCGCCCACCGTACCGGCTTCCTTCAAAGCCTGACGGTCGGGCCGTTCCTTCTCGGAGTCCACCTTCAGCCACTCGAAGAAATGATTGTAGGTGGCGTTGAAGGCGCCGAGCCGTGTCTCCAGCCCGTTGGACAGCACGCAGATCTGATTGAACGCAAACAGGTTCGGGATATCCCGCAGGTAGTTCTTCAGGTTGTCGTTATAGGCCTCCTCCACCTTGACGATGCTGTTTTTCAGCTCAACAAACACCATGGGCAGGCCGTTGATAAAAATCAGCACGTCCGGGCGACGCCAGTAGACGCGTCCTTGTATCCACATCTGGGAAACGGCGGTGAAGGTGTTGTTCTCCGGGCGGTCAAAATCGACCAGCTTCACAAAATCAAAATCCTCTTTGCCGTTGCGGCGGAGGCTGATTTTGATGCCGTTGCGGATCTGGTTGTAGTACTTGTAATTGGTGGCCGTCATATCCGTGGCGCTGAAATCCCGGCAGAGGTCGCGGGCGATCTCCTCCAGCTTTTCGCCGGGTATATCTGGATTGAGGCGCGCCAAGGCCTCCCGCAGAATAAGCGGGAGTACGCATTCTTTCTTGCTGCTTCGTCCAGTCCCATCCGGCAGCAGCTCGCGCTTGTCCGGAGAAGGGTCACAGCGCAGAATACCATATTGGAACGGGTCACCCTCCAACTTTTGCAGGATCGCCTGTTCAATATCGTCTTCGGATATGAAGTTGCGCATTGTAGTCACCACCTATATTATCCGTTCTTTTGAATGTCCTCTTTTAATTTCTTTACGCGCTCTTTGCGCTCCAGATGATCCAATTCCAGGAATGCCAGCAGGCACATTTGGTATATATCATCATACCATTGTTCAATGTCGCCATCTTTCATGTCTGCAACGAAATGAATATAGTTCTTACCGCCTTGCTCTGCATTATTATGCCGTACATTTACGCTGTTTAACAGATAAAACAGGTCTGATTCCAGCGAGGTATTGATCTGCTTTAGCTTTGTCCGCTTTGCTTCCAGTTTATCCGCCAGCGCAATCAGGGTAGCTTTCTTCCGCTCCAAATTGCCTTTCATGGAGTGATGATTGTATTCAATTATCCTATAAGACAGAGCAGGATCTACTATCTCCGCGGCAGAAATCGCCGCCTGGTCTTTGGGGACAAAATCAGTAATACCGTTTTGATTATTTGGCATATACCCTATGGTCTCGATAACCGTCAGCACTTGCTGGACATAGAACTGCATTGGGTCACCAATTCCGACTATACCACCGCCATAGATGGCATTTTGATTGTAGATGGCGAGATTATATGAATACTCACAAAAAGACACTAAATACTCTATGTCAAAGGTAGAAGGATTCTTTTCAAAGCTATATCCATAAAAATCATCAAAGTCATCTAAAGATACGCATGTACCGCGAAAGGGAAGCCGAACAAAATATGTCGCACAGTAATCCTTCAACGAAGATCCTGCTCCCACCATATCTTGAAACTTCTGTACACAAAACATTCCATATAGACGGTCATACTCTCTACGAATATCTATGGCCGCAGTTTTTAAAACTTGAGAAAAGGGAATGCGTTTCATAACAGCTTGCCTCTATTTCTAAAATATATTTGCCGGACTAAACTACAGCATTGTGTTTGCGCAACGGTAAAACAGCCTGTCTTTTGCTATTTCTTTTATTGGCGTAGGAACTTTCTTACAGTCATCAATAGCTCCGGCAATTATATCCTTGATGCTTATTCTCGCATTTCGGACATCACGAATAGCTTCCTTAGCAGTAACCCTGCGCTTGGAACTTCTTATCAGGGACTCCATAAAGCTCTGGAAAGAATCAATATAACCCTCGCGGATGCCTTTATTTACATCAATAGCAACATAGTTCTGGAAGTTCAGAATATTTCTTTTTCCTGGGTTATTCTGTAAAATGAGTATCTCTGTCTCGCCGGAATAATCCCAGTGGATACGATTTTGCAGTTTTTCTTTGAATTCAGTAAAGGCCTTCATGCTAAAGTACCAGTCCTGTTGCATCATTGCATCAACTTTCCTGTAAGTACGGTCTTCTGCCTTTGTGAAATCATCTGTATACCCAATAGCATATATAGAGCAATATCTCGCCGAATTGTAATGGATGTACTCAAATTCCTTTAGGATCTTTTCTTCCGTTGGACGAGCGAAAAGGAAAACGACAATTTCCATGTTTTCAACTTGTCTTTCAATTCTTTCAATTTCCTCGTATGTACTGGCGGCAAACATATCTATACCTCTATCTTTCCGCTCATCAAGCACAGTAATTCAATGTGTATTAAAGAAATGATGATATCTCCATAAACGATTTTACAGATTTTCTTAGCGTAAGTAGTTCAGACTTCAGTTTTTCAAAAGAAATAGTTAAATTTTCGTCATTTCTTCGTATGAATAATTCGTGTGAAAGCAGATCAAGTGTATACGGGTGAGTATGTCTATTTGTCCTCAATGTCTGTACAAGCGTGGATTCTGTACTTGCATCAATCAGATTGAATCCACCGACTCCCCGATTGCTTTCTATAATGTTCAGATTATATTCGTCTATATGCTCAACAACATTTCTTGCTTTTTTATCTGACAAGAGTGGGAATCTATCTTCCGAAAACTGATAATTGCCACGATTCAGGGTTTTGCGTTCTTTCTCTTTTTCAGAATCCCTATTGTTTACCTGAAAGCGATTCGTAATTTGCCCGATTGAAAACAACAAATGATCCGTATAGTAGTGATAATACTGACAGGGGTTTTCCCATCCGTAACTATCATTAAATGAGTCGATTTTTGCCAATGATGCCAATGCGCTTATAATTTGAAAATTCAAATAGTATGAAGTTTCAGCTTCATAACCTCGATCATCGCTTCCAATATAAACTCCACTAGTCATTAAGGGCATATTGCACCTCCAGCTTTCCGCTCATCAGGCGCGGTAGAAGCAGATCGCGCTGCTGGATGAGGTTCTTGTTTTCCTGTACCATCTGATAAACGCCATCGAAGATTGGCGTAACAATTGTTTCGAAATGATCCAGCACAGTCTTTTCCGGTTGAAGAATCTTTGTTGATTTCAGCTTATCCTCGTCAACACGCTGACGCCCATCGGCTCCATTCATGCTCAAAATGGCTGTCTGCCGGAAATAGTAGCTCCGGGCAATGCAATAAACATAGTGAGGCGTTAATGCCTTAGACCGCATAACGACAAACTCGGTCGAACCTCCGAGCACCTCGTTTTCCGGCATGCCCATAACAAACCCGGTTTTCCCGTTTTCCAGGCAGGGCGTAATTTTGGCCAGCAGAGTGTCGCCGTTTTGTGAGCGCCGACCTGAAATGGAATCCTGCCGCACAAAGCAGCCTGAATCTAATACCATGGAGTTCGTGCTGAGCGCTTCCATGGGGATGATCGTAAACTCCGTTTGATTCCCTGTTTTCAGCGTCGGGTTGAAATCAATGACCTCATCGGCTCGCCTATAAGCCCACCCCTCCGGGATCCCGTTTTCAAACTCTGCAGTTTCGTGTCCGGGGAAGCGGAAACGGACGAACCACTCCTTGTACAGGTTTTCCGCTATTTGCTCCAGAAAATCGATCCGCTTATTGTTGACTTCGATCAGGTTGTCATAGGCGGAGAGGACGGAGGCAATCTTCTTCTGCATCTCTATATCCGGGAAATCCCATTGAATTCGCTTAATGAAATCCAAGTCAGCACGTTGACGTCCGCTTGCGCCAGTCATGCTGTTGGCAGCCAACTGCCGGATATGCTTCATGCATAGAAGATAATAAACATAGTCCGTGTCTGAAACGCCATCGATACCACGGAATACGAACAGTTCTGTCGAACCAATCCCATTCTGGCCTTCTGTATCTGCAATTGCCATCTTCCCGTTTTCAAGACATGGCGTGATACGAGCAAAAAGCACATCGTGGTCCTGAAACTTTGCGCCACCTTGGCCTGTGTATTCGATTGACGCCACACTCCTCACGGCTTTATAGCCGGGGGTGATTTTGTCAATATCAATAACGGGGTATGATTCTTGCTTTTTCAGTTTTACATTTGGGTTGCAGCAGACTTTATCCCCAAACCTATCCATACTCACACACCATTTTCACAAGAAGAATTTGACGATGCCGTAGATTCAATATCTCCTATCAACAGCAAGCCATAAATAAGGTTTATCATTTTGACGCAATCTAACTTCGTTTTCTTCCGTGTAGAACGACCGTGTGC
>OIZG01001536.1_pt1 | contig 13396 bp, 11 predicted proteins | sample 1588561 | NCBI WGS metagenome assembly OIZG01 (sample SAMN03283267) | human gut metagenome | biome: human-associated habitat; material: feces | host: Homo sapiens | place: USA | collected 2013 | reverse complement strand
GATGTAGAAGAAGACGTCTTATCAGACGAGTTAGAAACATTAAAAAAAGGAATGGTTATGTAAAAAATTGCACTTGCATTAAAGCAGTATTGCAGATAACATAAGGATAGTAATAATACTTGCATTAGAACTCGCAGAAATGAAGAAACTGATAATAAAAGCAAAAAGGAGTCTTCTATGGATTATCAATCATACCTATCTCACAATGTAGCTGTCAACCTAAAAAGAATTCGAACTTCCAAGGGCATGAGTCTTGATGTACTATCAGAACAAACAGGTGTTAGTAAAAGTATGTTAGCTCAGATTGAGAAAGGAACAGCAAATCCATCGTTAGGTGTTTTAGGAAAGATCACAAGCGGATTAAGAATCGAATTCCAAGAATTAATTGATGCTCCGCCAATGGAATCTTGCCTTGTAACACCAGATCAGATGACACCAACAAAAGAAATGATCGGTGAATACAAAGTATGGACATGTTTTCCATATGAAGATAATCATCTTTTTGAGATATACAGGATAAATATTGAAGCTGGTAATGAATATGTAAGTGGTGCTCATGGAGAGAAAACCAGGGAATATATAAGTGTATTTAAGGGACAGCTTACAATTGAGTGCAATAATGATATACAGATAGTAGAGTGTGGGCAGGTGTATCGGTTTGAAACAGATAAGGTTCATACGTATAGAAACGAAACAGATGAGAGGTTAGAACTTCTATGTGTATTTATGGATTATCATTAAATGCACATCGTGTCCAATATAATGCACAAATAATTGCAGAAACAGATGATGATATAGCTTGGATAAAATTAACATAAAAAAACAGAACGATAAATAATTAAAAATATGCATAAAAATACAGTTTTAACAGATAATTAACTGAATATTATAAAAAATATCCGCAAAAAACTTTTTTGCGGTGAAAAAAATCCAATTTCTGCATTTTTTTAAATACAGTGTTGACATCCAATATATTATATGTTAATGTATCAATGTCAAATAAATAGAACGAATTAATTAAGGCAAAGGCGCCATTACAACTAACAAGTTGTTCGCCTTTGCCTTTTTTATTTTCGTTATTATAAGAATGCATTTGTTGACACTGCTTAAGTAACCAACTATTTATTAACACATTTATTGACAGATGTGAGAAAAAACAATTTTTGGATACGTACCAAAGGGTACGCAGAAAGGAGTCAATTATGAAATTAAAGGATACAGGATTAACAGCACAGGATATTAAGGACAAAGTAAGTAAGTATATGATTGATACATATGAAAGATTTGACTTTGTTGCTGAAACAGCTAAGGATATGTATATATATGATGAAAATAAAACACCATATCTTGATTTTTATGCAGGTATTGCGGTAAATAGCGCAGGCAGCTGTAATGAGAAGGTTGTTGCTGCTGTTAAGGATCAGGTTTCAGATATAATGCATACATTTAACTATCCATATACAATCCCTCAGGCATTGCTTGCTGAGAAAGTATGTGAAACTATTGGAATGGATAAGATATTTTATCAGAATTCAGGTACAGAGGCTAACGAAGCTATGATTAAGATGGCTCGAAAGTATGGTATTGAAAAGTATGGACCAAACAGATATCATATTGTAACAGCAAAGGATGGCTTCCATGGAAGAACATTTGGTGCTATGTCTGCAACTGGTCAGCCAGGTAATGGATGTCAGGTTGGTTTCGGTCCTATGGCATATGGTTTCTCATATGCACCATATAATGATCTTAAAGCGTTTGAGGATGCATGCACAGAGAACACAATTGCTATTATGATTGAACCAGTACAGGGCGAAGGTGGTGTACATCCTGCTACTATGGAATTCATGACAGGCTTAAGAAAGTTCTGTGATGAACATGAGATGTTACTTCTTATTGATGAGGTTCAGACAGGCTGGTGCAGAACTGGTGCTGTAATGTCTTATATGAATTATGGTATTAAGCCAGATATCGTATCTATGGCTAAAGCACTTGGAGGTGGTATGCCTATCGGAGCTATATGTGCAACAGCTGAGGTTGCAAAGGCATTTACTCCTGGTTCACATGGTACAACCTTTGGTGGACATCCAGTATCATGTGCAGCAGCTCTTGCAGAGGTTAATGAACTTCTTGACAGGGATTTAGCTGGTAATGCAAAGAAAATGGGAGATTATTTCAGCGCTAAGTTAGAAACATTGCCTCATGTTAAGGAGGTCAGACATCAGGGCTTATTAGTTGGTGTTGAGTTCGATGATACTATCGGTGGAGTAGATGTAAAGCATGGATGCTTTGACAGACATCTTCTTATTACAGCAATCGGAGCACATATTATCCGTATGGTTCCACCTCTTATAGTATCAGAGGAGGATTGTGATAAGGCATATGAGATTATTAAGGAAACAGTAGAAAGCCTTAGTAAGTAATCTGAAATGGCTTTCTAAAATAGCTGTTTAATATAATTTCAGATGATTTACAGCATATTGTTATATATAGACATATAGTAAGTGAAAGAGATGTCTGGTTATTGTTTTTATAGGAAACATAATCAGGCATCTCATATTTTATTTATAAGAGCATCAGGCATATCAATAAAATATAGTGTTGTTTATATGTAATGTGTGTATGATTCTATATAAGAGGTTATGTATGAAGTTATTTTCGTATGTTATGTATGAGGTGTGCTTGTATATTGCTAAAATACGATAAATGAGATATATTGATGAGTAATATTGATAGGAGTGTAAGTGTATTATGAATATTGATAAATATACAATCAGAACAGCACAAAAAAAAGATAAAGCCAGAATAATGGAAATATATGCGTATGCCAGAAGCTTTATGGCAGCCAATGGTAATCCAAATCAATGGAAAAATAACAATCCGTCTGAAGAGATCATAGATAAAGATATATCTGCTGGTAATCTTTATGTAATAGAGGAAGCTGGCACAGAAATCCTGGATGGGATAAATAAAGGTGCAGATAATGAAAACAGCATAGTCCATGGAGTTTTTTTCTTTAGGATAGGAGATGATCCAACATATAAGGTTATAGAGCGTGGAAGCTGGTTGTCAGATGACTTATATGGAACTATTCACAGAGTTGCAGGCGATGGAAACGTACATGGTGTACTGGCCATGGCAGTGCAATTCTGTGAACAGAATATAAAGCATCTTAGAATAGATACACATAATGATAATAAAATAATGCAGCACGTTATAGAAAAGAATGGCTTTAAGAGGTGTGGAATTATACATGTAAAAGACGGCTCAGAAAGAATCGCATATGAAAAGCATTGGACTTAACTATGCTGTGTCTGCCGGAACTATAACACTGCTTTCGCTTATGAATTCAAAGTGGGAAACTATAAAGCTGTCTGGCAGCAGAATAGCTTCATTTTTAATAACAGTGCTTGCAGGATGGCTTTTATTTACACATATAAGCAGTATGTGGATAGCATATGGGATACTACTAACATTTATAGTGTTTATGGCGGAGCTTCTTGAATGGCGTGCTACTATTTCTGTAAATGGAGTTATAGCAGCACATCTTGTTGCATATGAGAAGTTTAATGATACGGCAGTATGGAATGAACTTGGAATAGTCCTTGTGGGAGTCGGTTTTGCCATAGTATTTAATCTGTTTAATGGTAACTATGAGCATAAAAGACATATATTTATGGATATAGAAGACTTTCTGTTATATAAAAAACATTTTATTGATAATCTTGATAAGACACAGAAAAGCACTACTGGAAAGCAGGTTAGAAGAAGAAAAGCACTGTAAGATTGTTGTAAGATTGATGCGTTAATCTAGTAATAGATTAAATATACGCAGCCTGCCGTATAATAAGATATCATATTAATAATAATTCAATTAAGAAGTGATACAGAATTAATAGATTTATAGTATAATAGGGTGTTATATTAGTAATAATTCACGTCAGGTTCGTATAGGGAAGGAAGAGTGACAACGTGAATATACTAAAAATAACATTTAAAAGTGTGAAAAGAAGGTACAGGCAGATTATAAGAGCTGCACTTACAACACTTCTTGCAGTATTTTTTGTGACGGCTGTTCTTATATTTCAGGAGAATATGTATCAGTGGCAGATGCAATCTAATAAGGACAGATTTGGCGACTGGTTTGTGATGGATATAGGAAGTAAGAATCCGGACAGTAACCTGACAGATAACAGCTATATCAAAGAACCTGTAAAGGTGCTAAGAAGTGTATATGTGCTTAACAGTGACTGGGAAAATACAGGCTTTTATGTAGGAAGTCTGCCACAGGCTTTTATAAAACAGTCACATATTAGGCTTGATAAAGGAAAGCAGCCGGGGAATAGTGATGAGATAGCGATGGACTGGAATACGCTTCTTTCACTTGGTTATACGGGTGAGATAGGAGAGGATATAACTCTTTATTATAGTGAGAATAATAGTATATCCAACGAAGAAAAAAGAAGAACAAAGACCTATAAGCTTGTAGGAATATACAGGAATTATACGAATATCTGGAACAATGGAAAGCAAATTCCGTCAGCGATAGTAAGTGATGATGAATTACAGAATTTTAAGTATGATACAAGATATGTATACATATACCCTATAAAAGACTCAGAAAAGATAGATGATTATAATTCTATATTTAACTCTTTAAATGAGGCAACCAGCAAGAGTTATATATACAATTCAGGAGTGTATGATTATAAGCCCTGGGGTTCTGCCAACATATATCTGTATATGTATCTTATTGTCATGGCGATAGGAATAACAGCACTTTCTTATCAGCTTATAGAATATAAGAATACGAGAAAGCAGTCCTTTAAGAAGTATGCAGCATTGGGTGCAGACAGCTCACAGCTTAAGATTATGTATATAATTGAAAATGCACTCATTATAATTCCGGCAGCTATCATAGGAATTGCAATAGCATTTTTAGCAGGCGGAATTATAGGACATATGCTTGAACAAAGAACCGGATTTGCATTTTACACAGTCAACAGTTCAGTCATATTAAAAAGTATAATATCTGTTGTTATTGCAGTTATTATTGAAGAGATTGTTGGTCTTTTCTCTAATATAAATGCTATGTCTAAAGAGAAACGGCTTAAAAACAGGAGCAGGAAGACTATAGTTCCCGTTGAAGTACACAAAAGCAGTACAGAGCTTAATAATAGTGCCAATATACAGGCGGATAGTTATAAGAGTGGCAGTAATAAGTTGTCATATAATAAGTCAAAGCTTAAGGTGGGTAATCTGTACATCACAATAACACACAGATTAATGAAACGTGATGGCGCAGGTGTTATTATAGGTGTGAGATTATTTGCATTATTTATATGTATAGTACTTATATTCAGTGTTATGAAGATATCAACTTCTATTAAGGAATATAAGAGTAATGATTCACTTCCGGATATATATGGATATCTTGACCCGGCATCATCTAATTATATAACAGAGATGAATTATATAACGTATCTGAAAGATTATGACAGTTATCCATCTAAGTCTTTTGATAAAAATGTGTACACGAAAGTTGATTTTTTAAGTGATGCAAAGGAGTCTTATACCAGATATCCTATGAAGTATGATGAAATATATGAATTATTTTCTGAACAGGATAGAATACAAAAGTTTTTTATGCCGCTTGTGAATAAATCAGACCGTGTAGTTATGTCGGAATTCAGGATATCCAATTCACAATATATGAAAGATGGCAATACTAATCTTATGAGCGGAATACAATCAGAGATTATAGATGGACTAAGTGAAATACCGGGAATAGTGTCATTTGATTATTCTATATATGAAACAGAAAGAACATGGTACTGGGATAATCAGGATTACCATAAGATGGGCTCTTATAAGTATGGGAATGAAATTAAAAACAGACCCTCCGGTGTGGCAGCTATAACAAAGGACCCTGTATATGGTGACAGATATATGTATGCAACAGAGTATGTAAAGCCTACAAAGCAGATATATGATATAGCAAGTAAATATATAGATAAAGAAAATATAAGCTATGAAGATTTTGCGAGTGGTAAGCAGGTTATAGTATTTATACAGGATAACTGTGAAGGTGAATATGATGATACTTTGAAAGCAGGAGATACACTGTATTATAATTATTATAATATTCCTTTTGGAAATTGCAGGAGTTATATATTTGGCATAGAAAAATATCCGATATATCCATATGACATACCATTTTTTAATAAGTATAATAACAGTGGAAAGATAGATTTATATGTCACAGAAGGGGAAAGTACAAGTACACAGTCATTTGATGGAACACAGAAAGGATTAGAGATAGAAACACTGTATGGAGCCTGTGTATCACCTAAAGTAGCGGCAGTTATAAAGGTAACAGATGAGGTAAAGGCTGACTTTAATGGAATAATTCCTGATTATGGATATTATACTTCACTTGCCAGCGAAGAGCTTGCTAAACAGGCGTTAGATAATCAGAAGAACCTTATGAGAAGAATAACAGGCGAAGAGCTGACAGATGGAATAGACTTTGAGCTTCAGTATAATCAGATTAGGATGAACTATGACCTTTCATCAACATTTTCTGCTACTAACAATAAAGTTGCGTTCTATCTTAAGAGTAATAATATGACATACAAGTCAAATGTTGATTCTAAGAATGTATACAGGACACAGCTTGTCAATAATATATTACAATATGGTATAACTATATTTGCAGTGGTTGTTATACAGCTTCTTATAATGGCGATAATAATAAGAAACAGAATAGCAGGCAGATGTGATAAGTTTCTTCTTTTCAGAAGAATGGGTATGACTAAGGGTAAGCTGCTTGGAATATGTATGAGAGAAGCTCTAAGTGAGTCACTGTGGTGTATATTTACAATGCCACTTATGCTGCTTGTAGAACTGCTTATATATTATGGAAGCATAAGAAGGTTGAAATGATTATGCGAAATATTTTCACATACAGAAGGAGTGTTTTCGCGCAGACTTAAGATACATAAAAAAGTGTAGAAATGAGGAATATTATGGAAACTATATTACAGGCTAAAGATATATCAAAAACATATCATACAGGAAGTGTTGATGTATATGCGTTAAAGAAATGCTCACTTGAATTCGGCAAAGGTGAGTTCACGGCTATTATAGGAAAGAGTGGTTCTGGAAAGTCAACACTGTTAAGAATACTGGGAAGTATGGATACCTCTGATTCAGGTAATATTCTGATAAAGGGTGAGGATATCACACATATGAAGGATAAGAAGCTTTCTGCTTTCAGAAGAAGAAATATAGGCTTTATATATCAGGACTACAGTCTTTTTCCTGAATTCACAGCTTATGAGAACATAGTTATGCCAATCCTGCTTGATAAAAAGAAAGCAGACGAGTCAAAAGTCGATGAGATACTTGAAGAATTAGAGATAAGCTACTGTAAGAATAAGTATCCATCTGAAATGTCTGGTGGTGAACAGCAGAGAGTTGCAATAGCAAGAGCACTTATAACCAATCCGGCAGTTATATTTGCAGATGAGCCTACAGGCAATCTTGACGCAGGCAGTGCAAAGACAGTTGCAGAAATGTTATCAAAAGCAAGCCAGAGGTATGACCAGACTATAATTATGGTAACTCATGACAGGCAGATGGCAGATTATGCCGACAAAATAATAACTATATCAGATGGTGAGATAAAGTAATGGCATTGATACTTATATTAGAGGATGATGAGGTTATAAGGGGACAGTTAGCCAGAATGCTTAAGGATAAAGGACATAATGTAGAGGAGGCAGTAGATGTAAAGGAGTTTGACAGTAAGCCACACGATAATATCTCTCTTTTTCTTCTGGATGTGTATCTTCCTGACGGTGATGGCTTTAGTGTATGTGAAAAACTGCGAAAAAACGGAAATATGGCAACGGTCATATTCTTAACATCCTGTGATGACGAAGAAAGTATAACTAAAGGACTTGATATAGGCGGCGATGATTATATAACAAAGCCATTCAGAATGTCAGAGCTTATGTCAAGAATAAGCGCAAACCTGCGAAGACAGGCGATGCTTGATACAAGGAATTCCAAGCTGTATACATTAGGAACACTTAGTATTAACTTTAATACACTTGAGGTAAAAAAGGCTGGAAAGGATATACAGCTGTCCCCAACAGAATTTGCATTGTTAGAGATACTTGTATACAATCGTGGTCTTATTGTAAAAAGAAATATATTTTTTGAAAAACTGTGGGACAGAACAGGAACATTTGTTGAAGACAATACACTTACTGTTACTATAAGCAGACTTAAAAACAAGCTTGGCAGGATGGATGGTTCAGATGAGGCATATATAGACACTATAAGGGGAGTTGGCTACAGATGGAGAGAGCATTAAAAAAGAGAATGTATATATATACGGGAGTATTACTTGTATCAATAATAGCTGCGGTTGCGGTAATTACAATATATTATGAATACAGGTTAAGGTATATGGTAACGTCATTATACGGGCAGGATTCACAGGCAGGAAAGCAGTTATTATACATATTATTTTATGGTACACATGGTAATATACCGGTATCTGATTATCCAAAGGTGTTACAGGAGGCAGGATATACAACCAATGGGGCATGGTATATGTTTCTATATGGAAAAGTATATATACCATTTCTTATTGTAGGAGTAATAGTGGTTTTTGTTATAGTTCTTGCAATCTATAATATTGTAAAAATCGGATATGATGATATATATTCCTATGCTAAAGAATTAAAGGAAACCAATGAAAATCTGTCACAGGAATTAGCTGCCTATAAGTCTTATATGGAAAAGAGAAACAAGCAGCTACAGGATTATACAGAAAATATAGCACACCAGATAAAGACACCTCTTACAGCACTCAGCCTGTCGCTTGATATGATGGGAGAAACTATAGGTGATAGTGCAGACCGCCAGAATAACAATACTATAATGAATACTCTTTCGGATAACCTTAATGAGTGTTTCCGCCAGACATACAGGATAAGAGATTTTATTGTGCGCCTATTAAAGCTTAGCAGAATGGAGTCTGGAAAGATAGTATTTACCAAGGATGATATTAATGTAGAAGTGTTTCTTGAAGAAGTTGTATCCAAAGTTCCGGTTAATAATGATGGCAGGACACAGTGTGTTATAACAACTGATTGTGATGATGCTGATTATTGTATTAATGCAGATGAACAGTGGTTATCAGAGGCGCTTATTAATATAATCCAGAATTGCAGTGAAGAAGCAGAGCATGTGGATATAACTGCTGTATGTAATAAGGATAAATGTATTATAACGATAAAAGATGATGGAAAAGGTATAGACAAGGATAAGATTGAAAATGTGTTTAACAGGTTTGAGAGTGGGAAGAGTTATGATTCTATGCATGCAGGAATAGGTCTGAACTTATCAAAGCTTATTATAGAGGCACATCATGGAAATGTCAGTGTTAATAATAATGAAGACTCAAAGGGTGTAAGTTTCAGAATAACGATTCCTAAGTATGTTATGAAAAGAAAGGCATAGTTAATGTGAATATATCAGATATAGTACTTAAAAGTGTCAGAAGAAGATACAGACAGATAATAAGGGCATCGCTTACAACGCTGCTTGCAGTGTTTTTTGTAACGGGAGTTCTTATATTTGAAGAAAATATGTACCAGTGGCAGATGGCTTCCAATAAGGACAGGTTTGGTGACTGGTTTATAATGGAGATAGGAAGCAGGGAGCCTAATTATAATCTTACAAGTCACATATATCTTGAGCAGCCGGTCACAATTAACAGAAGTGTAAATGTGCTAAATGATGAGTGGGAAAATACAGGTCTTTATGTGGGAAGTCTGTCAGAAGAAGGCATAAGCCAGTCGCATATTAGGCTGGATGAAGGAAGACAGCCACAGAATAACGATGAGATAGCGATGGACTGGAATACACTTCTTACTCTTGGATATGATGGAGAGCTGGGAGAGGATATAAGCCTGCATTATTGTGAAAATAACAGTATATCGAACGATGAGAACAGGCATACAAAGACTTATAAGCTTGTCGGAATATACAGGAATTATACCAATATATGGAATAGCGGAAAGCAGATTCCATCAGCAATAGTAAGTGAAGACGAACTTGAAGCATTTAATTATAACATTCATTATGTATTTTTATATCCTATTAAGTCTTCAATAAAAACTGATGATTATAAAACAATATATAAGTCTATTAAAGAAAAGACGGGCAGAAGTTATGTATATAATTCAGGAGTATATGATTATAAGACATGGGGAACTTCCGGGATATATGTATATATGTATCTTGTTGTCATGGCTATAGGCATAACTGCACTTTCTTACCAGCTCATAGAATACAGGAATACAAGAAAAGCTTCGTATCAAAGATATGCTGCCATAGGTGCTGACAGTTTACAGTTAAGAATTATGTATATTATTGAAAATGCAGTTATAATAATACCGTCTGCCATTGCGGGTGTTATTACTGCTATGATAATTGGTGCAATAACTGGCAGAAACTTAGAGAATATGGCAGGTTTTACATTTTATACTGTTAATGCTTCAGTTATATTGAAAAGTATAGGCTCAGTAATAATAGCGGTTGTTATAGAAGAATTAGCAGGACTTGTGTCTAATATAAAAGAGTCTTTTAGCCAGAAGCGTTTAGAAAAAGAAAGTGAAAATAATAGAAAACCTAATACAGCAAATGTCAAATCCAGAGCAGATATAAGAAAATCACATTTAAAATCATATAATGTATACAGGGGTATTGTCAGCAGGTTAATGAAAAAAGATGGGCTAGGTATGATAGCAGGTATACGTTTATTTGCACTATGTGTATGTGTAATTCTTGTACTCAGTGGTGTAAGGATTGCAACATCAGTAAAAGAGTATATGAATAATGACTCTTTACCGGATGTATATGGATATACAGACCCAAAGGTATCTTATTATACAACAAGATTTACATATATAGCATATTTTAAGGATTATGACAAGTATCCATATAAGTCATTATCAAAGGATGTGTATACACAAAATGATTATTATGATGATGTAAGCAAGTCATATAAAAAGTATAATATGTCATATGATGAAATAATGGATATATATACAGATATATCTTCTCGAAAGTATCGTTTTTCATCACCAATGCCGTATAATTCTACAGACAGGATAGCAATGCTTAGTTTTGCTCTTAATGCTGGTACAAAGTCAACAGATATTAAAACAGGTAATACTAATATTATTGATGGAATATCCCCAGAGGTTATAAATGGGCTTAATCAGATATCAGGTATTGCTTCGATTGATTATTCAGTGTATGAGTCAGAAAGAAACTGGTTCTGGGATAATCAGGATTATACTAAAATGGGCATTGATATACTAAAAGATGTATATACACCACAGTCACCTGAAATAGCAAAAAAATATGTAGACTTCTCATACGCCGACAGATACATTTTTGCAACGGAATATGTTAATCCAACACAGAAAATATATGATATAGCATCTAAGTATATAGACGAGTCTTTAATTAATTATGATGATTTTAAGAATGGAAAACAGATAATATTGTTTTTGCAGGATAACTGTTTTGGGGAGTACGATAATACCTTATCTGCAGGTGATACATTATGTTATAATTATTATGCAATTCCGTTCGGAGAACTGGGAACAGAATATTTAAATAATGTATATAGTGGAAAAAGTGTTTATTCATATGATGTGCCTTTTTATAATAGATATAATAATAGTGGCAAAGTTGACCTGTATAGTAAAAATTTGCCTACTAATGATGATGGAGGTTATTTGACAGTACACAGCTATACGGGTGACCAGGCAGCTCTTGAGATAGAAAATATTATGGGAGAATGTGTATCATCAAAAGTTGCGGCTGTTGTAAAGGTTACTGATGAGGTGAAAGCAGATTTTAATGGTATTATACCGGATTATGGCTATTATACGGTATTGGCAAGTGAGGAGCTTGCAAAGCAGGCAATAGACAGTCAGAAGGACCTTATGCAAAGAATAACAGGGGAAGAGCTGACTGATGATATAGATTTTAATCTTGAATATAACCAGATAAGTATTAAGTATGACCTTTCATCTACATTTTCAGCTACTAATAATAAAGTTACGCTCTATCTTAAGAACAATAATATAACATATAAGTCTAATGTTGATGATAAGAATATATACAGGACACAGCTTGTCAATAATATACTTCAATATGGAATAACCATATTGGCAGTTGTAATAATTCAGGTGTTTATAATGGCTATAATCATAAGAAACAGGATAGACAGACGACTTGACAGGCTTAAGCTTCTTCGTCATATGGGAATGACCAAGGGCAGGATGATTACAATATGTATGTATGAAGTATTCAGGGAGTCGTTATGGTGTATATTGACAATGCCATTTATTATGATAGCGGGGATGATTATATATGCTAGAGAGATAAATAAAATCAGGTAGGTATAATGTTGGGGGATTGTGCCCCAACGTTATACCTACGGATTGTTCCGTGCTGCGCACTCCCATTTTTTAGTATTATGCGATTATTGGGGGGCATAAGGTCATTCATCCACCTATGAGTAAGTTCATGTGGGTGAATGACCTTATGACCATGGCATATTAGTATTATGATATGTTTATCAGGCGTTGGTATCTTCATATCTTGGAAGTTCAACAATTATAGCCTCATGATGTACAGCAGGCAGGAACTTCTCCATAACTTCTTTAGTCTTTAACTTAAGGCTTGAAGTGTTGATACAAGGGTGGCATCCAAGAGAGTCACCTTCAAGTACCTCCTTATCGATAAGTAGCTGGACGTGATTGTCTGTGTCGTTCATAAGCCCCATAATGGATACAGAACCCGGTGTTATATCAAGATATTCTTTCATATATTCCTCACCGGCAAATGAAAGTCTTGCCGAATTAATCTGCTGGCTTAAGTCTTTAGTCTTAAATACTTTATCACCCGGCATCATAAGGAGATAGAACTGCGTTTTCTGTCTGTTACATAAGAAAAGGTTCTTACATATAAGTGTGTCAAGAATTTTATCAATATCGTTGCATACTTCCATAGTTGTTGCTGGTTCGTGGTCGGTTCTGTAGTATTCCATTCCAAGTTTATCAAGTAAGTCGTATACTCTTATTTCTTTGTCAAGTCTGCCAGCTTCGTCAGTTGGTCTTCCTTTGATTAGTTCCATAATGTTTTTGTAATTCCTCTCTTATTAGATATTATTGGTCATCAGTAATATGCAGTATGTCAGTGTCAGACTGACGGATACTCATAAATTATTAGCTGCGTATAATACTTTACTATAAATGAGCTTGTGATAGCTTAAAACTATGGCAAACGTATTTTTTAATGT